>Ga0102944_1000196_pt1 | contig 50019 bp, 39 predicted proteins | sample SalPonD_shore_MG_FD_78172 | JGI IMG/M metagenome (GOLD analysis project Ga0102944, IMG submission 78172) | Salt pond soil microbial communities from South San Francisco under conditions of wetland restoration - Salt Pond MetaG... | ecosystem: Environmental > Aquatic > Marine > Intertidal zone >... | reverse complement strand
AGGCATCGTGGGCCTGCCCAACGTGGGCAAGTCGACCCTGTTCCGGGCCCTGACCGCCGTGGCGGTCCCGGCCGAGAACTACCCGTTCTGCACGATCGACCCGAACGTCGGCGTGGTGGAGGTCCCCGACCCCCGCCTGGACGAGCTGGCGCGGCTGGTGCGGCCCCGGAAGGTGACCCCGGCCGTGGTCGAGTTCGTCGACATCGCGGGCCTCGTGGAGGGCGCCTCGCGGGGAGAGGGTCTCGGCAACCGGTTCCTCCAGCACATCCGGGAGGTGGACGCGATCGCCCACGTGGTCCGCTGCTTCGAGGACGAGTCGGTGGCGCGGGTGGGCGAGACCACGCATCCGGTGCACGACCTGGAGGTCATCGAGACCGAGCTCGCCCTGGCCGACCTCGAGGCGCTCGGCCGCAGGATGGAGAAGCTCGAGAAGAAGGCCCGCTCGGGGGAGAAAGAGGCGGCCGAGGAGCTGGAGCTCCTGCGCAGGGTCGAGGCCCGCCTGGCCGATGGGGAGCCGGTCCGCCGGGAGCCCCTCACGAGGGACGAGCGGGCCACCCTCCGGGGCTACGGGCTCCTCACGCTGAAGCCCACCCTGTTCGTCGCCAACGTCGGCGAGGAGGACCTGGGCGGGGAGGAGCCCGAGCCCGTCCGCCAGCTGCGGGAGCACGTGGAGACCCGGGAGCCCGACGCGGACGTGATCGTCCTCTGCGCCCGCCTCGAGGCGGAGATCGCCCAGCTCCCCGACGGGGAGCGCGACGAGTATCTCGAGGCGCTCGGACTCGCGGCCAGCGGCCTCGATCGGCTCATCCGCGCGGGGTACGAGCTCCTGGGGCTGCAGACCTTCTTCACGGTCGGCGAGAAGGAGGTTCGGGCGTGGACGGTCCGCTCCGGGGCCCGGGCGCCCGAGGCGGCGGGCCGGGTCCACTCGGACTTCGAGCGGGGCTTCATCCGGGCCGAGACGATCGACTTCGGGACCTTCGTGGAGGCCGGCTCGATGAAGACGGCGCGGGACCGCGGCCTGGTGCGATCGGAGGGCAAGGAGTACACGGTGCGCGACGGCGACATCATCCTCTTCCGCGCGAACGTGTAGGACCCGGCTCCGTCGGACGCGGCCCGCGGCGGACGTCGGCGCGGAGCCCGCTCCCCACCGGGCCGGCCGCACGCACGCCGCGCCGCGAAACCCGAGGCTCGCGCGCGACGTACGGAGGTGTGAGAGAGCCCGGGGCGACAGCTCCGGGCGGACGAGACCCGGACCACAGGAGTCCTCGATGTACAGGGAGGGACCCGCTTACGCCCTCTGGTGCCTGTTCTTCGTCGGCCTGGCCGGACTGCACCGCATCTACATGGGGAAGTACGGCACCGGCGTCCTGTGGCTCCTCACGTTCGGCCTCTTCGGGGTCGGCCAGTTCATCGACCTCTTCCGCATGAAGCGCCTGGTCGAGGAGAGCAACGTGCGCGAGGGCTACCTGCCCCACCCGCGGTTCGCCCACCTCCTGAACGGCCAGGGCTCGGCCGTGCCGGCCACGACGGACCGGGGCCGGCCCGCCGCCCGCTCCGTCCCGATCGAGCCCGCGCAGTCGGACCTCCTGCGGACGCTCCTGAAGGCAGCGCGGGAGCACGGCGGCCGCCTCACGGTGACCGAGGGCGTCGAGGCGACGGGCCTGTCGTTCGCGGAGGTCGAGGAGGTCCTGCGCGGCATGGTGGCGTCGGGCTACGTGGACGTGGACAACGCGCCGGAGTCGGGCGTGGTCATCTACCGCTTCCTGGAGATCCCCGCCACGTAGGAGACCGGGCGCTCGGAACCGCTCCCGGCCGCCGGGCGCGGACCTCCGCCGCCGGCGCCTCGCCCCTCCGTCCGCCGGGCGTCCCCCGCCCCGGCTCCGTTGCCGGGACCCCGTCCCTCCCCCACCTTCGTCCGTGCCGAGCCGCACCCGATCCGCGTACAGAGACCGAGGAGCACATGTCCGAGTCCAAGCTCGCCCCCCTCACCCTCGAGGGCTGGTACGTCCTCCACTCCTTCCACCGCATCGCCTGGCCCGCCCTCAAGACCCTCTCCCCGTCCGAGCGGGCCGACCTGGCGTCCGGGATGGCCGGCCGCATGGAGGCGTGGTCGGACCTGGGCGAGGACGGGTGGTCGGGGGCCTACCGGATCGTGGGCGGGGGCGCCGACCTCCACTTCCTCCATTTCCGTCCCGACCTGGAGGCGCTCGCCGAGATCGAGAGGGAGATGGCGTGGACGGGGCTCGCGGACTACCTGGATCCCGTCTACGACTTCCTGTCCGCGGTCGAGCTGGGCTTCTACCGGCTCACGGCCGAGACGGTCGGGACGCTGCGAGAGGAGGGGGTGGACCCGGCCGGCCAGGAGGGGCGGGAGCGCCTCGAGCACGCGGTCCGGGAGCAGCGGGACAAGGGCTACGTGCGGAGCCGGCTCTATCCCCGCCAGCCGGACCAGATGCCGTGGCTGTGCTTCTACCCGATGGACAAGCGCCGGGCGCCGGGCCAGAACTGGTACGCGCAGGACCTGGAGGACCGGAACGACATGATGGTCGACCACGGCGGCACGGGCCGGCTGTACGCCGGCCGCGTCTCGCAGGTGATCTCCGGCTCGATCGGCTTCGACGACTGGGAGTGGGGCGTGACGCTCTTTGCCCGGGACCCGCTGGAGTTCAAGAAGCTGGTCACCGAGATGCGCTTCGACGAGGTGAGCGCGGTCTACGCCGACTTCGGCCCCTTCTTCGTGGGCCGGCGGCTGGACCGGGAGGGCCTCCACCACCTCCTCGAGGAGCCCGGCCGCGAAGGGTAGCCGCCCCGGCCGGAGGAGACGGCCCGGCCGATCCCGGCCGGGCCGCGGATCCCCGCGGAGCTAGCGGGTGCTCTCCTCGCTGAGGAGGCGCCCCGTCGCCACGTCGAACACGCGAAGGATCGTCGGGCCGGCGTCGCCGTACACCGTCACCCGCACCACCCGCTTGTCCTTCTTCGCGTGTCCCCTGCCCCGCCCGGCCGTGGCCGGACGATAGAGGAGCCAGGCTCCCGGCGGGACGCGCGAGGCGAGCCGCGAGCAGTCGCCCGACGGCGGCTGGTGGCCCGGCGGCTCCCCGGGCATCCACACCCGGCACGAGCCCGGCGGCGGCAGATGCCCCGGCGGGATGCCCAGCGTGTGCGCCGTGGCCTCGCCGCGCGAGCCGGAGTTCACGACCACGCTGGGCGAGGGATCGCTGGACGCCATCGCCCCGCTGCAGGCCGCCAGGAGAAGGGCCAGGAGAGGCACGGCGCGGAGGGAGAGGTCGTGAGAGGCCATGGTGTGCCTTCCGTGCGCTGGAGGGTCGCGGAGACGTCGCACCACCGTTCCGGGCAGGCCGCGTGCCGGGCCCGGACCCGGGCCCGCAACTCCTTCTCTCTCAACACGCTCCAGGGGCACCGCGCGTCACATCGGCGCCCGGGATCCCCGGGCCGCGCAGGCGCGATCCGCGAGGCCCCGCGCAGGATGCGGGAGGGGCCGACCGGACCCCCGGCTCAGGCCTCCGGCGAGGCGCCGGGCGCCATGCGGCGGAGCACCATCTGCAGGATGCCGCCGTTCCTCCAGTAGTCGACCTCGACCCGGGTGTCCAGGCGCACGCGCGCCCCGAACTCGATCGGATCGCCGTCGGCGGGCGTAGCCCGCACCGTGACCTGCGCGCCGGGCTCGAGGCCGGCGGCGATCCCCTCCACGTCGTACACCTCCGTCCCGTCGAGCCCCAGCTCCCCGGCCCCTTCGCCCGAGAGGAACTGGAGCGGGAGGACGCCCATTCCGATGAGGTTGCTGCGGTGGATTCGCTCGTAGCTCTCGGCGATCACCACCTTCACGCCCAGGAGCGCGGGGCCCTTGGCCGCCCAGTCGCGGCTCGACCCGGTCCCGTACTGCTCGCCCGCCAGGACGAGGAGCGGGACGCCCTCCTCTCGGTAGCGCTCGGCGGCCTCGAAGATCGTCGTCTGCTGGCCGTCGGGCAGGTGGACGGTGTAGCCGCCCTCGATGCCCGGCACCATGCGGTTCCGCAGGCGGATGTTGGCGAAGGTGCCGCGCATCATGACTTCGTGGTTCCCGCGGCGCGCGCCGTACGAGTTGAACTCGGCCAGGCTCACCCCGTGCGCCCGGAGGTAGTCGGCGGCGGGCGAGTCCTTGGCGATCGAGCCCGCCGGGGAGATGTGGTCGGTCGTGACCGAGTCCCCGACCACGGCCAGCGCCCGCGCCCCGTGCACGTCGGCCGGCTCGGGCGGGCGCGGGGGGAGGCCCTGGAAGAAGGGCGGCTGGCGGACGTAGGTGGAGTCCGGGTCCCAGGCGAAGCGCTCGCCGTCGGGCACGTCCAGCTCCGTCCACTTCTCCGTCCCCGAGAACACGTCGGCGTAGGTCTTCCGGAACATCTCGGTCTTCACGGCCCGGCGGATCGTCTCCCGGATCTCCTCCTGCGACGGCCAGATGTCGCGCAGGTAGACCGGCTCGCCGTCCTCGTCCTCGCCCAGCGGGTCGGTGGTGAGGTCGATGTCCATCCGCCCGGCCAGCGCGTAGGCCACGACCAGGGGAGGAGAGGCCAGGTAGTTGGCCCGCGTGTCCGGATTGATGCGGCCCTCGAAGTTCCGATTCCCCGAGAGGACCGAGCACGCCACGAGCCCGTTCTCCCGGATCGCGCGGCTGATCGGCTCGGGCAGCGGTCCGCTGTTTCCGATGCAGGTCGTGCAGCCGTAGCCGACCAGGTTGAAGCCGAGCGCCTCGAGGTCGTCCATGAGGTCGGCCTCCTCGAGGTACTCGGTGACGACCTGCGAGCCGGGGGCGAGGCTGGTCTTCACCCAGGGCTTGCGGGTCATCCCGCGGCGAGCGGCGTTCCGCGCGAGCAGGCCGGCGGCCACCATCACGGACGGATTCGAGGTGTTCGTGCAGCTCGTGATGGCGGCGATCACGACCGAGCCGTCGGAGAGCTCGATCGTCTGCTCGCCGTGGTCCCCGTCGGTGCCGGCCGGCAGGGTCACCTCGGCGCTCTTGCGGGCGGCCCGCCTCGTGGCCAGCCCTCCGCCGCCGCCGCCGTCACCGCCCTCGCCCTTCCAGCGCGAGAGCTGCTCGGGAGCGTCGGCCCCGTCCTCGTCGTCCGCGGGAAGGGGTACGAGCTCCTCGTAGGCCCGGTCGAACGCCTCCGCCGCGCCGGAGAGCGCGATCCGCTCCTGGGGGAGCTTGGGTCCGGCCAGGCTCGGCTCGACCGTCGACAGGTCGAGCTCGAGGGTCGAGGAGTACTCGGCCTCGGGCCCGCCGGGCTCGTGGAAGAGCCCCTGGGCGCGGGCGTACGCCTCGACCAGGGCCACCCGCTCCTCCGGGCGCCCGGTGAAGCGCAGGTAGTCCAGCGTCTCGCGGTCGATCGGGGAGATCGCGCAGGTGGCGCCGTACTCGGGCGACATGTTCCCGAGCGTGGCCCGGTCGGCCAGCGACAGGCCCGGCAGGCCGTCCCCGAAGAACTCCACGAACTTCCCGACCACGCCGTGCTCGCGCAGCATCTCGGTGACGCGGAGCACCAGGTCGGTGGCCGTCGCCCCCTCGGACAGGCGGCCGGTGAGGCGGAAGCCCACCACGTCCGGGACGAGGAGGCTGATCGGCTGGCCGAGCATGCCGGCCTCCGCCTCGATCCCGCCCACGCCCCAGCCCAGGACGCCCAGGCCGTTGATCATCGTCGTGTGACTGTCGGTCCCCACGAGCGTGTCCGGGTAGGCCAGCTCCCCGGAGCCGTCCTCGGGGCCGAACACCACCCGGGCCAGGTACTCGAGGTTCACCTGGTGGACGATCCCGGTGTCGGGCGGGACCACGCGGAAGTCCTCGAAGGCGCGCTGGCCCCAGCGCAGGAAGGCGTAGCGCTCACGGTTCCGCTCGAACTCCTTCTCGGCGTTGATCTGGAAGGAGGCCGCACGGCCGAAGGAGTCCACCTGCACGGAGTGGTCGATCACGAGCTCGGCCGGGAGGAGCGGGTTGATCGAGCCCGCCTCGCCGCCCAGCTCCTCCATGGCGTCCCGCATGGCGGCCAGGTCGACGACCGCCGGCACGCCCGTGAAGTCCTGGAGGAGGACGCGCGAGGGACGGAACGAGATCTCGCGCTCCTCGCCCCGGTGGTCGGGCCACGAGGCCAGGAAGCGGATGTCCTCGGCCGTGACCGTCTCCCCGTCCTCGTGCCGGACGAGGTTCTCGAGGAGGATGCGGATCGCGTAGGGGAGCCGGTCGAGCCGGCCGAGCCCGGCCCGCTCGAGCGCCCCGAGGTCGTAGTAGCCGACCTGCCCCGCGTCCGTCTCCAGGACGCTGCGCGCCCCGAAGGAGTCGAGGGAGGAGGCCGGGCCCGCCGCGCTTGTCCGTGTATCGCTCATGACGTCTCCGATCGTCCGGTCTTTCGTTCCTCGTGCACGTCCTGAAAATAGGGGTCCGCGGCCCCTCGGATCACCCCTCGAATCCCGCCGGGCCGTCCCCGCGGGGGGCGCCGGCCCGGACCGGTCAGCCGCCCCGGGCCAGGCGCACGGCCAGGAGCACGACCACCACCCCGAGGCCCGCGTTGATCCGGGCCAGCCACGCCGCCCGGGAGCGCAGGGTGCGTGCCTCCGGGTCGCCGCGGCGGGCGGCCCGGCTCGCGGCCGGCCCGAGGACGAAGTCGTGGACCGCGCTGACGGCGATCATGGCCGTCACCGCCACCAGCTTTCCGGCCAGGGTGTGCCCGTAGCGGGTCGCCCAGAAGTGGCCCGAGCCCAGGACCTGCCAGCGGAGGAGTCCCCGGAAGGCCAAATTCCCGATCCCGGTGGCCACCAGGATCGCGATCGACCACCAGCCCGCGCGCCGGAAGCCCCTCCCTATCGCCGAGTACAGGCGGCCGCGGAGGGCCGGGTCCTCGATCCCACGGAGGGCCGGCCCCCCGACCACGGCCAGGAAGAACATGCCGCCCAGCCACAGCATGGCGGCCAGGACGTGCACCGAGACGTTGAGGAGGTAGAGCGTCCGCACCGACACCGGTCAGCCGCCCGCTCCCGCCGCCGTCTCCTCGTGGATCCCCGTCCACCGGAGGATGTCCTCCATCAGGCACCACCCGGTAAGGGACGACTGCAGCAGGTTCACCCCCACGAAGGCGGTGAACAGGAACCAGTACGGGCTCACCCACCAGCCCAGCGCCAGGCTGGCCAGGACGAACGTTCCCGCGATCATGCGGATCTTCCTCTCGAGCGTCATCGATGCCTCCTGCCGCGCGCGGCGGCTATTCCGGGAGTCCACAGGCCGTCGCCTTCTCCACGTCCAACTTCACGGCGTGGATGGGATGACGGGAGTCCTTCAGGCCCGAGCCGTGGTGCACCGCGTGGAGCACCGCCTCGGCCAGCTCGGGCTCGACGAGCGCCAGGATCATCCTGGACGCGTAGGGCGCCGCCTCGCCGTACCAGCCCGGCGCCCCGGGGCCGATCCCCTCGACCGACATCCGGCTGAAGACCGGCACGCCCTGTTCGGAGAGCATGCGGGTCACGCACGCGTCGTCGTCTTCCAGGTACAGGAGGATGAGCAGCTTCACGCTTCCTCTCCCCCGCCCTCCGCCGGGCGGCGCATGAGGTAGTAGATCCCCGGCACGACCAGGAGCGTGAGCACGGTCGAGGCCACGGCTCCCGCGATCAGGGCCACGGCCAGCCCCTGGAAGATCGGGTCGAACAGGATCACGATCGCGCCGATCACGACCGTGCCCGCGGTGAGCACGATCGGGCGCGTCCGCACGGCTCCGGCCTCGATGATGGCCTGCCGGAGCGGGACGCCGGCCGCGGTCCGGGCCTCCAGGTAGTCGATGAGGAGGATGCCGTTCCGCACCATGATGCCCGCGAGGGCGATCATGCCGATCATGGACGTGGCGGTGAAGAAGGCCCCGAAGATCACGTGGCCCGGCGCGATCCCGATGAGAGTGAGGGGGATCGCCGCCATCATGACCAGCGGCGTCGTGAAGGACCCGAACCAGGCCACGATGAGCAGGTAGATGAGCGCCAGCGCCCCGGCGAACGCGATGCCCAGGTCGCGGAACACCTCGTAGGTGATCTGCCACTCGCCGTCCCACTTCACGACGGGCTGCTCCACGCTCCGCGGGCCGCGCGTGTAGAGCTGCCCCAGCTCGGTCCCCGAGGGCAGCTCGATCCTGGCCAGCTCCTTCTTGAGGTCGAGGATCGCGTAGACCGGGCTCTCCTCCGCCCCGGCCACGTCCGCGGTGACGTACACCACCCGGTGTCCGTTCTTGCGGTCGATGACCTGGGGGGTGGTCGTCCGCCGGCTCCTCACCAGCTCGCCGATCGGCACGGACTGGCCACGCCGGGAGACCACGTGCACGCCCCCCAGGCGGTCGACGCCCGAGCGGGCCGACTCCTCGACCCGGACGCGGACGGGCACGGGCTCGCGAGCGTCCGGCACCGACAGGCGCGTGGCCTGCGCGCCCGAGAGCGAAATGCGCAGGTCGCGGACGACCTGCCCCCGGGCCACCCCGCTCAGCGCCGCCTTCTCGGCGTCCACGTCCAGCCGGACCTCCTGCTGCGGGGCCCGGAGAGACCAGTCCACGTCGACCACGGACGGGTGCTCCTCGAACAGCCTGCGGACCTGCCGGGCCACCGAGTCGCGCTGCGCGGCGTCCTCCCCGTACACCTCGGCCACGAGGGTCGAGAGCACCGGCGGGCCGGGCGGCACCTCCACCACCTTCACGCTGGCGCCCGTGCCGGAGGCGCGCGCGACGCTGTCGACCCGGGGCCGGAGGCGGAGGGCCACGTCGTGGCTCTGCGCGCTCCGCTCCGACTTGTCCACCAGGTTCACCTGGAGGTCGGCCACCGTGGGCCCGCGCCTCAGGTAGTAGTGCCGGACGAGCCCGTTGAAGTTGAAGGGCGCCGCCGTGCCGGCGTAGAGCTGGACGTCGGACACCTCGGGCAGCGTCATGGCCACCCGCTGGAGCCGCCCCGCGAGCGCGGCCGTGCTCTCGAGGGTGGTGCCCTCGGGCATGTCCACGATGACCTGCATCTCGTTCTTGTCGTCGAACGGGAGCATCTTCACCGACACGGCGCGCACCAGGAAGAGCCCGGCCGCCCCCACCAGGAGGACGACGACTCCGACCAGGAGGAGCACGATCCGCCGGGTGGAGGCGAGGAGGGGCTCCATGATCCGCCGGTACAGGCGGTACATGAGCGTGTCCTCGAGCACGTAGGCGGGGCCGCTCTCCTCTCCGGTCCCACCGTCCTCCCCTTCCCCGCCGTGTGCGCCCAGGAGCCGGAAGGCCAGCCACGGCGCCCCGATCAGGGCCACGAGGAGCGAGAAGATCATGGCCAGGGAGGCGCCGATCGGCATCGGGCTCATGTAGGGCCCCATGAGCCCGGAGACGAAGAGCATCGGGAGGACCGCCGCGATCACGGTCAGCGTGGCCAGGATCGTGGGGTTCCCGACCTCGTCCACCGCCGCGCGCGCCGCGGCCCGGAGGGGACGGTCCCGCATGGCGAAGTGCCGGTGCATGTTCTCGACGACGATGATCGAATCGTCGACCACGATGCCCGTCACGAAGATGAGCGCGAACAGCGTCACCCGGTTCAGGGTGTAGCCGAAGAGCTTGTAGACGAGCAGGGTGAGCGCGAAGGTGACCGGCACGGCGGTCATCACGACCAGCGCGCTCCTCCACCCCATCGAGAAGAACACCACCAGCCCCACGGCCAGGATTGCCAGGAGGAGGTGGAGCTTCAGGGTCGTCACCTTGTCGCGCGCCGTCTCCCCGTAGTTGCGGGTGACCCGCGCCTCGACGCCGTCGGGGACGAGCCGTCCGCGGAGCTCGTCGACCCTGTGCTCGAGGGCCCTCCCGACCGCCGTGGCGTCCGCCCCCGGCCGCTTGGAGACGGCCAGGGTGACCAGCGGTCGGGGCGGCCGGCCGCGCTCGGCATCGAACGCGTAGGTGTCGACCTCCCCGGGGCCGTCCACGACCCGGGCCACGTCCCCCACCTGCACCAGGTGCCCGTCCCGGACGTCCAGGACCACGTCCTCCACGTCCCGGGCGGAGGAGAGGAACGGCCCCGCCTGCACCCGCACGGTGCGGTCTCCCGAGGAGAACTCGCCCGCGTCGACCTGGGCGTTGGCCGCACGGATGCGGTCGACGACGGCCGAGGGGTCGAGCCCGTGGGCCGCGAGCCGGGCCGGATCCAGCTCGACCCGGACCTCGCGGGCCTGGCCGCCGTCGATCGTCACGTCCCGGACGTCCGGAACGGTCTGGAGGCGCGGGCGGAGCTCCGCCGCCAGCCGCCGGAGCTCGTAGGGCCCGTGCCCCTTCCCCGTGAGGGTGAGGGTGAAGAACGGCACGTCGTCGATCGTGACCGTCCTGACCAGGGGCGGGCCCGAGCCCGAGGGCATCATGTCCGCGTGCCGCTCGAGCTCCGAGAACAGGCGGACGATGCTCCGCTCCATGTCCCGGCCGACCTCGAAGCGCACGGTGGCCAGCCCCGCGCCCTCCCGGGCGTGAGTGTAGACGTACTCCACGCCCTCGATCCCCGAGAGGACGCCCTGGAGCGGCACCAGGAGGCGCTGGTCGACCTCCTCGGGGCTCGCCCCCGGCATTCCGACGTACACGTCGGCCAGGGGCACCACGATCTGCGGCTCCTCCTCGCTGGGGATGGTGAACACCGAGTACAGCCCCAGGCCGAGCGCCGCCGCCAGGAGGAGCGGCGTCAGCTTGGAGGTGAGGAACGCGTCGGCGATCCGGCCCGCGAGCCCGCGGTTCATGGGAGCCAGCTCTTCCGGGTCGAGCCGACCACGGGCTGTCCGTCCTCCAGCCGGACCCCCGGGGCCCGGACCACGGCCTGGCCCGCCTCGAGCCCCGCCAGGACCTCCACGGCCGAGTCCCGGGCCTGGCCCGTCCGCAGCCAGCGGAGCCTCAGCGTGTCGGATTCGACCACGAACACCCCCTGCAGGTCGCCGCGACGCACGATCGCGTCGGCGGGCACCCACACGGTGGTCCGTCCCGGCGCCTCGACCTCCAGGCGCACGAACGATCCGGGCGCCGGCAGGGCCGCTGCGCCCCCGGATCCCGACTCGGGACGGGCCTCCGCCCTGACCCGCCGGCTGCCCGGCTCCAGGGCCGGGGAGACCCTCGTGACGTGTCCCGGCACGCGCGCACCCGTGGCCGGGTCGACGAGCGTGACGGCCATGCCGGGCCGGACCTCCGTTCGGGCCTCGCCCGGCAGGTCCGCCTCGACCTCGAGCGAGCCCGGCCGGACGAGCCGAAGGACCGGATGCCCGGGGACGGCCAGGTCCCCGGGGTCGATGTCGCGGGAGGCGACGACGCCGGCGAACGGCGCCCGCAGCACGACGTACTCGCGCTGCGCCTCGGCCTCCCGGATCTGCGACTCGGCCATGGCCAGGCGGGCCCGGGCGTCGTCCAGCTCCTGCGGCGTGGCCGCGCCGTCGGCCTCCAGGTTCTCGATGCGGTGAAAGTACTTCCTGGCCTGCTCCGCTCCGGCCCGGGCGCCGTGGATGCGGGCCTCCACGTCCGTCGCGTCCAGGAGGACGAGCGTGTCCCCGGCCCGCACCGGGGTCCCGACGTCCACGAGGACCCGGCGCACCGTGCCGCTCGTGCGCGTGGCCAACAGGGCGTCGTCCGTCGATGCCACGGTGGCGGGATAGGAGCGTACGGCGGGCGCGCGGGCGGCCTCCGACACGGTCACCGCCGCAGGTCCCTCCGGCTCCGGCACCCGGCCGGGCTCGCCGCGGTCGCAGGCCACCGACCCCGCGCTCCACGCGAGCGCGAGGGCCAGGATTCCGGTCCGAACGGTTCTATGGGTCATCGCTGCCCCTCCGATCCTGGGAGATCCCCGGCCGCATCCCGTCCGAGCGCGAAGCGCCAGCGGGCCAGGGCTTCGTGGTATCCGGCCAGCGCGCCGACCGCGCGGCTCCGCGCCGCCGACGCTCCGGCCTCGGCCGACAGGAGGTCCGTGGCGCCGGCCAGGCCCTCCTCGAACCGGCGCCGCATGAGGTCGCGGGCCTGGAGGGCTGCGTCCTCCGCCGCCCGGGTGGCCGAGACGGCCCGCAGGGACGCCTCCACCCCGCGCCGGGCGCTCCGCACCTCGGCGCGGGCCTCCCGCACCGAGCGGGCGAAGCGGAGCTCCGCCGAGGTCCGTTCCGCCCGGGCGCGGCTCAGGGCCGCCGGCCGGCTCAGGCCCGCGAACACCGTCCAGCGGAGCATGACGCCCACGCTCCAGGCATCGCCGTCCTTCCCGAGGAGGGCGTCCGCGTAGCGCTGATAGCCGGCGAAAGCCTCGACGCGGGGAGCGAACGATGTAAGCGCCTCGTCCTCCTTCGCTCCGCGCATGTCGACCAGCGCGCCGAGCGCTCGGATGTCGGCGCGCTCGGTGGGCTCGAAGGCGGGGGCGGCGGGGGCGGCCTCCGACTCCGGGGCCGTCAGGGTGTCCGTCGGCACGGGGACCGTATCCGGGCTCCAGCCGAGGGCCAGCCCGAGCTGCGCCCGGATGTCGTCGCGCGACCGCTCGGCCTGGTTGCGGTCGGCGCGGGCCGAGGCGAGCCCGGCCTCGGCGCGGAGCACGTCCGCCCGGGTGAGGAGCCCCTCGTCCGCGCGCTTCCGGAAGCGCTCCACGGTGGCGCGGGCGGCCTCCTCGGCGCTCCGGGCCGCCCGGACGGAGGCGTCGGCCCCTACGGCGCGCCAGTAGAGGATCCGGGCCTGCAGCTCGGCTCCCTCCCCCGCCCGCCGGGCCCGCCAGCCGGCCGCATCCGCGCCGTGCCGGGCCTCCGCGCGCCGGGCCCAGGCGCCCGGATCGAGGACGTCCCAGCGCACGCCCGCCCCGCTCGACCAGCTGGTGATCGGATCGGGGTGGTTGAGAGCGTCCAGCGCCAGGTCGGCCGCGCCGAACCGCTCCTGGCGGAGCCTGGTCCCGAACGCGAACACGGGGTCGTTCGACCGCTGGAAGCCGACGTCCACCTCGAGGCCCGGGAACAGCGGGGCCGCCGCCATCCGCGCCGCCGCCCGCGCGCTCTCGTGGTCGAGCTCGGCCAGGCGGAGGTCGGGATTCCCCCGCCTCGCCTCGAGCACGGCCTCCTCGAGGCCGAGCGGACGGAGCGCGGCGCCGGAGTCGGCGGTGGTCCGGACGTCCGACTGTGCCGCCAGGGAGCCGGGGACCGCCACGAGCCACAGCGCCGCCAGGGCCGCCACGGAGGCCGCGAGGCCGCGCGTCATCGAAGTATGCTTATGTAGTGATCTAATGGGCACGTTCGAACCCTCGCTCTCTTCTCTCCGCACGGGACGCCTCGAGGGGGCTGGCGCATCGGCCCACGGTCATTATATTACTGTATGGTAATTTAGTGATCACAGGGGGCGTGTCAACCCCCGACCGGCGCCGGAGGCGAGCATGGTCCGATCCTTCACCGACGAGACGCTCGAGATGGTGGCGAGCCGCTTCAAGGTCCTCGCCGAGCCGACCCGCCTCCGGATTCTGGACGCCCTGCGCGAGGGCCCCAGGACGGTGAGCGGGCTGGTCGAGGAGCTCGACACGGGCCAGGCCAACGTCTCCAAGCACCTGGCCGTTCTCCGCCGCCACCACCTGGTGACGCGCAGGAAGGAGGGGGTGCGCAGCTACTACTCGATCGCCGAGCCCGCCGTCTTCGACCTGTGCGACCTGGTGTGCGACAGCCTCGAACGCGAGCTGGACGCCCGCCGGGCGGCCCTCCGCGGCGACTGAGGCGGCGGAGGCGAGCCGCCCCCCCGGCCGGAGCTTCGGACACCTCAGGTATCGCGCGAGTCGTCTTCCACCAACAGGTTCTCTCCGAAGGGCTTGACGATCATCAGCGGCACCGACGCGCGACGCACCACGCCCTCCGCCACGCTCCCCAGCAGCACCCGGTCCAGCCCCGAGTGCCCGTGGCTCGTCATCACGATCAGGTCCGCGTCCCGGGCCGAGGCGAACTCGGCGATGCCGGGAGCCGAGCGTCCGACCTCCACGTGGACCTCGAACGAGGCCGACTCGCCCAGGAGCTCCCCGGCGCGCTCCTCGAGCGTCTCCGTGACCCGCTCGCGCGTGGCCTGGAGGTCGAACGCGAGCCCGGGCCCTCCCATCACGTACGGGTCGGGGACGGCCGCCGGCTCGACCACGTGCACGATGTCGATCGCGGCGCCCGTCCGTCCCGCCAGCTCGGCAGCATAGGCGAGGGCCAGCTCCGAGTTCTCGGAGAAGTCCAGCGGCACCACGATCCTGGACGGCCACCGGCGGCCGTCCAGGCCGGGGGCCCGCCGGACCGTGATCACGGGGCACGGCGCGCGCCGGACGACCTCTTCGGCCACGCTCCCCAGGAGCAGGTGCCGGAGGCCGCGCCGTCCGTGCGTCCCCATCACGATCAGGTCGATGTCGTGCTCCTCGGCGTACTCCAGGATGACGGCCGGGGCCGCGAACCCCCGCGCCTTCGCCTCGTGCAGGGTCACCTCCGGGGCCTGGTGCGCCTCCAGGTGGGCGCTCATGCGCTCGCCGGCCCAGCTCTCGAGCTCCCGATAGCTCTCCTCCAGGGTCGGGAAGAGCCGATCCGCCTGGGCCTCGTCGGCGGCGTGCAGGACCAGGGAGTGGAGCGCGTGGAGGTCGGCCCCGTGCTCGCGGGCGATCCGGACGGCCAGGGGAAGAGCGGCGGCCGAGGCCTCGGAGAAGTCCGTCGGATACAGAACGTGCCGTATGTCGAGCATGGTCAGCTCCCGGGTTCACGATGCGACGTCAGGCGGCGAAGGCCCATCCAGCCCGCGCCGGCCGACCAGAGGAGGAGGGAGGCCGCCGAGGCCCCCACGAGGCCGACGCGGCCGAGGCTTCCCACCAGCGCGGCGCCGACGGGCCCCAGGAGGCCCGGATCGGGGTCGAGCACCGTGATCATGGCAAGGCGGAACGCCTCGACCGGGTTCAGCAAGGACCATCCCTGCAGGACCCGAGCCGGCAGGCCCCAGCGGACGAACACGCCCATGACGCCGAGGCTCCCCAGGGCCAGGAGGAAGAGCCACGCGGTGAGGCCCAGGCTGGTGGCGCGGGCCCTGGTCGGGGCGCCGGCCGACACCCACAGCCCGATCGAGGTGAACGCGGCGCCCAGGAGAAGCGTGAATCCGAGGAGGAGCGCCACCAGCCCGGCGGGCACCCCGCGCAGGACCGCCACCGAGCCGATGGCGCCGAAGCCGACCAGGAGCGAGAGGAGGACCGCCGCGACCACCCCGCCCCACTTCCCCGCGAACACCTCCCCGGGGGTCAGCGGCTGGGCCAGGAGATACTCCAGGGTCCCGGCCTCCCGCTCCCCGGCCAGCGCCGCGGTGGACGGGAACAGGGCCATGAGCGGGACGAAGAACAGGCCGAGCTGCATGAGCCCGGCGAGCGCGCGTGCATAGCCGCGGTAGCCCAGGACCTGCGCGTCGCCCTGCCCGAACAGGATGAGGACCAGGCCTCCCACGACGAACAGCCCGGCGTTGAGCAGGAACCAGTAACCGCGCAGCGAGTCGCGCACCTCGCGCCGGGCCAGGAGACGCGCGGTCATCGTCCGCCTCCGGACCGGGCGTCCGTCGGTTCTCGGCAGGCGGCCGCGGTCCCGCCCGCTCCGGTCGGGCCCGCCGGCTCGGCCGACGGGCCCACCAGCCGGGCCATGATCGCCTCCAGCTCGGGCGGCCGGCTGTGGAAGTCGGTGACCGGGAAGCCGGAGGTCTCCAGCGCCGAGAGCACGGCGAGCGTGGCTCCCGCGGCCACGGAGAGCTCGATGCCCTTTCCGTTGACGTGCGCGTCCCGCACCCCGCCGTGCCCCGCCAGCGAGCGGGCGGCCCCGGCACGGTCCGCTGCGGGGATGTCGATCCACACGAGGCGCTCGTCGGCCGCCACGGCCTCGAGCTCGGAGACCGGGCCATCGAAGACGAACCTCCCCCCGCCCAGGACCAGGACCCTCTCGGCCAGCGCCCGCACGTCCTCCAGCCGGTGCGTGGCCAGGACGACCGTGGTGTCGGGACCGGCGTCGTCGACCGCCCTGAGCACGTCGCGGCGGGCCTCGGGGTCCAGGCTGGCCGTGGGCTCGTCCAGGAGGAGGACCGAGACCTCCTCCCCGAGCGCGAGGGCGAGGAAGGCCTTCTGCAGCATCCCGCCCGACAGCTCCCGGAGGGGACGGCCGCCCGCCTCGTCCGGGGAGAGGCCGAATGCCGCCAGGCGCTCGAGCGGACCGGCGGGCTCGATCCCGCGGATCCCCGAGACGAGCGCCACGAACTCCGAGAGGGAGAGGTCGAAGAGGGGCGGCCGCTGCGGGACGTAGCCCACGCGGCGCCGGACCTCCCGGGCCCGCGGCCCGGCCTCGAGGCCGTCCACCGTGAGGCTCCCCCGGAAGGGCGTCAGGCCCAGGAGGCAGCGGAAGAGCGTGGTCTTGCCGGCGCCGTTCAGGCCGAGCAGCGCCACCCGCTGGCCTCTCGGGACCTCGACGTCGATGCCCGCCACGACCACCTGGTCGCCGTAGGCCTTGTGCAGGCCCCTCGCCCGGATCACCGGGCCCTCCCCGGTCGGGCTACGGCCGCTCCCGCCACTCCGGCCACCCCGGCCGCGACCCACAGGAGCGCGGGCACGGCCCGCGCGCCGCGGCCGCGCTCGGAGATGTCGGCGGCGACCGGTGGGTCGGTGTGCCACCGCTCCAGGGCGGCCGCTTCCAGCCGGGGGGCGCTGTCCACGACCACGGGCTCGGGACGGAGGAGCGGGAAGAAGCGGCTCAGCGCATCCAGGACCGGGAAGGCCGGGCTCCGGTCGAAGATGCGCAGCTCCGGCACCCGGCTCACCAGGTCGTCGGTGAGGCGGGCGTAGCTGTAGGGGGTGTCCCCCATCCCGTCGTGGTCGGCGTCGAACCCGGCGTAGCCGCTCCAGTAGTTCCCGGTCCAGTCGTTCTGGCCGGCCCCTCCCCTCACGGCCCCGCCCGGAATGTCCGCCGGCCGTCCGTTGCCGACGAAGCTGTTCCCGGTGAAGCGGTCGGAGTGGACCGAGGGAAGGAGCCGCACGGCGGCCTCGTTGTAGAGGAAGACGTTCCCCTCGAGGACGTTCTCGACCCCGATGCTGTGGGGCGAGTTGTCCAGGTAGACGCCCACCCGGTTGGCCGCGAACAGGTTGTCGCGGACCCGGAGGCTGTCGGAGTCCTTGAGCCCGATCCCGAAGCCGCTCGAGCCGTGGGAGCGGCCGAACACGTTCCGCCGGAGCGTGATGTCCTTCGAGTACATCATGAAGGCGCCCACCTCGTTCCCCTCCAGGCGGTTTCCCTCGATGTGGTTGTGGTTGCTGTACATGTAGTGGAGCCCGTAGCGCCCGCCCGTGACGTGGTTGTCCTCGATGCGGAGATGGTCGGAGAAGAACACGACCACGTCCCGCGCCCCGGACACGTCGTTGCCCACGATGCGGGTCCCCGAGCTGTACCACAGCCGGATGCCGTCTCCGCGGCGGGCGAGCGGGAACGGCTTCCCGCGCACGACGTTCCCCCGCACCAGGGAGCCCGGCGCGTCCTTGAGGTAGATGCCGTACTGGACGTCCTCCAGCCGGTCGTCCACGATCCGCGCGGGGCCGGCCCGGACCATGATCCCGGCGTCCTCGCGCTCGGGGTTCTCGCCCGAGGAGCGCAGGGTGAACCCGCGGACCGTGACGCCGGGCGCCGTGATCTCGACCACGTGGCCCCGGCCTCCCCCGTCGACCACGGGCCGCCCCGTGCCCAGGAGAGCCACGGGCCGGTCGACGAGGAGCGACTCCCGGTACACGCCGGGGCCGACGCGGACCGTGTCGCCGGGGCGCGCGTCCGCGAGCGCCGCTCCCACGCTCCGATAGGGGGCGTCGGTCCCCACCCGGAGGACCCGGGCCGTGTCGGGGCGCGCCGCGATGGGCCGCCCGGCCGCCGGGGGCGGGAGCGTCGGGGTCCGGGCCGGGAGCCCGGCGGGCGGAGCGGCCGCCGGGCCGCCCGCCAGGAGGGCGAGGAGGAAGAGAGAGGTCATGCCTCGGCCCTGCGCCTCCACCACTCGTAGGCGAGGATGGCCGGGCCGGCCAGGCCGGCCAGGAACATGACGATGGCCCCCCAGTCGGGGTAGCTCGTCACGTGGAACTGGCCCACCTCCGTGGTCCCCAGGAATTTGGGCTGGAACGGGTCCAGGTGGATGGGCGCCTTCGGGTCGAGCTGCATGCCGTAGTCGCTCAGCCATTGCTGGAAGTCGACCAGCATCACGGCCCCGAACACGAGGAAGTCGATGTAGCCTATGGCCGCGACGGGGATGCGGGCCACGAGGGCCGCGAGGGCGGCGAAGGCGAAGAAGCGGAGGATGAAGAAGGGCACGAACCGGAACTCCCCGAAGTCCTCCGCCCGGATCGGCTTCATCCCGATGTAGTGGTTCAGCTCGTTCACCTCCTGCACGTCCCCCTTCACCGTGTGCGAGTAGATGTGCACGCTGAGCCCCTCGGGATACTGGGGCGCGTGGAGCGTGATTCTCCAGATCGGCGCGAAGATCGCCGGGAGGAGGGCCGCCGCCACGGCCACCATGAGGATGCGGCTGGGCAGCGAGAGCTGGCTCTGGAAGAAGGGGGTGATCCTGTCGTTCATGGGTGAGCTCCGATCGTGGGACGGCGGGATGCGGGGACCGACGCCACGCGGCGCCGACCCCCGCCGTCGGTCACGGACGGACCAGCAGGTAGCCCGCCATCTCGAGGTGAAGCGCGGAGCAGAACTCCGTGCAGTAGTACGGGAAGACGCCCGCCCGGTCCGCCTTGAAGCGCACCGTCTGGGTCTCTCCGGGCTCCAGGCTGAGGTTGATGTTGTACTTGTCGATCGCGAAGCCGTGGGTGGCGTCGCGGGCCTGCTCGATGTTGGTGATGCGGATCACCACGTCGTTCCCGCGGTCGACCACGATGTGCTCGGGCGTGAAGTGGCTCCGGATGGCCGTCATGTAGACGTCCACCTGGTTCCCGTTGCGCTCGATCCTCTCCTTGCCGGCCTGCGGCGCGGCGGAGTCCACGCTCATCGTGCCCGGGTCGAAGCCCACGCCGGGATAAGTCTTCCACGCCTTGATCTTGTCGGCCTTGATGATCTGGGCGTAGTGCGGCTCCCCGATCCCGATCGGCATGTCGTACAGGCGCTGCATGTGGGCGCCGCCGATGTCGATGAGCTGGAAGTTCTGGGGGTGGAGCGGGCCGACCGGCTGGAATCGGTCGATGCTCCACTTGTTCAGCGAGACCAGGTAGTTCCCGTCCGGGGACTTCGTGTCGCCCTCGGCGGCCGCCAGGTGACCCACGTTGTAGTGGACCGGAAGCTTCTCGATGAGCTTCATGTCCTTGAGGCTCCACTCGGCCACGGCCGACTCGATGAACAGGCTCGTGAAGGCGACGTCGTTGGAGCCGAACTGGGTGTGGAGCGGGCCGAGGCCGAGCTCGACCTGGCCGTCCATGACCGAGTCGAAGTTCAGGATCGGGACGCCGTAGTCGTCACGCCCGGAGAAGTCCTGGTCCTGGATGGCCTTCTGGATCTTGGCCCACGAGTACACCGTGACGTGGGGGTCGAGCTTGCCCGAGACCACGAGCCTGGTGCCGTCCGGCGTGACGTCCACGCCGTGCGGGCTCTTGGGCTCCGGGATGAAGTACAGGATCCCCTCGTCCACCGCCGTCTTCAGCGGGATCACCTTCCGGCCCTGGATCGTGACCGTCTTGCCGGGCTGGGCCGCCACCTGCGCGGCCTTCTGCCAGTCGATCACGTTCATCAGGTCCATGTCGTTGGCCGAGGCCCCGGCCTCGAACGGAGGGTTCCCCTCCATGTCGCCGCCGGTGGCCATCTCGGTGTTGAACGTGTTGATGAACGCCCAGCCGGCCGAGGGCCCCTTCCCCGCGTCCGAGAGGTCCTGCCAGTAGGGGGGGAGCTCCATCGTGAAGCTCCGGGACGGATCGATCCGTCCCTTGTCGCGGTCGAACTTCCAGAAGGTCACCGCGCCCCGGTACCTGTCCCTGTACTGGGCAAGGGGGGCGTACTGGCCATCCAGTGGAACGGCATACTGGCTGCCCTCGATGATGTACTCGGTGTTGGGGGTCACGAACGTCCCGCCGTGGTTGGCCCCCATGAGCGGATCGGTCACGATCTGCTTGGTCTCCATGTCGCGCAGGTCGATGACCGCGATCCGGGGGTTCGCCTTGTCGTTGATGAACAGGTACTGGCCGTCGTAGTCGGCGTCCGTCTCCGAGAGGGCGGGATGGTGCGAGTCCCCCCACGTGAGGTCCTTGCCGTTCATGCGTCCCTCGGCCAGGACCTGGTGGGTCTCCTCGGCGCCGGTCCCCCAGCCCTGCCAGGGCTCGGGCGTGAACACGCCGATCACCTTCAGGAGCCGCATCGAGGGCAGTCCGATGACCTCCACCTGTCCCGACTGCCCGCCCGAGGCGAACATGAGGTAGTCGTCCATCTTCCCCGTCGGCACATACGTCTTGACCGCGGCCTCGATGTCGCTCTCGCTCAGGCCCCGCTCCTGTGCGATGGCCGAGATGTCCGCGCCGCCGCCCGCTCCCCCGCCGCATGCGAAGGAGGTGAGGGCGAGGCCCAGGCCGGCCGCGAGGGCTCCGAGGCGGAGTCCCCGCCCGTGTCCGCGCTGGATCATGTCAGTTCCTCCTGTCGTGGGACGTGTCGCCGGGACGCAAGCTCCCGCCCCCGGCCGGGTCGGTGGTGTCGTGCATGGTGTCGTGCATTCGCTGGTGCATGGCGCCCATCTGGCCGCCGCCCATCATGCCGCCCGTGCCGGCGCCCGAACCGGGGGAGCTCGCGCCCCTCCCGGCTCCGCTGGACGAGTCGGCCGTGCCCTGTGCGCGCAGGTACTCGTAGAGGGCCACGAACTCGTCCGGCTGCACGTTCTGGTTGGGCATGGGGACCAGGTACTCCTCGAGGAGACGCTGGGCGGTCGTGTCCGACCGGAGCATGGAGTCCGGGTCGGAGACCCAGTGGTAGATCCACGGGAACGTCACCTTCTCGGTGATCCCCTTCAGGTCGGGCCCGACAAGCTTCCCCTGGCCGATCGTGTGGCAGGCCACGCAGCCCTTGGACGAGAAGAGCTTCTCGCCGCGCTCGGCGAGCTCCTCGTCGATCGGACCCGTGGGCTTCTGCACGGGAAGGTCGGCCTCGGATGCGGGGGTGCCCCGGATCGCGGCCGGACTGTCGGACGACGATGACGCCCGTTCGGACGTGTCCGCCGATCCGGCTCCGTCTCCGCCGCAAGCGGCCAGCAGGGCCGCCCCTGCGACGAGCGCGAGCATTTTCCTGGTATGCACGGCAGGCTCCTGTTTTTCTGAGTCGCGGTAAGGATAAACTCCCGCATCGGACCCGTCTGTCGGACGAGTTCTGCCGTGGCGTGTAGGGAGAAGGGATCGGTCGGATGTGGGGAGGCTCCCCACAGGAGAGAGGTGGCGACGTCCCGCCGGGAGGCGGCGGAGCCCTGGCGCGGCCCGGATCCGTGCGGATCCGGGGCTCCTCCGGGCCCGGAGGGCCCTGCTAGACCTCCTTCAGGAGGCCCACGCGCAGGGCGAAGCGCACGAGCTCGGAGCGGTGGTCCAGTCCCAGCTTCTTCATGATGCGCGAGCGGTAGGTGTCGACGGTCTTGGGGGAGATGAACAGCTTCTTGCCGATCTCCCTGGAGCTGAAGCCCTCGGCGGTCAGCGCCAGGACCTCCTGCTCGCGCGAGCTGAGCTGCTGGAGCTTACCCGTGTCCTCGTCGGTCTCGGCGGCCTTGTACTCCTGCAGGAGCAGCTTGGTGGCCTGCGGGGGGAGATAGACCTCGCCGCGGGCCACCACCCGGATCGCCTCGACCAGATCGCGGTCGGCGCTGGTCTTGGCCAGGTAGCCGCTGGCTCCGGCCTGCACCACGGGGACCAGGTACTCCTCCTCGGCGTGCACCGTGAGGACCAGGACGTTGGTGTCCAGGTCCAGGGCCGCGATCCGGCGGGTGGCCTCCAGGCCGTCCGAGCCCGGCATGGAGAGGTCCATGACCACGACCTGGGGCCGCAGCTTCCGCGTCTGGTCGACCGCTTCGTCGCCCGTCGCCGCCTCCCCGATCACCTCGATCGACGCCTCGTCGGCCAGGAGCGCCTTGAGGCCGGAGCGGAACATGGCGTGGTCGTCGGCCAGCAACACCGAGATGGCCTGGCTCACTCGCTCTCCTCCGTCGGAACCGGAATCTGGAGCCGCACGCGGGTCCCCGCGCCCGGCTCGCTCTCGATCTCCACGCGCCCCCCGACCAGGCTGGCGCGCTCGCGCATGCCCACGAGCCCGAGGCCGCGGCCATCCTCCGGCTGCGCGCGCCCGATGGCGAAACCGCGGCCGTCGTCCGTCACCACCGCCGTGACCGTATGCGACGACGTCGCGATCCGAATCGAGACCAGCGACGCCGCGGCGTGCCGCACGGAGTTCGACAGGGCCTCCTGCACCACGCGGTAGAGGACCAGCTTCTCCTCGTCTCCGAGCAGCCCGTCCACCGGGTCGGCCTCGAACTCGACGTCGGGCCCGCCCTCCTCGATGTGCGCCCGGATGTGGGACCGGAGCGCCGTGACGACGCCCACATCCTCGAGCGCCGGGGGGCGCAGGCCGCGGGCGATCCTGCGCACCGCTTCCCCGGCCTCGGCCAGGTCGTTCCGGATCTCCTCTAGGAGCGCCGTGCGGTCCGACCTGGACCGCTCGTCCTTCAGGAGCTGGAGGCGGAGCTGGATCGCGGCCAGGCGCTGTGCGGTGTCGTCGTGGAGCTCCCTGGCGATCCTCCGCCGCTCCTCCTCCGCGGCGCGCAGCGCTCCCAGCCCGAACGCCCTAAGCCGCAGGCGCTGCGTAACATCGCGAATCGTGGCGATCACGAACAGCCCCCGCTCGGTCCGGAGCGGGCTCAGGCTGATCTCGACCGGGAACGACGTCCCGTCGCGGCGACGGCCACGGAGCTCGAGACCGATCCCCATGGGCCGGGCGTGCGGATCGGCCGTGAAGCACTCGCGCTCGCCCCGATGCAGGTCCCGGGCCGCATCCGGGACCAGCACCTCGACCTGCTGGCCGACCAGCTCCTCGCGGGCATAGTCGAACAGCTCGCCCGCCCTCGGGTTGGCCGCGCGAATCCGCCCGCCGGCGTCGACGAGGATGATCCCGTCCGGGGACGCCTCGAACATGGCGCGGAACTCGCCGGACTCGAGGTCGGCCGCGGAGTCCGGGCGCCCGGAGGCGGTCTCGTTCACGTGGGGAGTCGTCTGGCTCATCGTGGCGAGGAATCTAGCAGGGGACGGGTCTCCGTTCCATGTCGCAACTCCGTCCGCGCGCGTCGACGAGCGGGGTTTCTCCCCACACGGATCTACGGCACCTCCCGACAGACACGGCCGCGGCTTCTTCCCAGGTTTCGCTGTCATGTCGATTTCGAGCAACCCGCGATCCCGTCGGCGCTCCAGCCAGCCGGCCACATCCCCGAACGGCGGACCGCCCGTCCCGGAGCGTACCGGACCCCCCTGGCCCGTGGCGGCGCTCCTCCGTGCGCCCCTCCTCGTCAAGATCCTGGGCGCCAACGGCCTGCTCATCGCCGCCACGGCGGTGGTGGCGGTGCTCCTCGGACGCAGCGGGGGCGATCCTCTGGAGGCCGCGGCGGCGGCGGCGGTGGTGGGGCTGGCCGTGTGCGTCCCCATCAACTGGCTCCTGGTGCACTGGGCGCTCTCCCCCCTCCGCGGGCTCGCCAGGACGGCGGGCCGCGTCCGCTCGGGGGACCTCTCCTCCCGGGCTCCGCGCTCGGCGCTGGCCGACCGGCAGACCTCGAACCTGGTCGACGTGTTCAACGACATGCTCGGGCGCCTGGCCCGCGGCCAGGCGCGCCTGAGGAGGCTCGGCGTCGGCGCGCTCGAGGCCGCCGAGCGGGAGCGCAGGAGCCTGGCCGCGGAGCTCCAGGACGACGCCGCCCAGCGGCTGGCCACCCTTCTCCTCCGGGTCGAGATGGCGCGGAAGACGACCTCCGACTCCGTCGCGGCCGAGCGGCTCGAAACGCTGCGGGACGAGATGGCCGAGTCCCTGGAGATGGTCCGCCGCCTGGCAAGGCGCCTCCATCCGCCCGAGCTGGGCGAGCTGGGTCTCGAGTCGGCTCTCCGCGCCCACACGCGCGCGGTGTCGGAGCAGACCGGCCTCAGGGTCGAGATGTCGGCGGACGCGCCGCTGCCCGAGCTCGCCCCGGACGTGGCGCTCGTGCTCTACCGGATCGCCGAGGAGGCGCTCGTCAACGCCGTCCGGCACGCCGACGCGAGCTCCCTCGGGGTCCGGCTCGGGAGGAACACGGACGACGTCACGCTGGTGGTCGAGGACGACGGGCGCGGCCTCCCGGCCGGCGCGTCCGAGGGCGAGGGGGCGGGCCTCGGGCTCCTGGGCATGCGGGAGCGCGCCCGCCGCGCGGGCGGGAGCCTGGAGATCGACTCGGTCCCCGGCCGGGGCACCCGCGTGGTGCTGAGCGTCCCCGCGCGGAGCCGGAGCGCCCCGTCCTGACCCACCGTGGGAGCGGCCGCGCTCCCGCGCCTCAGTCCGCCGCCACCCGCAGCACGCCCGTACCGTCGATCCCGTCGTGCTTGAGCTGCACGAGCGCCTCGTTCGCGTCCTCCAGGTCGAAGACGGTCGTGGAGGGACGGATCGGGATGTCGGCGGCCTCCTCGAGGAGCTCGCGTCCGTCCGCGCGCGTGTTCGCCTCCACGCTCTGGAGCGTCTTCTCGTGGAAGAGGCAGGGGCCGTACTCCATCTCGGGGACGGGAGACATGTGGATGCCCGCCAGGGAGACCGTGCCGCCCTTCCGGAGCGAACGGAGCGCCACCGGGACGATCTCGCCGGCCGGCGCGAACACGATGGCCGAGTGCACGGGCGTGGGGATCGGGTCGTACGCCCCGCCGGTCCACACGGCGCCCAGCTCCTCCGCCAGCCGGCGGTGGCTCTCCCCGCGCGTGGCCACGTAGACGTCCGCTCCGCGGCTCCGGGCGATCTGGATCACGATGTGGGCGGAGGAGCCGAACCCGAACAGGCCCAAGCGCCCGCCGTCCGGGAGCCGGGCGCGGCGCAGGGACCGGAAGCCTATGATTCCCGCGCACAGGAGCGGCGTGGCCTCCGCGTCCCCGAAGGTCTCCGGGATCCCGTAGGCGAAGTCCTCGCGGACCACCGTCTTCTCCGCGAAGCCGCCGTCGGCGTGGTATCCGGTGAACCGTTTGTCGTCGCACAGGTTCTCCCGGCCGGCCCTGCAGAACTCGCACGTCCCGCACGTCTCGCGCAGCCAGGCGATGCCCACGCGGTCTCCGACCTCGAAGCGCTCGCACCCTTCGCCCAGGGCCTCCACGCGGCCCACGACCTGGTGGCCGGGGACGAGCGGGAGGCCGGGCTCGGGCAGGTCGCCCTCGATGACGTGGAGGTCCGTGCGGCAGATCCCGCACGCGGAGACCGCCACCTTCAACCGGCCCGGCCCCGGCTCGGGCTCGGGCAGGTCGCGCAGCTCGAGCGGACGCTCCTCGATCGGAGCGATCCGCGGCAGGAGCATGGCCTTCATCGCGCGGTGTACCCTCCGTCGATGACCAGCTCGCTCCCCGTCACGAACGCGGACTCGTCCGACGCCAGGTAGAGGATGCCGTAGGCCACGTCCTCCGGCTCGCCCACGTGCCCCAGGGGATGCAGCCGGTCGAGCTTGCGGCGGCCCTCCTCCACGTCGCCGGCCTCCCGCAGGTAGCCCTCCACCATCGGCGTCCAGATGAAGCCGGGATGGACCGAGTTCACCCGGATCCCGTCCTCGGCGTACAGGAGGGCGTCCGTCTTGGACATGATGCGGACGGCGCCCTTGGAGGCGTGGTAGGGCGGGCTGTCCTTGGCTCCCACCATCCCGTAGATGGACGAGAGGTTCACGATGCTCCCGCCGCCGCGGCGCCGCAGGTGGGGGATCGCGTGCTTGGTGCAGTGGAAGACGCCGCGGACGTTGACGTCCAGGACGCGGTCGAAGTCCTCGGCCGAGATCTCGTGGGTGGGCGCGGAGGTCCCGGCGATCCCCGCGTTGTTGACCAGGACGTCCAGGCCCCCGAACGCGTCGACGACGTCGCCGACCACCCGGCGGACCTCATCCTCCCCGCTCACGTCCAGCCGCCAGAAGCGGGCCTTACCGCCCGCCGCCCGGATCTCCTCGGCGACCTCCCGGCCCTCCTCCTCGAGGAGGTCGGTCACCGCCACCGCCGCACCCTCCCGACCCAGGAGGAGGCACGTGGCGCGGCCGATCCCGAGCGCCCCGCCCGTCACGATCGCGACCCTGTCCTCGACGCGTCCCATTCCGGCTCCTCGATGAGCGACCACGATCGCGCCCCCCGGCGCGTCCCCCCCCGATCCGTCGTTCAAGCGCCGTACCACCGGGATCGGGCCCCGCCGAGCCTCCCGCCCCCCTCCGCCGAAGCGCCCGAGCGGAGGCCACCCCGATTGCCGACCGACCGGAGTCCGGTCATGTTCGGGACGGAGGCAGCCCGTTCACCGAGGCCACGGAGGCCCACCATGGATCGCACCCGTACCGACCGATCGCTCGCCGCCCTGCTCGCGGCCGCGGCGGTCCTCGTCGTCGCGCTCCCCACCCACGCCCAGGAGGGGGGAGGCGACAATCCCGTCACCACGACCGTGAGGCGCAACCTGGACCGATACGGCGCCTGGCTGGTCGCCGGCGCCCGGGAGATGCCCGCGGACAAGTATTCCTACAAGCCCACCGACGGCGTGCGCACTTTCGGGGAGGAGCTCAAGCACGTGGCCAGCGGCAACGACCACCTGTGCGCGGCCATTTCCGGCATGGAGGCTCCGAAGCGGGAGGACGTCTCGACGACCGACAAGCAGGGGCTGGTCGACCTCCTGGCCTCCTCCTTCGACTTCTGCAGGAAGGCCCTGGGCAGCGTGGACGACTCGAAGCTCGCTGAGCCCGTGCCGTTCTTCGGCGGGAACAAGGTCCCGCGGGCCACGGCCATGATGGCCCTGCCCATCGACTGGGCCGACCACTACGGCCACCAGGCCCTCTACCTCCGCATGAACGGGATGACGCCGCCGTCGGCCAGGGGGAACGGCATGTAGGGGGGACTCGCCGCGCCGCGAGGGCGGCGCGTGCGGAGCGTCGGGCGTCGTCACCCGGGGGCCGGGGCCGCGCCACGGCCGCCGGCCTCCGGCCACGCCCTCAGAACGTGCGGTCGAAGGTCTCCGAGCTCCCGACGAGACACCGGAGGACATCGAACGTCGTGACGATCCCGACGAGTCCTCCATCGTCCATCACCAGGGCGCGGTGGATCCCGGTCCGCAGGAAGAGGCGGGCCAGGTCGTCGAGCGACGTCTTCGGCCGGACCGCGTGGCGCGTGCGGGACATGATGTCCCCGACCGTGCGGTCGTCGAGCCAGGCCGGAGGGGCCAGGGAGAGGACCAGCGGGCCCGCGTCCGGATGCGGGCCGCCGGCGTCCTCGTAGTAGCCCTCGAGCGGCCCGTCCGGGGCGGGCCCGGACCGCGCCGGGTGGGCGGTGCCGGTGGCGGGCTCGCGGGCGGCCAGGGCCAGGACGTCGGTGGCCGAGACGACCCCGACCACCCGGTCGTCAGCGTCCACCACCGGCGCGCCGCCGATGCCCTCCCGGGAGAGGAGCCGCGCCAGGTCCCTCACCGTGGCGTCTTCCGGGACCGTGGTCACCCCGGTCTGCATGACCTCGCCGACCGTCTGATGCGAGAGCTTCATGGTACGATCCTCCAGGTGGCGTGCATCCCGGGTCGACTCCGCGCTCCCGGACCTGCCCGGGAGCGTAGCTCCGAACCGCGACTCCGAGCGTCGCCAGGAGAGGACGCAGGCCGCGCAGCAGGCGGCGTGCCTCTTCCGGCGGAAGGTTCGCGGGGTCGACGTGGGTTCGCAGCGTCATCCGCCCGTCGGCGTGCCGAATCAGCGTGTACACGGAGGTCTCCTCGCAGTCGGGGGTCCTGCACGGCTCCTCGGCCCGAGGATGGGGATCGGGTGTCACCGTCCCTCTCCCGGATCGTAACGAACGTGTAAGGGGTGCACCGGCGGGACGCGCCGCGTCCACCCTCTGTCTCGGATACTGGCGGACGCTGGACGTCGGGGCTGTCGGGAAGGTCTGGACGCGGCTCGTGGGGAAGGGCATGTCCCGGGTCGGCCCCGAACGGGGATCGGCCGGGACGGCCCGCGGCCGCCCCGGCGCCCCCGAGTCAGAAGGTCTCGAATCCCGGCGAGGGGAAGCGCCCGGGAAGGTAGCTGATCAGGGCCGAGACGGAAGGTTCACCCCGCGGGAGCGCGGGGATCCAGCCCAGGAGCCCCTTCCCTCCCCGGCTCCTCCCGCCCATCTCGAGGGCGGCCATCCCCGGGAAGGCCGTGATGAGGCTCGGGAAGGAGACGCCGGACGCGAGGAAGCCCTGCACCGCCTTCATCCCCGACGGGATGCCCGGGTCCTGGTACTGGTGGTGCATGCCCACCGGGATCGAGAGGACGATGAACAGGATGAAGCCGACCCGCGTCACCGAGTCGCTGAACAGCTTCCCGCCCACCTGCTTCGGGATCATGACGTACCAGGAGACGTGGGCGGGCGGGAGCCAGGAGCGGCGGGTGGAACGTGCAGAGAACGCTGGCCCGCCCGGTGAACAGGTGCGATGCCGCGAGCCCGGCGGCCGATCCCGGGCCGCCGCTCACGATCCCTCCGCCCCGGCCAGAGGACGCACGAGGTCCAGGGCCGAGACGACGCCCGCCAGGGACGAGCCCTCCATGACCAACGCGCGGTGGACCCCGGCCCTCACCAGGAAGCGGGCCACCTCCGGCACCGTGGCGTCGGGCCGGACCGAGAGGGTCGCCTTCGTCATGATGTCCCTCACGGGCCGGGCCCCGAGGCGGGTGCGCGGCAGGTTGGGCGGGAGATCCAGGGCCACGGCCCGCGGCGCCCCGCCCAGCTCGCTGTAGAACGCGGCGGGGGAGCCCTCCCCCGACGCCTCGGGCACGGTCCGGGCCTCCTCGGCCGCGGCGCGCAGCACGTCGGTCGAGGACACGACGCCCGCGACCTTGCCCGAACGGTCGACGACGGGGACCCCGCTGAGGCCTTCGGCCAGGAGGAGGTCCATGAGGTCCGCGACCGTCATCTCGGGTGGTGCCGTGACGACCGGGCCGGTCATGACGTCGCGCGCGGTGAGCTCGTTCAGATCCATGCTGGGGTGCCTCTCGGGTTGGCGTCGTGGATCTCGGCTTCTCCCCGCGGATGGGCCGGACGGCCGGTCGATGCGGGGACGCCGGTCGAACTGCGCCACCTTCCGTCCGTACGTCAGTCTACGGAGCCTCTCCCGCCGGCTCTGTAGGGAGGTCCATGGAGGACTCCGCAGGGAGAATCGCCATCGAGAGCGTGGGGAGTCTCCCCACGGCGCTGCCGCCGCCCTCGGGCGGTCGCAGTCGTCCCCGCCGTCCGCACTCGACGTGGGCGCCGCCTCACGCGCTCGAAGGGAGCGCCGTCTCACCGCCGTCGGGCGCCGGGCCCCCTGCCGGTCGCTCCCTCCTCAGCCGGCGCCCGCCCCCCCCGCCGGGAGCGCGAACGGCACGTCCGCTTCGCGGAGCGCGGCCCGCAGCGCCGGGACCGTGCTCCCCACCAGCCGTCCGTAGGCCGCGCGGGCGGTCTCGAGGCGGCCGTGGAGCACGTCGAACACCTGCCCCTGCTGGTCGGTGGGCGGGAAGTCCGCCGACTCCTCGGCCACGTCCTTCAGCAGCGCACCGTAGCGGCTCCACAGCCGGTTGGGGTGGCGGAAGGCGTCCTCGCGCGCCCCCGTCAGGTGCACGTCGAACAGCCGTCCCTCGACGGCCAGCGCCGTGTCGGCCGCGGCGGCCGCTCGCTCTCCCAGCTGCGAGGCCGCTCCGTCCGGCTGGCCCGCCGAGTCGGAGGCCAGGAGCGCGCCGAGCCCCGCGAGCTGGCTCCTCAGCCACTCCAGCCGGTCGACCATGACGGCCACCGAGTCCATGTCGGTCCGGATCCGGAGGGCCAGCTCCGTCTGCCGCGCGATGTCGGCCGCGCTGCCGCTCGTGCGCGGGTCCTTGCGCACCTCCAGGGTGCGGCGGACGCTCGCCCCCCCGGCCGAGAGGACGACGGCATACTCGCCGGGCGGGACCAGCGGGCCGCGCTGGCTGAGGTCGAGGTCCCACGGCACGATCGGCCGCCAGCCCTTCTCCCCCGTCTCCACCCGGGGCGTGTCGGGGGGCGGCGTCCGCAGCCGCGGCGTGGCGGGATCCTCGTAGCGGAGGTCCCACCAGGTCCGGTTCAGGCCGGAGCCGGCCGAGGGCTCCAGGGTCCGCACCGTATCGCCCGACCCGTCCAGGATCGCGATGCGCACGACGCTGTCGGCCCCCGCCGGGAGGCGGAAGTTCAGCGAAGCACCGTAGGGAGGGTTGCGCCCGACCACGTGGGAGGGCGTGGAGTGGCGCCCCTGGACCGGGCGGAAGCGGTAGGCCGCCCGGGGGGCGAAGAGCTCGGGGCCGTCCGGCTCCCCGTCAGCCCCTCCGCTCGCGGCCAGGGCCTCGACCGGCGTGACGTCGTCCAGGACCCAGATCCCGCGCCCGTAGGTGGCCGCGATCAGGTCGTGGAAGTGCGGCTGGACGGTGAGCCAGTAGACCGGCGCGTGCGGCAGGTTCGACTGCAGGGAGCGCCACGAGCCGCCGTCGTCCAGGCTCACCCACACGCCGTTCTCCGTGCCGGCGTACAGGAGCCCGGGCCGCGACGGGTCCTCCCGGACCACGTGCACGAAGCTCAGCCGCGAGCGCGGGATCCCCCCGTCGATCCGGGTCCAGTGCCGGCCGTAGTCGCGGGTGCGGTAGATGTAGGGCGCGAAGTCCCCCTGCTCCTGGAGGTCCACGGCCAGGTAGGCCGTCCCGCCCTCGGTGTGGGAGGGCTCGACGTTGCTCACCCGCCCCCAGGCCGGCAGGTCCGGGACGTTCGCGGTCACGTCCCTCCAGTGCCCGCCGCCGTCCCGCGTCACGTGAACGAGGCCGTCGTAGCTCCCCGCCCAGATGACCCCCTCCTCGACCGGAGACTCGGCGATCGAGGAGAGCGTGGCCGCGCTGAAGGTGTTCAGGTTGTCGACGCTCACGCCCCCGGAGCTCCCCTCCCGCGCCGTGTCGTCGCGGGTGAGGTCGGGGCTGATGGCCTGCCAGCTCTGGCCGCCGTCGGTGGTCCGGTGCACGACCTGGCTCCCCACGTAGACCCGCGCGGGATCGAAGGGCGAGATCGCGATCGGGAACGTCCAGTTCCACCGGTACTTCTTGTCCTTCGGCGCCACCCCGTAGCCCGCCTCCGGCCACACGGTCACGTCCCGCTCGTGCCCGGTCGAGAGCACGGTGCGGCCCAGCTGCCCGTCGTAGCAGCCCGACCACACGACGTCGTTCGAGACCGTGTCCGGGACCGCGAAGCCGCTCTCGCAGCCCCCGACGTTGGTCCACGCTCCCGCCGAGATCCCGAACCCGCCGGGCACGCGGCTCGGCATCCGGTACGAGCCGTCGTCCTGGCGGTTGGAGTAGACGTCGTAGGGGACACGGTCGTCCGCGTAGACGTGGTACATCTGCCCGATCGGGAGGACGATCCTCTGGAAGCTCTTCCCGCCGTCCAGCGTGATCGAGGCGCCGCCGTCGTGGGCCACCATGTAGCGGTCGGCGTCCGTGGGGTCGATCCAGATGTCGTGGTTGTCGCCGCCGCCCCGCGGCGGATCGTCGGCCAGGGTGTGGCCGCCGTCGCGCGACATCCCGAACCGGACCGAGGCGAAGTAGAGGCGGTCGGGGTCGGCCGGGGAGACCCGGAGGCGCGTGTAGTAGGGGCCGCGCTCGGCCATGGAGTGATCGCGACTCACGCGCCGCCAGGCGCCGCCGCCGTCGTCCGAGCGGTACAGGGCCGGGTGGCCCGGCCCGTCGGGATGCCGGGGATCGCCCTCCTGGACCAGCGCGTACACCCGGTCGGGGTCGGAGGGCGCCACGGCCACCGAGACCTTCCCCAGGGTGGCCGAGTCCGAGGGGAAGCCTTGGCCGGACACCTCCTTCCACGTGTCCCCGCCGTCGTGGGTCACGTACACGCCGCTCCCGGGCCCGCCGCTGCGGAGGTTCCACGGGTCGATCTCCAGCTGCCACATGCCCGCGAACAGCGTGCTCGGGTCGACGGGATCCAGCGCCAGGTCCGAGCAGCCCGTGCCCGGCCCCACGTACAGGACCTTCTCCCACGTCTTCCCGCCGTCCCTCGTGCGGAACACGCCGCGCTCGGGCTGCGGCGAGTAGCCCGTCCCCACGGCGCACACCCAGGCCACGTCCGGATCGCGCGGGTGGACCAGGATGCGGGCGATGCGGCCGGTCCTCTCGAGACCCATCCGCTTCCAGCTCTTCCCGGCGTCGGTGGACTTGTAGACGCCGTTCCCCATCGCGGTGGCGAGCCGGATGTAGAAGGGCTCCCCCGTCCCGGCCCACACCTCGTTGTGGGCCGAGGGCGCCACCGCCAGCGCCCCGATCGACTGCGCCGGCTGGTCGTCGAACACGGGCTCCCAGCTCGTCCCGCCGTCCTCGGTCTTCCACACGCCGCCCGAGGCCGCCCCGATGTAGGCCACGAGGGGATTTCCCGGCTCTCCCGCCACGGCGCTGGCCCGGTTCCCGTCGGGACCGAGCGTCCGCCACTCGAGCCGGCCGAACAGGATCGTGTCGGCGCCGGAGGGCGGCGCGGCGGCGGGGGGCGGCAGGAACGCGTCGGGATCCTGTGCCCGGACGGGGCCGGGTCCCGCCACGACCGCCGCGACGGTCAGGGCGGCGGTCAGCGCCGCGAGGGCGGCGGAACGGACGGAGAGCGCGGTGGGCATCGGGCGGTCCTCCCTCCTGGGGTGGTCGGTTCGGCGCCGGTCCGGTGACGCGGCCCGCCTACCTTGGCCCGGCGGCTGGAAGTCGCGCAAGGGAGCGGGCCGTCCCCGCCCGGCCGACCGCCCATGGCGGGGCGCCGAACGGCCGTCCGGTAGCGGACGCGCCTCACCCCGCCAGCAGGTCCCCGCGCCCGAGCCAGCGCCCGCCCACCGCGAACGCCACGGCCACCAGGGCCGCGAGCGCGACGCCCATGGCCGTCGCCCTCCCGAAGTCGAAGGCCCGGAGCTGCGCCAGAATCTCGACCGAGATGGGCCGCGTGGCGTGCGTGTACAGGAGGATCGACGCCACGAACTCGCCGAGCGCCGTCACGAACGCCAGGGTCCCGCCCGCGGCCAGGCCCGGCAGCACGAGGGGGAGCGCCACCCGGCGCATCGTGGTCGCCCAGCCCGCGCCCAGCGAATGGGCCGCCTCCTCCAGGGCGGGGTCGAGCTGCCGGAAGGAGGCGATGGCGGCCTGCGCCACGAGCGGGGTGTTCCGGATGAAGTAGGCGAGGGGGAGGATCCAGAACGTCCCGACCAGGAGAAGCCGTCCCATGGCCGGCCGGTCCACCGAAAAGGTCGTGGCCAGGCCGAGCGCGATCACGGTCCCGGGGAGCGCCCAGGGCAGGACGAGGAGGACGCGAAGGAGCCCGCGGCCGCGGAAGCGCCGCCGCACCACGAGCCACGCGGCGATGAAGCACAGGAGGAGGTTCGCCGCGGTGGCCAGCGAGGCCATCTCCAGGGAGTTCAGGATGGGCTCCAGGAGCCGGGGATCGGAGGCCAGGCTCCCGTAGTTGGCCAGGGTGAACTCGTGGGGGACGATCTGCGTGGTCCAGCTCCCCTGCGGCACGAAGGAGACGAGGAGGAGGGTGAGGTGCGGGAGGAGCAGGAAGAGGACGCCGCCCACCCCCGCCACCGCCAGGCCGGCGCGGACCCAGGAAGAGTCCACCCGCCGGCGCGCGGCCCCGAGCCCCTTTCCCACCGACGTCACCTCGCGGTCCCCCTCCAGCCTCCGCAGGAGCCAGAGGAAGCCCAGCGACACGCCGGCCAGCATCACCGTCTCGACCATGGCCAGGGGCAGCGCCCCGCTCAGCTTGCTCGCGTAGATCTGGGTGGTGAGCACCCGGAAGCCGCCCCCGAACACGTAGGGGGCCGAGAAGGACGCCATCGAGGTCATGAACACCAGCAGCGCGGCCGCCGAGAGCGAGGGGGCCAGGAGCGGGAGCGTGACCCGCCGGAGGACCGTCCACCGCCCCGCCCCGAGCGAGCGGGCCGCCTCCAGGGCCCCCTCGTCCAGCCGCGCCAGACCCGCCCGCACGAAGAGGTAGAAGTAGACGTACATCGTGTACGCGTGGACGAGGAGGATGGCCGGGGCGCCGGAGAGCCTCCACGGCGGCGAGGCGAGCCCGAGGACCGCCTGCACGGTGCGGGTGAAGATGCCGCTCTCCCCGAACAGGAAGAGGAAGGCGATGACGCCGACCAGGGGCGGGAGGAGGACCGGCAGCGCCGCCAGCGCGCCGAAGACCTTCCTCCCGGGGAACTCCCAGCGGGAGAACAGGAAGGCCAGCGGCACGCCCACCAGGGCCGAGAGGACCACGCTCGCCCCGCTGATCCACACGCTGGCCCACAGCGCCCGGAGCTCGGCCCCGGTGGCGAAGAACTCGCGGTAGGCGTCCAGCCCGAAGCGGCCGCCCGCCCCGAAGGACTCGCCGAGGACGACCAGATTGGGGTAGACGACCAGCCAAAGGAGGACCAGGAGGACCGGCGCGGCCAGGATCCAGGTGAGACGCCGGCCCTCCGGACGCCCGCCCCGGCTCACGGGGCGTCCGCGTCGCGTCGCGCGCCGGCCACGGCCGCCCCGCCGCTCGACGGAGCCTCGCCCGCCGGAGCCGGCCCCCGCTCCGCCGGAAAGGCCTGCACGCCGCGTCCCGGCCGGAGCCCGACCGAGACCGGGTCGCCCACCTCCGACTCCTCGCGCCCTCCCGCGACCTCGAGCACGCCGATCTCCGGGACCTCGACCCGGTAGAGGGCTCCCGAGCCCCGGAAGCGGCGGTCGCGGACGCGGCCCGCGAGGCGGGCGCCGGCTGCCCCCGGTCCCGCCTCCTCCCGACGGCTCCCCGCGTCCGGGCCGCCCGGCCCGAGCGCCAGATCCTCCGGCCGGACCCACAGCTCCACGTCGGGGCCCGCCGGCCGGCTCTCCCGCTCCTCGCCCGTCCCGGCCTCGTCGGCGCCGCTGTCCCCGTCCGGGAGCGGCCAGCGGGTCCCGTCCTCGAGGACGGCCACCCGCCCCTCCCCGTCCCGCTCCAGCCTCGCCCGAATCCGGTTCGCGCGCCCGACGAAGCCCGCCACGAACGGTTCGGCCGGTCGGTCGTAGAGCGCCTCGGGCGTGCCGACCTGGCGCACCGTTCCGGCCCGCATCACGGCCACCCGGTCGGAGAGGTCGAACGCCTCCTCCTGGTCGTGCGTCACGAACAGCGCCGTGATCCCGAGATCCTTGATGAGCCGGCGCAGCTCTACCCGCGTCCGCTCCCGAAGGGCGGCGTCCAGGTTGGAGAGCGGCTCGTCCAGGAGTAGGAGGGGGGGCTCGATGGCCAGCGCCCGGGCCAGCGCCACCCGTTGCTGCTGCCCCCCCGAGAGCTGCTGCACCCTGCGCTCGGCGAAGCCGGGGAGGTCCACGAGCTCGAGGACGCGTCCCACCCTGTCCCGCACCTCCTCCTCGGCCGCCTTCCGGCATCGGAGGCCGAAGGCCACGTTCTCGAACACGTCCAGGTGGGGGAAGAGGGCGTAGTTCTGGAAGACCATCCCGAAGCCGCGGCGGCGCGGGCTCCGGTCGGTGACGTCCTGGCCGCGGAAGCGGACGCGGCCCGAGTCGGGGGCCTCGAAGCCGGCCACGATGCGGAGGGCGGTGGTCTTCCCGCAGCCGCTCGGCCCGAGGAGAGTGAGGAGCTCGCCTCGCTCGAGGGCGAGGTCGAGCCCGTCCAGGGCGGTGGTCTCCCCGAAGCGCTTGCGGAGCCCGTCGAGCTCGAGCTCCATGGAATCAGTCTCCGCCGGAGACGCCCTGCCCCCGGATGTGCCGGTCCCAGTGGCGGAGCCACTCCGGGGTGTGCTCCAGGACGTAGCCCCGGTCGATCTCCATGGGGCGGAGGTCGGGGAGCGCGTCCCGGAGCCACCCGGGGAGGGAGTCCTCGGGGAGGTCGGTCCGCACGGGGATCCGGAAGAAGCTCCGGGCCGCGTCCAGCACCTCGGGGCGGCTCCCCGCCCAGTCGACGAACGCGCGCGCCGCCTCCGGGTGGGGCGCTCCGGCCACGACCGCGATCGCGTCCACCACCACGGGAGTACCGCTCGCGGGAAGCACGTAGTCGATCGGGAGGGTCGTGGTGGCCCGCAGCGTCTCGACGTCGGGCATGTCCCACAGCGTGACCAGGCCCTCGCGGCGCGCGAGCTTCTGGTAGAGGAGCGTGGGGTTGAGGACGTACTCGCGCGTCTGGGCGTCCAGGCGGCGGAGCCAGCGGTAGCCCGCCTCCGGATCCCCGGTCCGGCGGTACTCTCGCCACATGATGGCCCCGAAGATCGCGCGCATGGTCCCCGAGGCCAGCGGGTCCCGGATGAGGACCTCGTCCTTCCACCTGGGCTCCAGGACGTCGTCCCAGTCCTTCGGGGCCTCCTCCCGGGTCAGCGCGTCCGAGTTGTAGGCGATGACCTCGGGCGTGCGGTAGGTGCCGATCCAGCGCCCGGCCGAGTCCCGCGCCGAAGGCGGGACGGCGTCCTCCCACGAGGGATGGTCGGCCTGAAGCAATCCTTCCCCGGCCGCCCGCGAGAACATCTCCGAGGGCGCTCCCCACCACACGTCGGCCTGGGGGTTGGCCTTCTCGGAGCGCACGCGGTCCAGGACCTCCTGGCTCCCCATGTCCATCCACTGGACGTCCACGTCCGGGTGGGCGGCCTCGTACGCCTCCTCGAAGTGGGAGAGGAGGTCCCGCCCGTGCGGGGAGTAGACGACGAGCGGGGTGCGCCCATCCCCGCCCCGGCAGGCGGCCAGGAGCCCGAGGACGCCCGGCAGGAGGAGCCGGACGGCCAGCGGCGCCCTCAACTCCCGGCCCACCGGGCCCACGCCTCCGGGGTGAGGGAGAGGAGGTTGGCGAACAGGCGGTATGCGCCGGGCACCCCGGCCGGCAGCTCGCGGAAGAAGTCCAGCCCCGTGTACACGTAGATTCCCTCCCCGAGGGGCGCGACCAGGAGGCTCCCGAGCTTCGCACCCTCCCCCGGGTCGTGCATGGAGAGGAGCGGCACGAAGCGGTCGTCCCAGCTGTGGAGGAAATAGAGCCCGCGCTCCTGGATCCATCCCTCGAAGTCCCGGCCCCCGATCCGGTTCGGGCTCGCCAGCGGCGGCGCGTCGGGATGGAGGAGCTTCACCGGCGCCCGCTCGTCGGTCACCCGGTCGTGCGGGTGCGCCATGGTGGCCGGGTACGGGGGATAGCCCCCGTCCACGTACTCGTACTTGTTGTACTGGACGATCAGCGTGCCGCCCGCGCGCACCCAGTCCAGGAGCCGCTGGTTGGCGGCCTGCAGGTCCTTCCGGACCTCGTAGGCCCGGACGCCGAGCACGATGACGTCGAAGTCGTCGAAGCTCCCCGACCGCAACCGGTCGGGCCCGATCATCGTGACGGGGAGGCCCAGCTGGCGGATGGCGTCGGGCACGTCGTCGCCCGAGCCCATCACGTAGCCGACCCGCCGCGTGCGGTCCACCCGGACCGGGAAGCGCTCCACCCGGACCGAGGCGTCCGTGTACAGCGGCATCGGGTCGATGTGGGGATAGTCGATCATGGTGAGCTGGCGGGACCAGGTCCGCGTCCCGGAGCCCGCGCCGGTCGCGCGGGTCCCGGCGGAGCCGTCCGCCGCCCCGGAGCCCGTGGCTCCCGCCGCGCGGGCCACGCCCCTCAGGTGGTAGGTGCGGAACGCCGGGCCCGCCCCGCTCTCCCCGCTCCCGGCCGCGCCGTTCCGGAGCCGGAACTCGCGGCTCTCGGTCCCTCCCCGCTCGGCCAGCTCGACCCGGGCGTCGGGCGGCCGGGTGGCCCAGCCGTCCGGGACCTCCAGGTCGGCCACCGCGTGGACGGTGTCCGGAACCTGGCTCTTGAGGGTGACGGTCACGTCACGCTCCGCGGTGTCCCCCGAGGGCCACACGAGCACGCCGGGCTCGGCGGCCACCGACAAGCGGGGGACCACGTACACCGGCCTCCAGAACTCGCCCTTGGCCTTGTCGACCCCGCGGTAGCGCACGGGGCTCCCGGCCCGCACGGAGACCCCGGACGCGCCGTCTCCGACGGAGAGCTCCAGCGAGCCCGTGGCCACGGGCGGGTCCAGCGGCCGCGCGCGCACCGAGGGGTCGTCGGGCCACCGGTACAGGTCTCCCACCGTGTCCCGGCGGAGGAAGTACTCGACCGTGGGATGCGCGTCTCCGGGCACCTCGAGCTCGAAGCTCCAGCGGGCCAGCCGGCCCGGGGGCACGGTCGTGGCGCCGGCCCCACCCTTCACCGGCGCTCCGGCCCGGTAGAACCCGGAGCGCTCCGAGGGGGTGAGCTCCACGCTGTCGGCCGGCAGGAGCCGGGCCGACCAGCCCTCCGGCAGATCGAGGCCCGGCCGTCCGGCCCGCACGGTGGACGCCCCGCCGTTCCAGACCTCCGCGTCGACGCGGACGGTCTCCCCCGGCACCCACAGGTCGTCGTGGGCCCGGAAGCGCCAGGTGACGCCCGCCGCCGACAGGAGGGCCCGGTCGGCCAGGTCGCGCTGGCGCTCCAGCGCCGCCCTCGCGGAGGGCGCCGCGCCTCCGGTCCGCGCCAGCTCGGCCAGGTCGTCGATGGCGCGTACGGCGGCCCGGAGGGGTCCGCCCGCAGCTCCCGGATCGAGGACGCGGAGCGAGTCCCGGGCCTCGGCCACCGCCGCGACGTAGGCCGCGGCGCGCGAGCCGGCGCGCGCCCGGACGCCCTCGGGAAGCCCGTCGGCCAGACCCGCCAGGGTCGTGTCGATCCCCGCGAACAGGCCCGCGCCCGCGGGAGCGCCGGTGAGGTCCCGCAGGAGCATGAGCTGCGTGTAGCGCGGCCCCGGGGGACGCACGACCCCGAAGTCCTGCGAGCGGTGCTGGCTCCGGCTCAGCATGGCGAGCTGGAAGGGCGACATGCCGAGAACGGGATCGTACTCGCCCGTCTGCACCCGCAGGGTCGTGCTCTCGGGGGTGCGCCACGTGCGGCGGTAGAGCTTCTCCGCCCGCCACGGCCGGGCGCCCCAGGCCAGCTGCTCGGGGAAGCGCGAGCTGTCGGCCGCCGCGTCGAACGCCTCGCGGGCCAGGATGCCGGCCACCTGGTGCTGGCCGTGTCCGTCGGCCGGCGTCCCGCTGAAGATCGAGACGATGACCTGGGGGCGGAACGTGCGGATGACCCACACCATGTCGCCCAGCAGCGTGTCTCGCGGCCAGTGGGAGAAGGACTCCTCGGCCGTCTTGGAGTAGCCGAAGTCGTAGGCGCGCGAGAAGTACTGCTCCGCCCCGTCGATCCGGCGCGCCGCCAGGAGCTCTCCGGTCCGGATGAGGCCGAGCCCCTTCCCCAGCTCGGACCCGATCAGGTCCTGCCCACCCTCCCCGCGCGTGAGGGAGAGGTAGGCCGCCCGGGCGCCCAGGTGGCGGGCGAGCTCGGCCAGGAGCGCGCTGTCCTCGTCGTCCGGGTGGGCGCCGATCACGAGGACTCGCTTGATGGCGCCCAGCTGCCGGAGGAGGAGACCGGTCTCGACGGCCCCGCCCTCGACCGGGAGGCCCCGGTAGGGGGCCTCCTGCGCCGCCGCGGGCTCCGCGGCGACCGCGAGGAGGGTCGTGAGGACCAGCGCGGCCAGGGCCGTGAGAGTCGGGAGTCCGGAGCGTGATCGGGAGGGGCCGGGACACATCGTGGTGGTCTGCATGGCCGCGAAGCTAGGCCCGACGTCCCGGCGGGGAAAGGGTCCCCGCCCGCGCGGCAGGGGGAACGGGGGCGGCGCCGCTCACGTTGGCAGTCGGGCCCGCTAGGCCCTAGCCTGCACACGGCGTGAGCGTGGGGCGGCCGCCACCCGAGGAAGACGATTCACATGACGCCACGGTCGGACTCAGCGAGCCGGGAGCCTTGGGAAGCGTGACCGCGTGGGCCCTGCTCCTCCTGTACGGGCTGGTCTTCTTCGTCCTCTCGCCGTCGGCCTCCGACGCCGGAGGCTTCTACGAGGGACGCTCTCGCTCGGGCAGCTCGCCGGGGACCCCGCTCCTGTTCGCCACCGTCTTCGTGTCGTGGATCTTCGCCAAGTCCGTGACGAACGCGGCCAACCTCACGGGGACCTACGGCCTGCCCGGCGGCGTGGCGTACGGCGCCTGGTGGCTCTCGATCCCGGTGGCGGGCGTGGTGATCGTCGCGCTCCGCCGGAGGTTCGGGGCCCGCTCGCTGCCGGGCTGGGTGCGCTCCCGGTACGGCCGCGCGGCGGCGCTGGCCTTCCTCGTGGCCGTCCTCATCCGGCTCTACAACGAGGTGTGGAGCAACACGGCGGTGGTGGCGGCCTACTTCGGGCCGCGCGGATCGGGCGCCTTCCTGCTCGCGGCCGGCGCGTTCACGGCGCTGACGCTCCTCTACACGCTCAAGGGCGGCCTGCGCAGCTCGATCTTCACGGACGCCGTGCAGGCGGGCCTGTTCGGGGCCTTCGTGGTGCTCGTCGTCCTCCTGGCCTTCCCTCGCACGGGCGCCGGCCTGCGCCGGGTGGCCACGTCCGGCCACTGGACGCTGGCCGGCGGCGTGGACCTCCTCCTGGTCGGCCTCCTCCAGTCCTTCAGCTATCCGTTCCACGACCCGGTCCTCACCGACCGGGGCTTCCTGTCCGGGCCCCGGGAGACGCTGCGGGCCTTCGGGCTGGCGGGGGCCCTCGGCTTCGCGGCCATCGTGCTCTTCGGCCTGGTCGGGATCCCCGCCTACCTCGGCGGCACGCCCTTCCACGACGATGCGCCCCGGGCGGTGGCCTCGGCGCTGGGCGCCGGAGCGCTCCTCATGGTGAACGTCGTCATGCTCACCTCGGCCGGCTCCACCCTGGACTCGACGTTCTCCTCGATCGCGAAGGCCATCGACCGGGACGGGCCCGAGATCCTGCGCGGGCCGCGGCCGGCCGGCTCGCTGTCGGGCGGGCGCGCCGCCATGGTCGCGATCGCGGTGCTCGGGAACCTCCCCCTCCTGTTCGGGGCGAGGATCCTCCAGGCCACCACCGTGAGCGGCACGATGGTGATCGGCCTCGCCCCCATCTTCCTCCTCGGCCTCGTGCTCCGGGCGCCCCCCCTCTCCTTCCACCTGGCGTTCTGGGCCGGCGTGGCGATCGGGATCGCGCAGGCGGCCGGTCTCGTTCCGGCCGCCCTCCGCATCGGGAGCGGCCGCTACGCCGACCTCCTGGGCGCCAACCTGTGGGGCCTGGTCCTGGTCACCGCCCTCTTCCTCCTGCCCGTCCTGGCTCACCCGAGACCTGCGAGGAGACCCCGATGACCGATGCCGCGAATCGAGACGCCGAGACCGTCGACGCCCTGGTCATCGGCACGGGCCAGGCCGGGACCCCCCTGGCCGGAGCCCTGGCCGCCGACGGGCGCCGGACCGCGATCGTGGAGCGGGGGCGCGTCGGCGGGACCTGCGTGCTGCGCGGCTGCACGCCCACCAAGACCATGGTCGCGAGCGCACGGGTGGCCTACCTGGCCCGGCGTGCGTCCGACTACGGCGTCCGGACCGGGCCCGTGTCGGTGGACCTGGAGGCGGTGCGGGCGCGGAAGCGGGACATCGTCGACGCCTGGAGCGAGAGCGAGCGGAAGCATCTGGAGGAGACGGAGGGCCTGGAGCTGGTGTTCGGGGAAGCCCGCTTCGTGGCGGAACGGACCGTCGAGGTCGCGCTGCGGGAGGGCGGGACCCGGCGGCTCTCGGCGCCGTGGGTGTTCCTCGACACCGGCTCGCGACCGGCCGTCCCCCCGCTCGACGGGCTGGAGGACGTCCCCTACCTGGACTCCACCTCGATCATGGAGCTCGGGGAGGTCCCCGACCACCTCGTGGTCCTGGGCGGGGGCCCGCTCGGGCTCGAGTTCGCCCAGATGTTCCGGCGCTTCGGGGCCGACGTGACCATCGTGGAGCGGGGGAGCCGCCTGGCCGCAGGGGAGGACGAGGACGTCTCGGACGCCCTGCGGGAGATCCTGGAGGAGGACGGCCTCCGGGTGCTCACGGACGCGGATGCGAGCGCGGTCCGGGGCGGCGACGGCTCCGGGCCCATCCGGCTCTCCGTGCGCGGCCCGGACGGACCCGTGGAGCTCGCCGGGAGCCACCTCCTGGTCGCCGCCGGTCGCGCGCCCAACACGGACCGGCTGGACCTCGCGGCCACCGGCCTGGCCACCGACGAGCGTGGCCACGTCCAGGTGAACGGGCGCCTCGAGACCACGGTGGAGGGGATCTGGGCCCTGGGCGACATCACCGGACATCCGGCGTTCACCCACACCTCGTACGACGACTACCGGATCGTGAAGGCCAACCTCCTGGACGGTGGTGACCGCTCCACGGAGGACCGTATCCTCACCTACACCGTGTTCACCGATCCCCAGCTCGGACGTGTCGGGTCCACCGAGCGGGACGCGCGGAACGAGTTTCGCGAAGTCCGCGTTGCGAAGCTCCCGATGAGCCGGGTGGCCCGCGCGATCGAGACGGACGAGACCCGCGGCTTCATGAAGGCCGTCGTGGACGGCGGCAGCGGCCGGATCCTCGGCGCGGCGGTGCTCGGGATCGACGGAGGCGAGGTGGCGGCGATGCTGAAGCTGGCGATGATGGGCGGCCTGCGGGCGGCGGACCTGCATCACGCGGTCCTGGCCCACCCCACGCTGGCCGAATCGCTCAACAACCTGTTCGAGGAGGCCCTGACGTGAGCGAGCCGGACGGAAGGACGACGCGGTGGAGCGGAGCGCGGATCGGCCGGTGGCCGTTCCTGGCCGCGGCTCTCGTGGTGGGAGCGGTGACGGCCGCGGCCTGCTCGGGAGGCGGAGGCGGGAGCGGCGGCGGAGCCTTCACGATCGGGGCCATCCCGGACCAGGACCCCGAGAAGCTCCAGCGGCTGTTCGGGAAGGTGGCCGACTACCTGCACGGGAAGCTGGACGTGCCCGTCCAGTACAAGCCGGTCACCGACTACGCGGCCGCCGTGACGGCCTTCCGGGTCGGCGACCTGGACATGGTGTGGTTCGGCGGGCTGACGGGCGTGCAGGCCCGCCTGCAGGTCCCCGGGGCGCACGCCCTGGCGCAGCGCGGGATCGACGAGGGCTTCCACAGCGTCTTCCTGGCCAACACCTCGACCGACCTCCAGCCCATCGACAGCCTCCCGGGGCTCGCGGAGCTGAAGGGACACACCTTCACGTTCGGGAGCCAGATCTCGACCTCCGGTCGCCTCATGCCCCAGTACTTCCTGGGCGAGGCCGGCGTGGGCGTGGATGACTTCGAGGGGGAGCCCGGCTTCTCGGGCTCGCACGACAAGACCATCAAGCTCGTCGAGTCGGGGACCTACGACGCGGGCGTCGCGAACGAGCAGGTGTGGCGGAGCCGGGTGGACTCCGGGCGGGTCGACACGACCCGGGTGCGCGTGATCTGGCGGACCCCGCCCTACCACGACTACCACTGGGTCATCCGGCCCGGCCTGGACGACAGGTTCGGGAAGGGCTTCACGGACCGCGTGCGGCAGGCCCTGCTGGGGCTGAGCCCCGACGACCCGGCCCAGAAGGAGATCCTGGACCTGTTCGGGGCGCGGCGCTTCGTGCCCACGGCCGACTCGAGCTACGACCAGATCGAGGCCGTCGGAAGGGACATCGGCAAGATCCAGTGACGCCGCCCGTCTTCGAGCTCCGGGACGTCCGCCGCAGCTTCGGCTCGACCGAGGCCGTGTCCGGCCTGGACCTCGTGGTCCGTCCGGGCGAGAGGGTGGCGCTGGCGGGACCGAGCGGCGCCGGCAAGACCACCCTCATCGGCCTCCTGAACGGCACGCTCCTCCCCAGCACGGGCTCCGTCCGCATCTTCGGCCGGGACACCCGGCAGGTGGGGGCACGCGAGCTCCGCCGCCTCCAGCGGAGGATCGGGACGGTCTACCAGCAGTTCCACCTGGTCGACGAGCTCCGGGTGATCCACAACGTGAACGCGGGGAGGCTGGGCCGCTGGTCCCTGGCCCGCGCGGCGCTGTCGCTCGTCTCGCCCCGCGAGGCCGAGGACACCCGGCGCCTCCTGGGACGGGTGGGGATGGCGGGGAAGCTGTACGAGCGCACGGGGGACCTGTCGGGGGGCGAACAGCAGCGGGTCGCGCTGAGCCGGGTCCTGGCCCAGGATCCCGACGTCATCCTCGCGGACGAGCCGATCGCGAGCCTGGACCGGGAGAACAGCCGGGAGGTCATGGACCTCCTGCGGGACCTGGTCGAGGAGAGGGGACGCACGGCCGTCATCAGCCTCCACGACGTCTCCTTCGCGCTGAGCCACTGCGAGCGGGTGGTGGGCGTCCGCTCGGGTCGGGTCCTGTTCGACGAGCCCGCCGCCTCGGTCACCTCCGAGATGACGGACGAGCTCTACCGCATCGAACGGTGAGCGGAGCCGGGGAGGCGGCGGCAGCGCCCGGGGAGGCGGCCCCGCCGCGCCCGCTCCGCCCGAGCGCCCACACCTTCTGGGGCGTGGCCGCCCTCGTGGCGGTGGGCGTCGCCGCGGCGGTGGCCGTCGCGCCGGGCGGCCGCCTGGTGAACGTCCGGGGATGGTCGGAGCTCGCCCGCTTCTTCGCCGCCGCCCTCCACCCGGAGCTGGGGCGGGGCTTCGTCCCCCTCGCGCTCCACGCCTCGCTGGTCACGCTCGCCTTCGCGGTGTGCGGCACCATCGTGAGCCTCGTCCTCGGCCTCACGGGCGGGATCCTGGCGTCGGAGACCTTCTGGAGGATGGCGGTCTCGGGCCGGACGGACGCGGGAGGGATCCGGAGCCGGGGGCCCTGGGTCGTCGTCCGGGCCTGCCTCGCGGTCCCGAGGGGCATCCACGAGATCGTGTGGGGGCTCCTGTTCGTGAACCTGGTGGGCCTGGATCCGGTGGTGGGGGTGGCCGCGATCGCCATCCCCTACGGCGCGATGACCGCCAAGGTCTACTCCGAGATCCTGGACGAGGCGGACCACCGGGCCATGCGGGCCCTCCGCTCAGCGGGGGCCGGGCGCGCCGCCGCCTTCCTGTACGGGCTGTTCCCGAGGGCCGCGCGGGACCTGGCCTCCTACGCCTTCTACCGGTTCGAGTGCTCGATCCGCTCGGCGGCCGTGCTCGGGATCATCGGGGCCGGGGGGCTCGGCTACCAGATCTTCCTGAGCCTCCAGTCCCTCCGCTACGAGCAGATGTGGACCTTCCTGTACGCGCTCATCGTCGTGGCGGGGCTCAGTGACCTGTGGAGCGGCCTGTTCCGGAGCCACCTGGGGGCCGCGACCCGGATCGACCTGGGCCTGGACGACCGGGACGCCCGGCCCGGGGCGCCGCGGAGGCCTCCCGCCCGGGCCGACCGCGTGGTCCGCGCCTCGTTCGTCCTGTTCGCGCTCCTGGCGGTCCTCTCCTTCTGGCACCTCGGGCCCCACTTCGGGCGCCTGTTCAGCGCCGGGACGGGCCATCAGCTCGCGGGCCTGGCCGGGAGGGCGTGGCCGCCGGCCCTGGGGGGCGTGAGCCTCGGGCACATGTTCGTCCTGGCCGGGAAGACGCTGGCCCTATCCGTCCTGGCCATCGCGGTGGCCGGCGCGGGCGGGGTGCTCCTGGCCTTCCCGGCGGCGTACAATTTCCTCCTCCCCGGCGGCATCCTCCTCGGCGAGAACGGGGGCGGCCCGGTGCGGCGCGCGCTCGGCGCGGCAGGCTTCGGGATCGCGCGGCTCCTCCTCCTGGTCCTCCGGGCCATCCCCGCCCCGATCTCCGCGCTCCTCCTCCTCTACGTGCTCTTCCCGGGGATCGTGCCCGGCGCGCTCGCACTCGGGCTCTACACCCTGGGCGTCCTCGGGCGGCTCATGGCGGAGGTGGTCGAGGGGCTGGAAAGGAGGCCGCTGCGGGCCCTCCGGGCCCAGGGCGCGTCGGGGCTCCAGGTCTTCCTGTACGGGGTCCTCCCCGCCACGCTCCGGCGCTTCGTCTCCTATACTTTCTACCGGTGGGAGGTCGCCATCGCCGGGACGGTCATGGTGGGCCTGGTGGGGGCCGGCGGGCTGGGCGTCCTCCTCACCGAGCAGCTCAGCAGCTTTGCCTACGACGCGGCGCTCACCACCCTGCTCTTCTACGTCGGGCTCCTGTTCGTGGGCGACATGGTGAGCGCCACCGCCCGCCGACAGCTCAGGGAATAGGAGGGCTCCATGGCGCAGATGAAGCAGACGCTGGTCGACGCGCCCCGCCTGGTCGAGTGGGTGCGCGACGCGCGCGAGCGGACCCGAACGCTGGTCTCCGACCTCGACGACGAGCAGCTCCTCGGGCCCCGCCTCTCCATCGTGAACCCGCTCCTGTGGGAGATCGGGCACCTGGCCTGGTTCCAGGAGAAGTTCGCCCTCAGGGGGGCGCTGGGCCGGGACCCGATCCGCGCGGACGCGGACGAGCTGTGGGACTCGATGGCCGTGGCGCACGACACGCGCTGGGACCTCCCCCTCCCCTCCCGGGAGGAGACGCTGGCCTACATGCGGGCCGTCGAGGACGCCGTGGTCGAGGCGCTCGAGGCCTCGCCCGACGAGGACCTCCTCTACCACGCCCTGTACACGGTCTACCACGAGGACATGCACGCCGAGGCGTTCACCTGCACCCGGCAGACGTGCGGATGGCCGGCCCCGCCCCTCGGCGCCTCAGGCGGGGAGGAGGTCGCCGGCGGCCCGCCGCCGGAGGGCGACGCGGAGGTGCCGGGGACGGCGGCGTTCGCGCTCGGCGCCCCCCGGGACGCGCCCTTCGCCTTCGACAACGAGCAATGGGCGCACCCGGTCCCGCTCGAGCCCTTCCGCATCGCGAGGCGGCCGGTCACGCAGGGCGAGTTCGCCGCGTTCGTGGACGACGGCGGCTACGAGCGGGACGAGCTGTGGAGCGAGGCGGGGCTGGCGTGGCGCGAGGAGACGGGGGCCGACGCGCCGCCGTACTGGAGCCGGGAGGGGGGCGGCTGGACCCGCCGGACGTTCGACCGGCGGGTGCCGCTCGAGCCGGAGCTCCCGATGGTCCACGCGAGCTGGTTCGAGGCCGAGGCCTGGTGCCGGTGGGCCGGCCGCAGGCTCCCCACCGAGGCCGAGTGGGAGGCGGCCGCGGGCTCTCCGGCGGCGGACGGGGAGCTGGACGGGCGGGCCGAGGCCAAGCTCCGCCATCCGTGGGGCGAGGAGCAGGACGCGGCCGGGCGGGCCAACCTGGACGGCCTGGCCGGGGGGTGCGTCCCGGCGGGCCGGCTGCCGGCGGGACGGAGCCCGCACGGGTGCGTGGACATGCTCGGGCAGGTGTGGGAGTGGACCTCCAGCGACTTCGGCCCCTATCCCGACTTCTCGCCCGACCCGTACGAGGCCTACTCGGAGCCCTGGTTCGGGGGCCGGAAGGTGCTGCGCGGCGGGAGCTGGGCCACGCGCTCCCGGCTCGTGTGGAGCACCTACCGGAACTACTTCACGCCCGACCGGCGGGACGTGTTCGCGGGCTTCAGGACGTGCGCGATCTAGGCCGGGCGGGGCGGGACTGGGGCCGGCGCGCGCCCCGGGACGTGGGAGCGGCGTGAGGATCCTCCTGGTCACCCCATCGGCCGACGCCGAGGCGCCCGGGAACCGGGTCACGGCCGACCGCTGGGCCGGCTTCCTCCGGGAGCTGGGCCACGAGGCGGAGGTCGCCGGGGCGTATCCGGGCGCGGAGGGCGGCGCGCGCCCCGACGTCCTGGTCGCCCTCCACGCCCGGAAGAGCCTCCCGTCGGTGGTGCGCTACGACGAGGAGCGGGGGTCCGGACGGGCCCCCCGGGGCGGACTCGTGGTGGCCCTCACCGGCACCGACCTGTACCGTGACCTGGCGGACTCGGACGCCGCGGCCTGGGACGCGGTCCGCCGCGCCGACCGGCTGGTGGTCCTGCAGGAGCGCGGGCCGGACGAGATGCCCCCCGAGCTCCGCGAGAGGACGCGGGTCATCTACCAGTCCGTCCCGGAGCTGTGGGACGGTGGCGCGGCGGCCGGGGACGTCCCGGGCGCGGGGGGCGAGGACGGGGAGGCCGCGGACGGGCCTGCGGCGCCCGACGCCGACGCGGCGGGGAGCGCCGGGGAGGAGGCGCTGCACGTCTGCATGCTGGCCCACCTGCGGCCGGTGAAGGACCCCCTCCTCGCGGCCGAGGCGGCCGCGCTCCTCCCGGAGGGGAGCCGCGTCCGGATCGACCACTACGGCTCGGCCTACTCGGAGGAGGTGGCCCGGCGGGCCCGGGAGGCCTCGCCCCCGGGCTCCCGGTACAGGTGGCACGGGGAGATCGGCCGCCCCGAGGCCCTCCGCCGCCTGGCCGCGAGCGACCTCCTCCTCCTCACCTCGAAGCTCGAGGGAGCCGGGAACGCCGCCTCCGAGGCGATCACGGCCGGGGTCCCCGTGCTGTGCACGGACGTCCCCGGGCTGGTCGGCATGGTCGGCCGGGGGTACCCCGGCCTGTTCGGGGTCGGCGACGCACGAGCGCTGGCCCGGCTCCTGCGGCGAGCGGAGACCGACCCCGGGTTCGTGCGACGCCTCCGGCGACACGTCGAGCAGCGCAGGCCGCTCCTCGACCCCGCCCGGGAGCGCGACGCCTGGCGCGACCTCCTCCAGCGACTCGATCTCTCCGAGGTCTGACGATATGGACGCCCTCACGGTCGACCGGCTGCAGTTCGCCTTCACCGTCACCTTCCACTACCTGTTCCCGCAGCTCACCATGGGGCTCGCCCTCCTCATCCTCCTCCTCGAGACGCAGGCCCTGCGGACGGGCGAGGAGCGCTGGGAGCGCGCCGCGCGGTTCTGGGCCAAGATCTTCGGGATCAACTTCGCCGTGGGCGTGGTCACCGGGATCCCCATGGAGTTCCAGTTCGGCACGAACTGGGCGGTGTTCTCCAGGGCCGCGGGCGGCGTCATCGGCCAGACGCTGGCCATGGAGGGCGTGTTCGCGTTCTTCCTCGAGTCGTCCTTCCTGGGGCTCTTCCTGTTCGGGCGGGAGAAGCTGGGGAAGAAGGGGCACTGGTTCACCGCGCTGGCCATGTTCCTGGGCTCGTGGCTCTCCGGCTACTTCATCGTGGCCACGGACGCCTGGATGCAGCACCCGGTGGGGCACGCCGTGGGACCGGGCGGCGAGATCGCCCTGCAGAGCTTCCGGGCGCTCCTGACCAACCCGTGGGCCATCTGGCAGTACCTGCACACGATGGTGGGGGCGGTCATCACCGGCTGCTTCGCCCTGGCGGCCGTGGGCGCCTGGTACGTCCTCGACGACCGCGAGGTGGCGTACGGCAAGATGTTCGTGCGCGTGGGCGTCCTGGTCGGCGTCGTGGCCTCGGTGGTCCAGCTCTTCCCGCTCGGGGACATCCAGGGGCGCATGGTGGCCGACCACCAGCCCCCCACCCTCGCCGCCATGGAGGGGCTGTTCCGGACCGAGCAGGGCGCGCCGCTGGCCATCGTGGGGCAGCCCGACGTGGCCCGCGGCGAGCTGGACAACCAGCTCGTCGTCCCGCGGGCGCTCAGCTTCCTCACCTACCGGCGCTGGGAGGCCGAGGTGAAGGGCCTGGACGCCTTCCCCGAGCAGGACTGGCCCGACAACATCCCGCTCCTCTACTACAGCTACCACATCATGGTCGGGCTCGGGACGATCTTCATCGCGATCCTGGCCTGGTCCGCCTTCAGGTTGTGGAGGGGGACCCTGTTCGAATCGCGCGCCACGCTGTGGCTCCTGATGCTGGCCCTTCCCTTCCCCTACATCGCCAACACGGCGGGCTGGCTCACCGCCGAGCTCGGCCGGCAGCCCTGGGTGATCTGGGGGCTGATGCGGACGTCCCAGGGCGCCTCGCCCACCGTCTCCTCCGGGAACGGGACGTTCACGCTGGTGGGCTTCATGGGGCTCTACTTCGTCCTCGGCGTCCTCTTCCTCTTCCT
>Ga0102944_1000195_pt1 | contig 50024 bp, 41 predicted proteins | sample SalPonD_shore_MG_FD_78172 | JGI IMG/M metagenome (GOLD analysis project Ga0102944, IMG submission 78172) | Salt pond soil microbial communities from South San Francisco under conditions of wetland restoration - Salt Pond MetaG... | ecosystem: Environmental > Aquatic > Marine > Intertidal zone >... | reverse complement strand
GGCCCCAGCAGGGCGTAGGCGCCGCCGTCGTCCAGCGTCATGTCGATGGACTGCAGCGCATAGTCCGTCGGCGACTGCGGCGCACTCTGGTAGCTGTGGGCAAGCTGCCGGTACTCGATCTGCGCCATCAGTCCGCCCCTCCGATGCCGATCCCGCGCCCAACCGCCGCCGGGCCCGAGGGAATGAATCTTCGCTCAGCTCTCATGGCCTGCCCCACGCGCCGTCAGGCGCCCACCGCCAGGGCAGAGCGCACCGGCGCCGCCACCAGCCAGCCGTTCTCGTCGAACGCGAAAATGTGTCGGGTATCGAAGTACACGCTGATGGTCTCCTCCAGTTCAAAACGGTGAATGCCTTCCTCTTGCACCACCCACAGCAGGCCGTCGTGGCGCAGGTGGATGTAGGTCTCGGAGCCGGAAACCTCCGCCACCTCCACCTGCCCGTGCATTTCCGCGGTGGCCTCGCTCTGGGGCTGGATGAATACGTGGGGGGGCCTGACGCCGAAGCGGTATGCGCCGTCGCCCAGCCCTGCCAGGTGCTCTGGGACGGCCACGTCGATATCGTCCCCGAGGTGCAGGCGGCTCTGCTCGATCCGGCCGCTCGCCAGGTTCATGGGCGGGTCGCTGAAGACCTGTGCCACGACCGCCGAGGCGGGGTTGTGATAGACGTGCGGCGTGTCGCCGTACTGGATCAGCCGCCCCTCGTGCAGCACGGCCGTATGCCCGCCCAGCGCCAGCGCCTCGTGTGGGTCGGTCGTGGCGTAGACCACCGTCGACTCGCGCTCCTGGAAGATCTCCCGCATCTCGGCGCGGAACTCCTCGCGCAGCTTGTAATCGAGATTCACCAGGGGCTCGTCGAGCAGCAGCAGGTCGGTTTCCTTCACCAGCGCACGAGCCATGGCCAGGCGCTGCTGCTGGCCGCCGGAGAGCTCGCCGGGCAGACGATCCAACAGGTGCTCGATGTGCAGCCGCTCGGCCTCGGCGCGCACCCGCCGGTCGATCTCGGCCTTTTTGAGCCGCGCCAGCTTGAGCGGGGAAGCGATATTGTCGTAGCAGGTCATGGACGGGTAGTTGATGAACTCCTGGTAGACCATGCCCACGTTGCGCCTGCGGACGGATACGCCGGTCACGTCACGGCCGTCGAACACAATCCGCCCTTCGGTCGGACGGTCGAGCCCGGCCATCAGGCGCATCAGGGTCGTCTTGCCGGCCAGGGTCAGCCCAAGCAGCACATTGAAGCTGCCGGGTGCCAGCTCCAGCGAGATATCGCCGATGTGGGTCTCACCGCCGACGATCTTGCTGACGTTTTCCAGCGTCAGAGACATGATTCGGTCCTCGCTCCTCCGTTCTCATGGCGTCGAGCCGGGCGGCCACCCGCTCGGTCTGCGGGCCCGTCAGCCGCAGCCCGAGCTTGCTGCGCCGCCAGAGGACGTCCTCCGCGGTGGTGGCCCATTCGTTATAGAAGAGATAGCGCAGCTCCGCCTCGTAGAGCCCGGCGCCGAAATCCTCCCCCAGATCCGGCACTGAGGCGCAACCCTCCAGCAGGGCGTCGACGCGGGTACCGTAGTTTCGTACCCACCGCGTCATCAGCGCTTCCGGGGCCCAGCCGTGACGACGCCGGGCGTCCGCCAGGTAGGCTTCGAAATCCGCACCGGCGATGTCCCCGCCCGGCAGCGGCTCCGTCCCCGTCCAGTCGCGCGCGGGCACTTGCATCACGGTGCCGAGCTTGTCCAGCGCCTCGGCGGCCAGCGTTCGATAGGTGGTGATCTTGCCCCCGAACACGGAGAGCAGCGGCGCACCGTCCGTATCCAGGCCCAGCTCGTAGTCGCGGCTCACCGCCGAGGCGTTGTCGCTGGCGTGCTCGTCGTAAAGCGCTCTCACGCCCGAATACGTCCAGACCACGTCCCGGGGACTCACCGCCTTGCGGAAATAGCGGTTGACGGCCGCGCAGAGATAGTCGATCTCCTGCCGGGAGGCGCAAGCTTCCGCGGGATCGCCCTGGTAGACCACGTCGGTGGTCCCTATCAGCGTGAAATCGCCCTCGTAGGGAATGGCGAATACCACGCGGCCGTCGGTGTGCTGAAAAATGTAGGCGAACTCGTGGTCGAACAGGCGCGGGACGACGATGTGACTGCCCTTCACCAGCTGCACGTCGTGCTCCGGCCGGTGATGGGTCGCCTCGCCCAGGACCCGGGAGACCCAGGGTCCGGCGGCATTGACCAGTGCCCGTGCCCGGATCCGGGACTCGTCCCCACCGGCAGTCGACCGCAGCGTCGCCATCCAGCCGTCGCTGTCGCGCTCGGCGGCCACGCAGCGCGTCCGCGGCATGATCCTCGCGCCGCGGTCGGCGGCGTCACGGCAGTTGAGCACGACCAGCCGCGCGTCCTGCACCCAGCAGTCGGAGTAGACGAAGCCCTTGGTGAGCGCCGGATCCAGCGGCTCGCCGGCGGGATGCTCGCGCAGACGGATGCCGCGCGATGCCGGCAGCAGCTTGCGCCCGCCCAGGTGGTCGTAGAGAAACAGCCCGAGCCGGATCATCCAGGCCGGCCGCAGCTCCCTGACATGGGGCATGACGAAACGCAGGGGCCAGATGATGTGGGGCGCGATACGGAGCAGGACCTCGCGCTCCTTGAGGGCCTTTCGAACCAGAATGAACTCGTAGTACTCGAGATACCGCAGGCCGCCGTGAACGAGCTTGGTGCTGGCGGAGGACGTGTAATTGGCAAGATCGCCCTGCTCGCAGAGGCCGACCCTCAGACCACGGCCCGCGGCGTCGCGCGCGATGCCCGCCCCGTTGATCCCGCCTCCGATTATCAGCAGATCGAGCTGATCGCCCTGCGTCATGGCTGGTGTTGGTCCTCCGGCGCCTGAGCCCCATCCCGGGATCGGCCGACGTCTTTATGATTTTCACTTTCCAACGTAGCACAGCATCTGTTTCTTGGAAAGTGAAAATCATTTTGCGAACTCAGACACGTCTTGCAGAGTCTGCATCTCCGGCGCCACCACCAGCGCGCCGCCGTATTCCTCCATGAGCCGGCGGATCTGACCGGGCGGCTCGGCATCGGTGAACAGGGTATTGACCTGGGATAGATCTCCCAGCCTGACCAGCGCGTTACGGCCGAACTTGGTATGGTCCGCGGCCAGAAACACCGTGCGGGAATTGGCGATGATCGCCTGCTGCACCCGCACCTCGCGGTAGTCGAAGTCCAGGAGCGTGCCGTCCGCGTCGATCCCGGAGATGCCGATCACCCCGATGTCCACCTTGAACTGGTTAATGAAGTCGATGGTGGCCTCGCCGGTGATGCCGCGGTCACGCTGCCGGACCACGCCACCGGCCACGATCACCTCGAAGGAGTTGTTGCCGCTGAGGATCGTGGCCACATTGAGGTTATTCGTGATGACCCGCAGTCCGCGGTGATCCATGAGCGCCTTGGCCACCTCTTCCGTGGTGGTGCCGAGCGTGATGAACAGCGATGCCTGATCCGGGACCTGTTCTGCCACTGCGCGCGCAATACGCTGTTTTTCCTGCAAACAGAGCACTTGGCGGGCCGTGTATGCGGCGTTCTCCACGCTGGAAGGCAGCCCGGCGCCGCCGTGGTACCGCCTGAGCAGGCCGACCCGGCACAGCGCGTTGATGTCCCGCCGTATGGTCTGCGAGGTCATCTGGAAATGCTGGGCGAGCGCCTCGACGGAGATGAACCCCTGCTGCCGGACCAGATCCAGCATGGCTTCCTGGCGCCGGTTTAGCTCGATGCGTGTCTGCTGATTGGGCATGGTCGATTTCCGTTTTCCGGCGGATCGTGTGCGGACCCGAACGGCCGTCGCTGGCGGCAAACCACACGGCCCGAGCCCGCGGTGCACCGCTCGGATTCATTGTAGTTCACATTTTCGGATACGAACATTTCAGGCTTGACATTTGTTCGCTCCGACCGATGATTACGTTACCGGGATGGCTGTGCCGCTCAGTAGAGGCGGGCCCGGCAACGTGTGCCGTGATCATAAACGAATAGCAATACCGGGGCGCGCGGGGCGCCGGTCCAAAGGCCGGCGTCCGGAACCGTGACTTCATGTGAGGAGGAGCGCAATGGCTAACAGGGACGGCATACTCGCCGTCGACCAGGGGACAACCAGCTCCCGGGCGATCGTCTTCGACGCCGGGGGCGCCGTGGTGGCGGTGTCCCAGCAGGAGTTTCCGCAGCACTACCCCCACAGCGGCTGGGTCGAGCACGACCCCGAAGACCTGTGGGTCTCGACGCTGGCGGTGTGCCGGGAAGCCATCGATCGAGCCCGGGAAGCAGGGGTGCGGGCCACGGTCATGGGCATCACCAACCAGCGCGAGACCACACTGGTCTGGGACCGCGCCACCGGCGAGCCGGTCTGCAACGCCATCGTCTGGCAGGACCGGCGCACCGCGGAGACCTGCGCCAAGCTGCGCAGCCGTGGGGACGAGGCGGAAGTCACCGCGCGCACCGGGCTGCTGCTGGATCCGTACTTCTCCGCTACCGAGGTGGCGTGGATTCTCGACAACGTCTCCGGAGCCCGGCAGCGGGCCGAGGCGGGCGAGTTGGCCTTCGGCACCGTGGACAGCTGGCTCATCTGGCGTTTCACCGGCGGCGCGAAGCACCTGACCGACGCCACCAACGCCTCCCGCACCATGCTGTTCAACATCCACACCCAGCAGTGGGACGAGGATCTGCTGAAGCGCTTCAGAGTGCCGGCTGAGGTGCTGCCCGAGGTATTGGACTCGGCGGCGGATTTCGGCGAGACGCTGCCGGAGCTGCTCGGCTACTCGCTACCCATACGCGGCGTGGCCGGCGATCAGCATGCCGCCGTGGTCGGCCAGGGCTGCTTCTCGCCGGGCATGATCAAGAGCACCTACGGCACGGGCTGTTTCGCGCTGATCAACACGGGCAGCGAGGCAGTCGCCTCGAAGAACCGGCTGCTCACTACCCTCGCCTACCGCATCGACGGCCAGCCCACTTATGCGCTGGAGGGCTCCATATTCGTCGCCGGCGCGGCAGTCCAGTGGCTGCGGGACCGGCTCGGCGTTATCGCCTCCGCCGAGGAGACGGAGGCCCTCGCGGCGTCACTGGACGACAACAAGGGCGTCTACCTGGTACCGGCATTCACCGGTCTGGGCGCGCCCCACTGGGACCCGGACGCCCGCGGCGCCCTGTTCGGCCTGACCCGGGACACGGGCCCGGCCGAGCTGGCCCGTGCGGCGCTGGAATCCGTCTGTTATCAGACCCACGATCTCATCGTGGCCATGGCCGCCGACGCCGGCACCGCGCCGCAGACGCTTCGCGTCGACGGCGGGATGGTTGTCAACAACTGGCTCCTGCAGATGCTGGCCGATGTGGCCGACGTCGCCGTGGAACGTCCCACGGTGATCGAGACCACCGCCTTGGGCGCCGCCTACCTGGCCGGCCTGGGCCACGGCGTTTGGGGATCCCTGGAAGACGTGCGCTCGCAGTGGCAGCTGGACCGCCGCTTCGAACCGTCCGTCGCGGAGGCGGACCGCAAGCGGGCACTGGCGGGCTGGTCGCGGGCGGTGCGCCGCGTGATCCAGCACCTCGATTAGAAGTCTGGGCGGCGCCGAGCGCGTTGCGCGAGCCTCGCCCGGCCCACGCGTCAGGGCTATTTGCCGGGATCGTCCCCGTCGCCGAACAGCCGCTTCAGTTCCCGCTTGGCGCGCTCCGTTTCGCTGTCGGCGGCCTCGTCGCCGCCGGAGTCGGCCTCCTGGCCGTTTTCCGGCTCCGGGCCCTCACCGAACAGTGCCGCCAGCTCATCCCGCGCCCGTTGGGCCTCGGCCGCATCCTCGGCGGAAAAGGCGTCGGGCGCTGGGACGAAATACTCGCAGTAATTGGCGCGTTCCTTATCCTCCGGCGGGTCGGTGCGGTCGTCATTGCAGCGGCCGATGTAGCGGGTATCGTACCGCCGGCACATCCGGCAGCAATGCAGCTCGGCGTAACAGGCAAGGCAGTTGCTGTGCCGGGTGATCGGACGTGGCACATCCTTGAGCGAGACACCGCATTTCCAGCACACCAGATCAGTCATATCAATAGTTTAGCAGCCCAGCGGCCAACGGCACACGGAACACCGCCGTGCGGCACTTACCAATGCGGCGCTCCGCGGTGCCCCTTCGGCGGCGACCCCGCCGGTATCAGGGAGCGGAACGCCAGGTAGAGCACCAGCCCGTTCATCATGTGCCAGCCGAAATGCGTGCCAAGGGGAAACGCTGGGCAGACCACCTGATCGATGGTCCTCAGGACGAGGGAGACCGTGAACGCGGCGACCCCGGCGAGCAGCGTACGACCCTGGCCCGGCGCCGCCCGCAGCCCGTACCCGGCCAGGGCCAGCATGCCGAGCCAGGTAGGCAGATAGCCCACGGAACCGTTGAGCAGGCCCGGCGGCAGCAGCAACGGCACGCCGAAGTTGAACAACTCGAACACCGCCAGCCAGAGCAGCACCCAGCCCGCGGACACCCCCGCGACCCGCACCAGATAGACCACCAGGAACAGGCTGACGAAGGCCAGGATCGGAATAACGTCCGCGGCCTCTGCCCAGGCGACGGCCAGGGTGTGCCAGAGGAAGCTGCCCACCCCGATGCAGGCCATCAGCAGCACCAGTATCCAGAGGTCCCAAGTGACGGTCCCGGGACGGCGGCGAAGGATCAGGTGAGCGGCGAAGGCCGCGGCAATCAGGAACGCCGCGTTCGTCAGCGCATTGGCCGGCTCGGCCCAGAAGCCTTGGGCTGCCCGTTCACAGTACTGGGAGACGGCTGCATCGGCCATCGCGGATCACCCCGTCGGCGTTCGCTGTCGTCAAACGGTATCATGGACCCATGGATATCTGGATCGATGCCGACGCCTGTCCCAACCCGGTCAAGGAGATCGTCTTCCGGGCCGCCAGGCGGCTGGAGCTCGCCGTGATCCTGGTCGCCAACCAGCCCGTGCGGACACCGCCGGGCGGCCGGGTCCGATCCGTCGTGGTCAGCCGCGAGCTGGATGCGGCGGACGACTACATCGCCGAGCATGCCGATGACGGCGACCTGGTCGTCACGGCCGACATCCCTCTGGCGGCACGACTGGTGGAGCGCGGCCTGCTGGTCGTCAACCCGCGAGGAGAGACCTACACGGCGGACAACGTCCGCCAGAAGCTTGCGATGCGGGACTTCATGGAGACCATGCGGGCCAGCGGCGAGGTCCACGGCGGACCGGCGGCATTCGGGCCCAGGGACCGCCAGGCCTTCGCCAACGCCCTGGACCGCCTGCTCAGGCGGCAGGTCCAGCGCTAGTGTCCCTTAACAGCAGTATTCGCGCGTGGCTCAGACCGCCTCTCCAGCGGCGTAGCCCGATGCCCAGGCCCATTGGAAGTTGTACCCGCCCAGCCAGCCGGTCACATCCACCACCTCGCCGATGAAATAGAGGATCTTCTTGCCCACCTTGCTGGCGTGATCCGCCACCAGCACCGACCGGCCGCGGCGACCGGCCTGGATGGCGCACATCAGGCCCGCGGCGCCGGCGCCAAGGATGATCACGTCGTACTGCTGCATCGACCGTAGAGGGTTGTCTGCAAGGACGGCGGAACCATATCGCAATAGCCGGGCGCTTCGCTCAATTGAGAAGGCATTCACAGTTCCGGCCTTGTAGCCGTGCCCGGTCCGGACCATGCTTGAGGCAACGCTGAGCCGCATTGCCCGGCGTTGCCTCGAGAACAATGGCCGATCGGTCCATTCCGCGGCCAGACAACAGAACGAACACGCCGCCGGCGGGAGCGCAGCGCCATGTCGAGCCCCGAATCAGGGGAAAGGCGACAGCCGGTCGGTTACCCTTTCGGAGTAGAGGGGAGCCAGGGACTGCCATGCGCCTGTGGTTGGGAAGCATCCTGGGAAGTGTCGCGATCACCGCCGCGGTCGGCGTCGGCATGGTGATCGTGGTCGGCGCCACCTACCACCCCGACCTGGTCGTTCCTGCCGGCGTCAACGGCCACTGCATGCGGGTCCAGGGTGAGCTCATGCGGGTGCGTCAGGGCGGCGAAGGCCCCGACGTGCTGCTCATTCACGGCGGGACGGGCAGCATCGAGGACTGGCAGCCGGTGTGGGATGCCCTGACCCGCCGCTACCGGGTCACCGCCTACGACCGTCCGGGCATGGGCTACAGCGACGCCCGCCCCGACGACGCCACGGTGGCCGGAAACGCGCGGGGTGCGGAAGCCCTGGTCAATGCGCTGGATCTCCGCGACGTTCTGGTGGTGGGCCACGGCTACGGCGCCACCATCGCCCTGGCGCTTGCCGAGTCGGGCCGTCTGGATGCGCGCGGCTATGTGCTGCTGGCGCCCCGGGTCTACCCCAGCGATGCATGGATCCCGACCCGCGCCAACCGGCTGCTGGCGGAACCGGTGGTGGGCGAGGGGCTGGCCCGCCTCGCCGGTCCGTTCACCGCGCCGTCCTCTATCGAGCGGCGGCTGCAGCGCGAGGCCGATCCGGCACTGCCACCCTATCCGAGTAACTTCGTCACACTGCGCCAGCGCCTGTGGAGCAGGCCGCTGCCGCTTGCGACCCGGGCCCGCCAGCGGCTGCACATGAACGCCGACCTGACCCGGGTCGCTTCCCGGCTCGACGCGGTCCAGGCACCGGTCGTGCTGCTCACGGGCAACGCCGACTCGCCTGCACTGCGCCGCCAGGCACGGCGGCTCGCCGGCGCCGTGCCTCGCCTGCGCAGCCGGTCCCTGCCCGGCGTGCACCACTATATCCAGTTCGAGGCACCCAGCGCGGTGGTGAGCGCCGTCGACCGCCTGAGAGCGGGCAGGGAGCCGGACCCGCCGTTCTACTCCGCGGGCAGCACGGCAGTCGCCGCTTCCGAGACACCCGTGCCGCGCTGAGCGGCGAGGAACTCAACGATATCGTCCAGCATGGGCCCGAGGCGCTGCAGCGGCCGGGCCAGCCCGGCCACGATGCTGACGTGGGACTGCCGTGGATAGAGCACCGTGCGCACTTCGGCCCCTTCGGCGGCCAGCGCCGCGGCGAGATCCCGGGTGTTGCGCGCCGGTACCACGGCGTCCCTGAGCCCGTGCATGAGCAGCATCGGCGGCGCGCCCGCGCGCGCGAAGTTGATCGGTTGGCTGTCGGGAAACTGCGCCTCCGGCTCGAATATCACGCGGTAGAACCCGGAGCGGAACGGCAGGAAGTCATAGGGCCCCGCCAGGCCGACGAAGGCGCTGATCCAGTCAGGGCCACCGCCGACCGCCGCCAGGTGGCGCCGGTCCAGGGCCAGCAGCGCGCCAATGTGGGCACCGGCGGAGTGCCCCATCAAGTAGACCCGGTCCGGGTTGCCACTGTACGCGGCAATGTGCCGGTGCACCCAGGCCAGCGCCGCCGCGCCGTCCTCCACGAAGGCCGGGAAGCGGACCTCCGGATACAGCCGATAGTCGGGTATCACGGTGACGTAGCCGCGGGCGCTCAGTGCCTGGCCAACGAAGCGGTAACCGCCCCGATGCCCCTCGCGCCAGCCGCCGCCGTAGAGGAAAACCACCACCGGCGCGTCCCGGGCGCCCTCCGGAATATAGACGTCCAGCCGCTGCCTCGGCTCCGGGCCATAGGCCATGCCGCCCTTGCGGGCATAGCCCGACGTGGGCGTAAAGGCGTTGATGGCCCACTGGACGCTGGCCGTGGCGACCATCGGGACGAGGGCCGCCAATTTGGAGAGCAGGCGTTTAGCCACGGCGCGGACTCCCGGTCTTGCCGGTTCGGGTACCGGCTGAGACGATCATTGAAATCACAGATTGCCGGAGTGCTACGCTCGATGAAAAGCGGAAACCTGTGGACAGCGCTGCCAGCGGCGGCGGATCGGGAGGTCTTCGAAACGCTGGTCGACAGCCCGGCCGCCACGGTGGAGCGCATCGTTTCCACCGGCCAGGCGACGCCCGAAGGCGCCTGGTACGACCAGGCGAGCGACGAATACGTGCTCCTGCTGAGCGGCTCGGCCGGCCTGCGCTTTGCCGACGAGGACGCGGACCGCCGCCTCGTTCCGGGCGACTGGGTGTGGATTCCCGCCCATTGCCGTCATCGCGTTACCTGGACGAGTGCCGATGAGCCGACGGTATGGCTCGCCGTCCACACCTGCCGCCCACCGGGATCAAGGTGAGGGAGGCAGCTCGAAACGCCGGCCATAGTGCGCACCGAGCGCGTCGATGAAACGCGCCGCACGGCGGGGAAAGCCGCGCTCCGCATAGCGGCGCAACGCCTCGTAAACGCTGCAGCGGAAGGCGTCCCGGTCCACCGGCGCGCCGCAGAGGTTGTCCAAGCTCACCCGGAACGGGCTGCCGGCGGCAATGCTGAACGCCCACTCCAGGGCCTGGGGCCGGACCTCCACCCGCTCGAACTCGGCTTGGTCGGCCGCGTCCCGGCCATCCGGCCGGTACCAGTAGCCGTACTCCACGAGCTGCCGCCGCTTGGCGCCGGCGATGCACCAATGGGCGATCTCGTGCAGCGCGCTGGCGAAGAAGCCGTGGGCGAACAGGATCCGGTGACGCGGGCACCGGCCGTCGGCCGGCAAGTACAGCGGCTCCTCGCCGCCCCGGACCAGCACCGTGTTCTCGGTTGCCGCGAAAGCGGCATTGAACAGGCGGATCAGGTCCCGGGGACGGTGGCGTTGATCGGTTTCCGGCGTCATCGCGGCGGAATTGTACTCACCCTGCCGGCGGCAAAGCCACACGACACCGCTCCTCCGGCGCCGCAACCGCCCTCCGCGCCCTAAACGTTCAGTCGTCGCGGGTCCACTCGTCCGCCCATTCTCGCAGCTGGTTGCGGCGAATCTTGGCCCCGTTGGGCCCGGGGACGGTGGGCAGCTCGTCCAGCACGAATATGCGCGCCGGCACTTTGAACTTGGCGAGTCCTTCGGTGCAGTAGCGCCTCAGCGCATCTTCGTCCGTGCCCTGGCCGGGCTCCGCGGCGACAAAGGCCACCGCCTTGTTGGCGTGGGCGTTGTCGCCGCTCACCACCGCGCAGCTGCGCACGGCCGGATGCCGTTCCAGGTAACTCTCGATCTCGGCCGGTGCCACCAGGAATCCGCCGAGCCGCAGCACGTCCCCAGCCCGGGCGGTGAACACGAAGCCGCCGTCGCCGGTGGTGTAGCCCATGTCGCCGGTGCGCAGATAGCCGTCCGCCGTGAAGACCTTGGCGGTGGCCTCCTCGTTGCCGAAGTAGCCGATCATGACACTCGGCCCCTTCACTTCCAGCTCGCCCACCTCGCCGTCCGGCAGGGTCTGCCGGCTCTCCGCGTCCACCGCACGGACCGCCGCCTGCGGCGAGGTCGGCATCCCCCCGGGCAGCGGCGTGCGCTCCGGGTCACCGGCGGGCTGCAGGGCGAACAGCGCCTGGCACTCGCTCATGCCGTAGAGCCCGCGCAGGATCACGCCCCGGGCGGCGGCGTCCTCCGCCAGGCCCGAGATGCCGGCGAACCGGGCGTAACCCACGAAGCCGAGATCCGGCAGCGGCTTCTCCAGGTCCGTGGCGGCCAGCATCCAGGCAATCATGTCGTCCGTTCCGTTGAGGTGCGTAATATGATGGCGGCGCCCGAGCTCGATGGCTTCCGCCGCGTCGAACGCCGTCTGTAGCACCAGCGGCATCCCCGCCGCCAGCGCCGCCATGGCCTGGGCGTGACCGAAGGTGCCGCAGAAGGGCAGCACGTGCAGCATGGCCGCACCGGGAACATCCATGCCGAAGGCCGGCACCACCTGGCGTGCGTGGCGGGTGATGGCCCGCTGCACGTGCACCACGAACTTTGGCTTGGACGTGGTGCCCGAGGTCGTGAAGATGGTGCAGGGGCTTTCCGGACCGCCCGCCTCGCGCTCGATCGGCGCGCTGTCGTCCAGCTCTTCGTACCGGTGGGTAGCCCGACCGGGCAGCGGCTGCGGCGTGCTGCCCTCCGCCTGGCGGCAGACGATCACCTGCTCCACGGATTCCAGCGCCGCCGGGCTGACTTCCTCCAGGATGCCGCTGAAATCGATGTTCTTGAAACCCGGCCAGAACGCCAGAACCCGGCAGCCGGAGCGGCCTACGATGTCCTCCACCTCGGAGCTGCGAAAGCGGGTGTTGATCGCAACGCCTATGGCACCCAGCCGGGCGCAGGCGAAGTACATCACCAGCCACTCGGGGATGTTCGGCAGCCAGATCCCCACCCGGTCGCCCTCGCGCACCCCAGCCGCGGCCAGCCCGCCGGCCACGCGCCGACTGGCGTCCACCAGCTCGCCGTAAGTCCAGCTGCGCTGCTCGTGGATGAGGGCGGTGGCACTCGGGTCGCAGCCCTCGATCAGCTGGCCCAGACTCACTTCGCTTGTCTCCGTCATCGTTTCGCCTGCAAACCTCGATGGTTGAGGAAACGCTGAACGATTCCCACGGGCGAATGGCCGCTGGGCACTCCAAAGCGCGGAGGCACGCGGGAATCAATCGGTGTTTCCCTAAAAGTATTTCATCAGCTCTACGTGGTCCTCCAGCGGCCCGGGCTCGCCGTCGTAGACCGTGCCGCCCGTCTTCATGATCAGGCAGCGGTCCGCCACCGGCAGGCTCAGCTTCACGTTCTGCTCCACCATGAGTATGGCCGTACCGAACTGATGGTTGATCTCCCGGATGCTGTGCATCACTGTCTCCACCAGCGTCGGGGCCAGCCCGATGGAAGGCTCGTCGAGAATCAGCACCTGGGGCGCGTGCATCAGCGCCATGCCGATGGCGAGCATCTGCTGCTGCCCGCCCGAAAGCGTGCCGGCACGCTGAGAGGTACGCTCCCGGAGGACCGGAAAGAGGCGATAGACCACCTCCAGCTGACGCTCGATCCGCTCCCGGTCGTCGATCACGTAGGCGCCCAGACCCAGGTTGTCGCGGATGCTCAGGGTCGGGAACAGGCCGTGGCCCTGGGGCACGAACGCGATGCCGTCGGCCACGTTGGCCGCCGGGCCCCGCCCGGTAATGACCCGCCCGCGATACAGCACGCGACCCGCGGACGGCACGATCAGCCCGAATATGGCCCGCAGCAGCGTCGTCTTGCCCGCGCCGTTGTGGCCCAGCACCACCAGGACTTCGCGCTCCGCCAGGGACAGGTCCACGTCCGCCACCGCGGTTTTTTTTCCGTAGCCGGCGCTGAGCCCGGCGGTCTCCAGCACGGCTGCGCTCATTTGAAGTACCTCGCCGCCAGCTCGGGATCGCTCATCAGCTCCTCCGGCGTACCGACGGCCATGGCATGTCCTTCATCCAGGAAGAACACCACATCGCACACGCCCTTGATGACGTCCAGGTTGTGCTCGATGATGCACACGGTCTTGCCGTGCTCCGCCAGCTTGCGGATGGTCGGCAGCAGCGCCTGCAGCGTGTTGGGATCGAGCCCCGACAGGGGCTCGTCGAACAGCAGCACCTCGGCGCCGGTGGCGAGCAGCCGGGCGATGACCAGCAGCTTCTCCTCCGCATAGGAGAGATCCTCGGCCAGCTCGTTGGCCTTGTCCGCCAGCCCGACGAACTGCAGCACACCCATGGCACGGGCGATGTTGTCGCGCTCCTCGCGGCGGATCAGCCCGGGCCGGAGGTAGACGGCCCAGACGCGGTCGCCGCTCTGCCGCGGCAGAGACACCAGCACATTCTCCAGCACGGTCATGCGGCGAAACAGCCGCAGGTCCTGGAACGAGCGCGCCATGCCTTCGTGGACGATGCGGTGGGGCTTGAGCCCGGTCACGTCGCGGCCGTTGAACTCGATGGTACCGCGGTCCGGCTTGAGGAAGCCGGTGAGCATGTTGAACGCGGTGGTCTTGCCGGCGCCGTTGGGCCCGATCAGGCCCGTGACCCTGCCGCTGTGGAGCTCGATATCGAAATCCGCCACCGCCACCACGCCGCCGAAGCTCTTGTGCAGCGCCCGGCCCACCACGGTGGCCGCGTCGTCCTGGAGCGTGGCCAGCGTCACCCCTGGCTCCACCGCCTGGTCCTCGCCGGCCAGCACATGGCCTGTGCTGGCCTTCTCGCCGAACAGGCCCTGGGGGCGGAAGCGCAGGATCACGATCAGCAGCAGGCCGTAGATCAGCAGCCGGGCCTTGTCCGCCACCTCCGAGGGCAGCGCCAGGAAGTTGAGCAGCTCCGGCAGGATCACCAGCAGGAAGGCACCCGCCACGGAGCCCCAAAGGTTGCCGGTGCCGCCGATGATGACCATGGCAAGGATGTAGATGGTCTCCTCGATGGTGAAGCTCTGGGGCCCGACGTATTGGAAATAGTGAGCGAACAGCGACCCCGCCACCGCGGCCAGACCCGCCGCGAAAGCGAACACCACCAGCTTCATGTAGACCAGGTTCTTGCCGGCCGCCTGGGCGGCGGACTCGTTCTCGCGCATGGCCCGCAGACTGCGCCCGAACGGCGAATGCGCCAGACGATACGCCACCCAGAAACAGACCGCGGCGAAAGCGGCGGCCACCGGCAGGAAGGCGCCGGGGCTGTCCAGCACCAGCGATCCGATCCCCAGGGCGGGGACACCGGTGATGCCGTCGGTGCCGCCGGTCAGCGTGCCGCCGTTGTTCAGGACCTGCACCACGATGATCTGCAGCGCCAGGGTGACAATCACCAGGTAGACGCCGGAGACCCGCAGCGCGGGCAGCGCCACCAGGGCGCCGACACCGGCCGAGAACGCGATCCCGGCGATCATGGGCAGCGGGAAGGGCCAGCCGAGCTGGGTGGTGAGTATGGCGGTGGCGTAGGCGCCGAAGGCATAGAAGGCCGCGTGGGACAGCGCGAACAGGCCGCCGTAGCCGATGAGCAGGTTGAAGGACGTCGCCAGGATCGCATACAGCGACATCATGATCAGGATATAGAGGATGTAGTCCATGGGCGTTCAGGTCCTCTGCCCCAGCAGGCCCTGGGGGCGCAGCAGGATCACCACGAACAGCACGATGAAGGCGATGCTGCTCTGCCACTCCGTTGGGATCCCCCAGAGGCCGACGCCCTCGGCCAGGCCCAGCAGCATGCCGCCGAGAACCGCACCCCGCAGGGAGCCGATGCCGCCGATGACCACGGCGACGAAGGCCATGAACACGGCGTGGAAGCCCATGTGCGGAGTGGCGCTGTCCTTGAGCAGGACCAGCACCGCCGGGGCGGCGGCCACCGCGGAGCCGATGGCGAACACGGCGATGGACACCCGCCGGGTGTCGATACCCACGATGCGGGCCATTTCCGGGTTGTCGGTCATGGCCAGGATGGCCTTGCCGAACCGCGTATAGCGCAGGAACAGGAACAGCGCGCCGCCGATCACCGCCAGGCTCGCCACCTGCCAGACGTGGACGCCGGTGAACACCACCGGTCCCCACAGGAACACGGAGAAGTTAACCCCCTCGATCACCCGGCTGCCGGCACCGAACAGGATGCCGATCAGGTTCTCGATGACGATCAGCAGGCCCAGGGAAGCGATCAGGATCACCAGATCGGAGCTCTGACGGCGCTGGAACGGCCGGTACACCCCGAGATAGGTAACCGGCCCGATGACCGCCGCGGCCGCGGCGGCGATGAGCACCGCCAGCCACAGCGGCGCCCCCAGGGCCGTAGCCGTATACCAGGCGATGTAGGCGGTGAGCGCGTAGATCGGCCCGTAGGCGAAGTGCACCACCTGGGTGGTGGCGAAGATCAGGCCGAACCCCACCCCCAGCAGCGCGTAATGACAACCGTTGATGAAGCCGTTGACCAACAGCTGAAGCAGCAAATCCATCGGGAAACTCCGGGCGGCGGGTCGGGCGGGCCGCCTGGGCGGCCCGCCGCACGGGTTACTGGGCCTTCACGTACTTCTGGAAGACCGCCTCACCGTCCTTGACCTGGAACAGGGCCACCGGCTTTTGCGCGACGCCGCTCTTGGAGAAGGTCATGTCGCCGCCGTAGACGGTGGGCACGGTGGGGTCATCGCGCAGCGCCGCAGCGATCTTCTCGCCGTGATACCAGTCGCCGCCCTTGGCCCGGGCGCGGCGCATGGCCTCGGCGATGACGTAGACGCCCTCGTAGTAGTTGGCTGCATAGAACTCCGGCGCCTCCCCGTAGCGCTTCTTGTAGGCCGCGGAGAAGTGCTGACCCCACTCGTTGTCCTCCGTGGGCTTGAAGTAGTCGGCGACGAACTGGTAGCCCTCCATGTACTTGCCGCCGATCTTCTGCACGTCCGGCGTGTACTCGACGCCGATCACCGGAACGTCCATGCCGAACTGGCGGATGCGCTTCATGGCGATGCCCGGGTCCGGGCTGAACATCCACAGCGCCACGAAATCCGGGTTGCTGGCCCGAATCTTGGCCACCTGGGTGTCGATGTTGGTGGCATTGGTCTCCATGTACTCGGTGGCCGTCACGCTGCCGCCCAGGTCCTTCCAGTAAGGCTCGACCACCTTGACGATGTTCTCGCCGGCGTCGGTCTTCCAGGCGAACTGGGCCATGCGGCTGAGCCCCATCTCGTGGGCCCGGCTAACCGCGGCGCGCCCCAGATCCGTTGACAGGGACCGATTGTGAAACAGGTACTTGGATGCGCCGACCATGGCCTGGCTGACGCCGCCGCCGTTGATCATGAACACGCCCTTCTCGTCGGCGATGGGGGCGATGGCCAGGGTCGAGGGCGTGAACGAGGTCAGCAGCGCCTGAACGTTGTGCAGATTGATCAGCCGGTTCATGCCGGCCACTGCCTCCTTGGCGATGCCGCCCTTGTGATCCTCGATCACCAGCTTGAGCTTGATGCCGTCGATGCCGCCCTTCTGGTTGATCTCGTCGACGGCCAGCTGTGCGCCGTGACTCATGACCTTGCCGTACCAGTCGGCCTTGCCGGTCATGGCCAGAATGGCGCCCACGTTGATGACATCGGGATCCTTGGGCTCGGCGGCGTGAGCGCTGCCGAGCACGACGCCCAGGCAGAGACTCAGTGCGATGGACAGACTTTTCATTGGGTTTCTCCTCCAGCTCGTTATTGTCGGACAACCCGCGGGGTGTGGCTGCCGCTTTGTATTCAGGAACGGCATGGGTCCCTGTGTCATTTCTCATGGACCCGTGGTCGATCTAGGGAAACACTGAAGTATTCCCTAGTGTCCCTTAATAGAAGTTCGTCGTCTATTTGCCGCGCGCACGGGCGTGCTCGCAAGGCGGCGGCCGCTGCACGTCGTTGCACTGCTTGACTGTAGAATGACTACAGCGCTACGCAGTGCGCCTCGTTCAGTAGCCGCCGCCGCGCTCAAATAGGCGACGAACTTCTATTAAGGGACACTAGCACCCGGGGAGGCGCTGTCAATTTGCACGAAACGATATTCCGCAAAGCGAAATACCCGGGGATTGCTGCTCGTCTCCATCACCGTCGACCTCACCGGCCGCGGGGCATGACCGTGCGGCTGCACCAGCGAGCCACCTCCGCGAACACGCGCTCCGGCATGTCCTGGTAACGGGGCGAGAAGTGAAAGGGGATGAGCTGGCTCACATCCGCCGCCGTGGCAATCTCGCCGCAGGCGCGGGCCGTCAGATGTCCCGTGTTGCGGGCCTGCGCGGCGTGCTCCGGCAGGAAAGTCGCCTCGCAAATCAGAGTGTGCGCGTGGCGGGCAAGTGCCGTCAGCCGCCGGCGGTTTTCCGTCGTATCGGCCAGGTCGGTGGCGTAGACTACCCGGCGCCCCGGCGCGGCCAGCAACAGCTGCGCCGCCAGCTCCGCCACCGACCGTGACTGCCCGTCCGGCAGCCGAATCAGCGCCTCGTCGTCGCCGGCGAGCCAGGCGCGCTTGAGCTCGGTCAGCCAGGGGCCCGGCGGCACGTCCATGGCCTCGAGACGCTCCTTGCGCACGTTCGCCTGACCGCGCGGCTCGAAGGCGAAGGCCAGCACCGGAGTGCCGTGGTCCAGCGTCGCCGCGCGCACCCGGAAATCCGGCTCCTCCAGCACCACCCCGCCCGCGGCGTTCGACCGTTCCAGAGGCTGCGGCCCGTCCCGGCCGGCCTGGACCCGGAAGCGGTGCAGCCGCTCGTCGTGCAGCTCGGCCACGTCGAAGCGGGGTCCGGCGTCACCGATCCGGTCCCAGCACACCCCATCCACCAGCCCCTGGACATTGCGAGCGAGCCCTGGAGGACCGAAAAACCGGCAGGCCCCGGTCAGACCGATCCGGGCTCGCAGGAACGCCATGAAGCCGCCGATATGGTCCGCGTGGGCGTGACTGATGAACACGTCGGTGACCTGGTGAACCACCCGGGCAGGCAGCCGCCCGGACTCGCCGAGGTCGAACAGCAGGCTGCGCCGGCGATAGCGAAGACGCAGGTGCAGCAGGGGATCGCCGAAGACCCCGTTGACCAGCGTCGCACTGACCGGACCCACTTCCGCCACGGGTGCCGGCCCCGCAGCGCCCGGGGACGGCGCGATATCGCCCGGCGGCGACCAGAACACCGCGCGTTCGGCGAAGCGCTCCGCCGTGGCCAGGCGGCCCGTCGCGTCCCGCCGCGCATCGCGAACGACTACGGCGCGCGGCATCTGTGGCAGCTCCGGCACCCGCAGGGTCAACCGGTCGCCCTGGAGCCCGCTCACCTCGCCGAACACCACTTCCCCGTCTGCCCCGAGACAGGCCGCCTGCCTGCCGTTCCAGGCGTCGGGCACGTCGAGGGGCGGCGGCGTGCCCAGCAGGCTGATCGCGTGGATGTCGAGCGTGCCCGGCCGGGCATTCTCGAGATACGCGTCCCAGGCCTGCGTACGTGCCCGCTCCCGGGCGCGCTTGGACGGCCTGACCGCCTCCGGCGCCGGGGTCACCGGCCAGCAGGGTATGTCCAGCGCGCGGATTTCCTGGACCAGCGGATGCCGGCCGCGACCGGCCAGCAGCAGCAGGTCGGGCCGTAGGATCTCGGCCAGCGACAGCAGCAGCTCCGCGCCCGGCGTGCCCCGAACAACGCCAGGGGCGTCCACCAGGACCGTGCCGCCGCCCGCCTGCGCGCACAAGCGCCGCACCGCGTCGACCAGCGGCAGGCGGAAGCGGCCGGCGTCCAGGGTGCACAGCGGCTCCATGCGGAATACCCGCCACCCCGACCGCTCCCAGCACGCCAGGGATACTGCACCCGGTACACCGAACGCCGGCGTGCCGGGATCCGCGCTCACGCAGCACACCCGCTCATGCGCGGACGCGAGGACGGCCGCGATGGCAGCAGCCAGGGCGGATTTCCCCGTGCCCGGCGCCCCGGTCAGCAGCAGCCGCCGGAACGGTCTCTCCGACAGTTCCGCCACAACCTGCTCCGGCGTGCGGGGCGGTTCGTCGAAAGGGTGCGTCATCCAGACCTCCCGTCATGTCCGGGCAGCACCGCGTGCGGCCGGCATGCGTTTCCTAACCGCGGCCGTCCAAAGCTATCATTTCCCTGCAAACGCTGAGCAATTCACAGCCCATCGCCGACCACGCCGCCATGACCCGCAAGATTATCCACATCGATATGGACGCCTTCTACGCGTCCGTAGAGCAGCGGGACGACCCGATGCTGCGCGGGCAACCGGTGGTGGTGGGCGGGAGCCCGGAGGGCCGGGGTGTGGTGGCGGCCGCCAGCTACGAGGCGCGCCGCTTCGGGATACACTCGGCCATGCCGGCAGCGCGCGCCCTGCGCCAGTGTCCCGACGCCGTGTTCATCCGCCCCCGGTTCGACGTCTACCGGGCGGAATCACGCCGCATCCAGGCCATATTCCGACGATTCACGCCCCTGGTCGAGCCCCTGTCGCTGGACGAGGCCTACCTGGACGTCACCGAATGCGACGCACACCAGGGCTCGGCCACCCTCATTGCCCGCGCCATCAAGCAGCTGATCCGCGAGGAGACCGGTCTGGTGGCGTCGGCGGGCATCTCTTACAACAAGTTCCTCGCCAAGCAGGCGTCCGACATGGACAAGCCGGACGGGCTCTACTTGATCCGCCCCGAGGACGGTCCCGGCTTCGTGGCCGCCCTGGCCGTGGGACGTTTCCACGGCGTGGGCCGCGCGACGGAGGCGCGCATGCACGAGCTCGGCATCTACACCGGCGCCGACCTGGCCGAGTGGAGCCTGGAAGCGCTGCAGGCACAGTTCGGCAAGCGCGGCCCGTTCTACTACGGCATCGCCCGAGGCGTGGACGAGCGCCCCGTGAAGCCGGCCAGGGAACGCAAATCCGTGGGCAGCGAAACCACCTTCCCGCGCGATCTCGCCCGCCTCGACGACATGCTGGAGGCGCTGCGGCCGCTGGCCGCCGAGGTGCTCGATAACCTGAAAAAGCGGCGGCTCGCCGCCGACACCATCACCCTGAAGGTGAAGTACCGGGATTTCCGCCAGGTTACGCGGTCCCATACTCAGGGCGGACGCCGGCTGGATCTGGAATCGGTCATGGCGGTGACCCGGCAGCTGCTGGAGCGCACCGATGCCGACCGCATCCCGGTGCGGCTCCTGGGCATCACGGCCTCGGGCCTGCACCCCAAGGCCCGCGATGGCGAGCAGATCGCCTTCGACTGGTAGCGGCGGTTGATACAGATCACCACCGCGGTGCCCGCAAGGTCCGCATAATGACGGCTCACGCAACGCCTGGAGCAGGCCATGACCCGCAAGACCGACCTGGTGATCATCGGCGCCGGCACCGCCGGCCTCACGGCCCTCAAGGAGGCACGGCGCTATACCGAGGACGTGGTGCTGATCAACGACGGGCCCCTCGGCACCACCTGTGCCCGCGTCGGCTGCATGCCGTCCAAGGCGCTGCTGGCAGTCGCCCATGCCTATCACCGCCGCGCCTTCCTCCGCGAAGCGGGCGTGCACGGCACGCAGGACCTGTCCGTCGACCTTCCGGCCGTGCTGCGCCGGGTGCGCTCGTTGCGGGACGGGTTCATCGCCGGGCCGATCAAGACCGCCGAGAGCCTGGGAGAGCGTTTCATCGACGGGGCACCGCGTTTTCTGGACGCCAACACCCTCGAGGTCCGCGGGCAGCGGATCGAGACCCGGGCCACCGTGATCGCCACCGGATCCGACCCCATCGTGCCGAAGGCCTGGGCGGCACTGGGCGATCGCGTGCTTACCTCCGACACCCTGTTCGAGCAGCCGGATCTGGGCCGACGCGCGGCGGTGGTGGGCCTCGGCGGCATCGGCAGCGAGCTGGGTCAGGCGCTGGCGCAGGTCGGGCTGGAGGTGCACGGCTTCAACCTGGACGAGACGGTGGCGGGCCTGACGGATCCGGAGATCAGCGCCGCCATGGCCGAGGCGCTGCAGGCCGACATGACGGTGAGCCTGGGCGCCGAAGCGGCACTGGAGCACACCCCCGCCGGGACCGTGCGAGTCAGCGCCGGCGGCGGCGAATGGGAAGTAGACTGGGTGCTGGCGGCCCTGGGCCGCCGGCCCAACCTGCGGGGGCTGGGCCTAGATCTACTCCCCGTGGACCTGGATGCGCGCGGCATGCCGGCGTTCGATCCGGACACCCTGCGCCTGGGCGATTTACCCGTCTACATCGCCGGCGATGTCAACGCGCTGCGGCCGCTGATGCACGAGGCCGCCGACCAGGGCCGCGTCGCGGCCTACCACGCCCTCAACCCCGGCTCCGAATGCCTCGCCAAGCGCGCGCCCCTCGGCATCGTGTTCACCGAACCGAATGCCGCGCGGGTCGGCCTGCCCTTCGCTCAGTTACCGCAGGGGCGATGCGTGGTGGGCGCCGCCGACTTCCGTCGCCAGCCGCGGGCCCTGATGGCCGACCGCAACGCAGGCCGCCTGCACGTCTACGCCGACCGCGAAGACGGCCGGATCCTGGGCGCGGAGATGGCCGTCCCCGACGGCGAACATCTGGCCCACCTGCTGGCGTGGGCGATCCAGCAGGGGCTGGCGCTGGACGACGCCCTGCAGCTGCCTTTCTACCATCCGGTCACGGCGGAAGGCCTGCGCAGCGCCCTCCAGCACGCCCGCCGGCAGCTCGGCGAGCGCCACGACCGGCCGGACCTGCCGCTCTGCCACGAGGCGGCGGACTGGGCGCTGGGCGGGGATTGAGGCGGACGAGGCGCGGCGAGAAAAGCGAAAGCCAGCCGCAGATGAACGCGAATGAACGCCGATATTTCTGGTAACCGGCCGGCAGGCCGGGGCCAGCCGAAAGGTGTGGGGGGCGAGCCCCCTTGGCGAGCTCACGGCAGGTCAGGCGACCCACGGCTGGTTCGCGGCCCATAGCCGCGAACCAGGTCGGAGCCGACAAGCGATCTTCAATCCTTCGCCCAGCTGGGCTTGCGCTTCTCCATGAACGCGTTGATGCCCTCGCGGCAGTCGTCGCGGCCCAGGTTCTCCACCATGACGTCGCTGGTGTAGCGGTAGGCCTCCGCGATGCCCATGCCCATCTGCTTGTAGAACATCTGCTTGCCCAGGGCCAGGGCGGACGGCGCCTTGCCGGCGATCTTCTCGGCCAGGGCGGTCACCTCGCCCGCCAGGTCGTCCATGGGGACGGCCCGGTTGACCAGGCCGATGGAGGCGGCGCTCTCGGCGTCCACGAAATCTCCGGTGAACAGCATCTCCATGGCCCGCTTGGGCAGGACGTTGCGGCCGACCTCCACCGACGGGGTGCTGCAGAACAGGCCCACGTTGATGCCGGAAGTCGCGAAACGCGCCTCGGCACCGGCGATGGCCATGTCGCAGGCTGCGACCAGCTGGCAGCCTGCACCGGTGGCGATGCCCTGGACCTGCGCGATGACCGGCTGACGGACCCTGTGGATGGTCAGCATCAGCCGGCTGCAGGTGGCGAACAGCGCATCCGGGTCGTCGGTGCTGCTGACCTCCGAGAAATCGTGCCCGGCGCAGAAGGCCTTGCCCCGGGCGTCGATGACGATCACCTTGACGCTCTCATCGGCGTCCAGAGCCTCCAGCGTCTCGGTGGCGGCGTTCATCATCGGCGTCGTCAGCGAGTTGTACTTGTCCGGGCGGTTCAGGGTCAGCCAGGCGACGGGTCCCTCCGTGTCGACAATCAGCGGCATTTCCTCGACGGCGTCACTCTGTTTGGTGCTCATGGCGGTCTCCACGGCTGGCGATGGGGAGCCGGCGCGATTACGCGCCGGCCGATAGCCATAGTTTAGTGGCTTGACCCCGCCATCGTCACTCTCCGCCGAGGATCGGCCGTGCCGGCGGCAGATCCGCGAACTCGCCGTTACGCTGCTCGGCGTTGGCCTGCATGGCCTCCATGATCTCGGCGTGCTGCAGCATGCTGGCGTTCCAGATACTGATGTAGTCGAGGCCGTCGGCGGTGGAGTGATCGCGGGCGTAGTTAGCCATGCGCTTGCAGCCGTGCACCGCCAGCGGCGGCTTGCGGGCGATCTCGCGGGCCACGTCCATGGTGCCCTGCAGCAGGCTGTCGTGGTCGTCGAAGACCCGGTTCACCAGGCCCACGGACTGTGCTTCCTCGGCCGACATGCGGCGGCCGGTATAGGCCAGCTCCCGGGCGACGCCCTCGGGGATGAGCTTGTATAGGCGGGGGAAGGTGCCGACATCGGCCGTCATACCGATATTGATCTCGAAGACCGTGAAGAACGCGTCCCGCGCGGCATAACGCATGTCGCAGGCGCTGGTCAGGTCCACGCCGCCGCCGATACAGCCGCCCTGGACCGCCGCCAGCACCGGCACCCGGCAGCGCTCGAGGCAGCTGAACGTCTCCTGCATGCGCCGCACGTTCTCGTAGAAGCGCAGTCCGGCCGTCCGCCCTGCCAACGGGTCCGCCTCGCCGTTCCCGTCGGCCACGGCGGCGAAGGCGTTCACGTCCAGCCCGGAGCTGAAGTGAGGGCCCGTCGAGGAGATCACCACCGCCCGGGCGCGGGCATTGTCGTCGATGTCCCGAATGATCCGCGGCAGCTCTTCCCAGAACGCGGAGATCATGCTGTTCCGTTTCTCGGGCCGGTTCAGGACGATATGCGCGATGCGGTCGTCGATCCGGACGTCGAAGCACTGATAGCTCATGGGGTCGGCTCCTTGAAGGAATGCTGAATCGATCCGGTCTCCACCCCCGCTTGCGGGGAACACCCGCGAGCCGGGGCCGTGAGGCGCGGTTACTGAGGACTTCCCGCCTGACCGTCCACGAGGACGAAGGCGATGCGGCAGACGCGGTCCGAGCGATTGTTCCAGGCGTGGTTGGTGCCGCGCTGGATCAGCACGTCGCCGGCGCGCATGAGGGTCTCCTCCCGATCCATGACGGCGTAAATCTCGCCGTCCAGCACCAGGGCGTAGTCCACCGTGGCGGTCCGGTGCATGCCCGGGTGCCTGCCATCGGCATCGCTGCGGTCCGCGTCCGGGAACTGGCTGGCGAACACCGCCTTGACCATCTCGGCATTCCGGCCGCCGTCAGCCGCCTCCGGCGGGATGTCGATGACGCGGATCACGGTGCCGTTCTTTGGCGGCTGAATGCCCTCATGGTCGGTGCTGAAATCGGGCGCGTCCACGGGCGCGGGCGTCTGCCGGGTGACCCACACGTTGGTCAGGCGATAATCCGGGCGCTGGGGAATCGTCTTCACGCCGGGCGCCGGCCCGTCCTCTTGAATGACGGAACGTCCCTCGGCATCGTGGCCGGTCACGATCCGACGCACGGGCGGCAGCGGTTCACCCATGGCGGGTCCTCCTCATCTGCTTGCTGGCGACATCCGGGACATCGGACACCCCCGGCCCGGGCAGCTTACTGCAAGCGGCGCCCTTTTGCCGCGGCCGCCGGCTCTTCCAGCTGTCACAAAACTGTCATACTCCGTCACTAGACTGGGCCCCCAGTCGAGCGCCCGTCGCCGCGGCCGCCGAGAAGCCGCACAGACCGGTTCCGGGGAGTGCCGAACCGCCGCGGCAGCCGGCAACGCCGCAGTCGCCGAACCCGAGACGCGGGATACGCGGCACGACGAATCACACATATGCTCTCTACCGATCCTAGGAGACCGACATGCGCAAGGCATTGAAACTGGGCATGGCCCTGAGTGCGATGGTGATGTCCGCCGCCGCGGGCAGCGCCCTGGCCGCCGAGGTCAAGCAGATCAACGGCGCCGGTGCCACGTTCCCCTATCCGGTCTACTCCAAGTGGGCCGACGCCTACCAAAAGCAGAGCGGCGTGCGCCTGAACTACCAGGCCATCGGCTCCGGCGGCGGCATCAAGCAGATCGTCGCCAACACGGTCGATTTCGGCGCCTCCGACGCCCCTCTGACACCCGAGGAGCTCGAGAAGGACGGGCTCATGCAGTTCCCCATGGTGATGGGCGGCGTGGTTCCGGTGGTCAACCTGCCCGGCATCAAGCCCGGCGAAATCCGCCTGACCAGCGAAGAGCTGGCCGACATCTTCATGGGCAAGATCAAGCGCTGGAATGACCCGCAGATCGCCAAGACCAACCCGGACGTGGAGCTGCCGGACAAGGCCATCCAGGTGGTGCACCGCTCCGACGGCTCCGGCACCACCTGGATCTTCAGCAACTACCTGAGCAAGGTCAGCCCGGAGTGGAAATCCAAGATCGGCACCGGGAAGGCAGTCCAGTGGCCCACCGGCGTCGGCGGCAAAGGCAACCCCGGCGTGGCCTCCTACGTGCAGCGCATCAAGGGCGGCATCGGGTACGTCGAGTATGCGTACGCCCTGCAGAACCACATGACCCACGTGACCCTGCGCAACCGCGACGGCAACTTCGTGGAGCCGTCCATCGAGACGTTCCAGGCGGCGGCCGCCGGCGCGGACTGGGAAAACGCGCCCGGATTCTATATGGTGCTCACCAACCAGCCGGGCGAGGACAGTTGGCCGATCAGCGGAGCCACCTTTATCCTGCTGCACAAGCAGCAGAAGGACGCGGCCACGGCCCAGGCCGTGCTGACATTCTTCGACTGGTCTTACGCCCACGGCGACGACATGGCCGTCAAGCTGGACTACGTACCGATGCCGGACAGCGTAGTGAAGCTGGTGCAGAAGGCGTGGCACGATCAGCTGAGCGGTCCCGACGGCAAGCCGGTCTGGCCCGCGAAGTAACACCGGCGCACTCGGGAAATGTCTCAGGCAGCTGCACCGGGGCCGTCGCGCGGCGGCCCCGGTCGCTCTTCCAGCAAGGCCCGACCGGAGGTGCCCTTGGACCAGCGCGCGACACAGCCGCAACTGACCGAAACCGCCGAGGTGGTGCGGCGGCTGCGGGTGAACCGGTTCATCGACCGCCTGTTCGCCGGTGCGACCCGGTTTTTTGCCATTCTGGTTACGGCGAGCGTGCTGGGCATCCTGATTACGCTGATCAATGGCGCCCTGCCCGCGCTGCAGAAATTCGGACTGGCGTTCTTCTATAGCGCCCAGTGGAACCCGGTCACCGATCAGTACGGCGCTCTGGTGCCGATCGTCGGCACCCTGGTCACTTCCCTTATCGCCATGCTGATTGCCATTCCGGTCAGCTTCGGCATCGCCCTGTTCATCACCGAGCTCGCGCCCACCTGGCTGAAGCGTCCCGTCGGCACCGCCGTGGAGCTGCTTGCCGCCATCCCGAGCATCATTTACGGCATGTGGGGCCTGTTCGTGTTTGCACCCCTGTTCGCCGATAACATTCAGCCCTGGGTCAGCGACCACATCGGACAGTGGCCTCTGATCGGCTTCCTGTTCCAGGGGCCGCCGCTGGGTATCGGCGTGTTCACGGCGGGGCTGATCCTGGCGATCATGGTCATCCCGTTCATTGCCGCGGTGATGCGCGATGTCTTTGAAGTCGTACCCCCCGTGCTCAAGGAATCGGCCTACGGCCTCGGCGCGACCACCTGGGAGGTGGTCCGCCAGGTGGTGCTGCCCTATACCAAGATCGGCGTCGTCGGCGGCATCATGCTGGGGCTGGGCCGGGCACTCGGCGAGACCATGGCCGTGACCTTCGTCATCGGCAACTCGCACCAGCTCAGCTCGTCGCTGTTCATGCCGGGTAACACCATCTCCTCGGCGCTCGCCAACGAATTCACCGAGGCGTCGGGGGAAATGTACACGTCCGCGCTGATCGGACTCGGGCTGGTCCTGTTCATCATCACTTTCCTGGTGCTCGCCGCCGCCAAGCTGCTGCTGGTCCGGCTGAAGGCCCAGGAAGGCAAGAGCACCTGAGGCGCGGGACATGAAAGTCTATACTCGGCGCCGCATCGTCAACACGATCAGCCTCAGCGTGTCGGTCCTGGCCACGCTGTTCGGCCTGTTCTGGCTGGCCTGGCTGCTGTGGACGCTGTTCAGCAACGGGCTTCAGTGGATCCAGCCGTCGGTGTTCCTTGAGGCCACGCCTCCGCCGGGGAGCGAAGGTGGGCTGGCCAATGCCATCGTCGGCACACTCATGCTTACCGGGGTGGGGGTGCTTGTAGGGGCCCCCATAGGCGTCCTCGCCGGGACCTATCTGTCCGAGTTCGGCGGCCACTCGAAGCTGGCGTCGGTGGCGAGATTCGTCAACGACATCCTGCTGAGCGCGCCTTCGATCATCCTGGGCGTGTTCATCTATGGCGTCTTCGTGGTGACGGTCGGCCATTTCTCGGGCTGGGCCGGCGCCCTGGCCCTGGCGCTGATCGTCATTCCGGTGGTGGTGCGCACCACCGAGGACATCCTGCACTTGGTGCCCAGCAGCCTGCGCGAGGCGGCGGCCGCTCTCGGTGCCCCGCGCTGGAAAGTGATCGTGGCGGTGGTCTACCGTTCCGCGCGGGTGGGTATCCTGACCGGCATCCTGCTCGCCGTCGCCCGCATCAGCGGCGAGACCGCCCCCCTGCTCTTCACGGCACTGAACAGCCAGTTCTGGAACGTGGACATGGGCGAGCCCATGCCGAATCTGCCCGTGGTCATATTCCAGTTCGCCATGAGCCCCTACGAGAACTGGCAGCACCTGGCCTGGGCCGGTGCGCTCCTGATCACCCTCGGCATCCTCGTTCTGAACATCGTCGCGCGCGCCCTCGGGCGCAGCCGGTAACAGAGGCAGCAATTCATGGCTTACGAAGGTACGACTTTTCCCCCGGAAACCACCTCGGAGGTCGGTGCGCCGGACGAGCCGCGGCAGGGCCGGGAACGCGCAGGGGCGCGGGACGCGGCCGTCGAGCAGACGGCGGAGGACACCGGCAGCATCGCGGTGAACAACCTGAACTTCTATTACGGTAAGTTTCAGGCGCTCCACGACATCAGCATGCACATCCCGGCCCGGCAGGTGACCGCGTTCATCGGTCCTTCCGGGTGCGGCAAGTCCACGCTGCTGCGCACGTTCAACCGGATCTACCAGCTCTACCCCGAGCAGACGGCCACCGGCGAGATCCGCCTGGGCGGCAAGAACGTGCTCGACCGCAAGCAGGATCTGAACTTACTGCGGGCGCGGGTCGGCATGGTGTTCCAGAAGCCCACTCCGTTTCCCATGTCCATTTACGACAACATCGCCTTCGGCGTCCGCCTGTACGAGCGGCTCAGACGGCGGGACATGGACGAGCGGGTTGAATGGGCCCTGCGCAAGGCTGCCCTCTGGGACGAGGTCAATGACATACTCAAGCAGAACGGCACCATGCTCTCCGGCGGCCAGCAGCAGCGCCTGTGCATCGCCCGCGCCGTGGCGGTACGGCCCAGCGTGCTGCTGCTCGACGAGCCCGCCTCCGCCCTGGACCCGATTTCCACCCTCAAGATCGAGGAGCTGATCGAAGAGCTCCGCGATGACTACACCATCGTTATCGTCACCCACAACATGCAGCAGGCTGCCCGCGTATCCGACAACACGGCCTTCATGTACCTGGGCAAGCTCATCGAGTACGCGGATACCGACACCATCTTCACCACGCCAAGCGAGAAACGAACCGAGGACTACATCACCGGCCGCTACGGCTGATCCCCGGGCATTGGCCGGGGCCACTGGAGGAAGACGGCAGCATGGACAAATCGGACTTCTCCCAGCACATTTCCCAGCAATACAACGAAGATCTGCAGGATATCCTCAGTGGCGTGATGGCCATGGGCGGGCTGGTGGAGGAGCAGCTGTCCGACGCCGTATCCGCCCTCGTGGACGGCGACAGCCAGCTCGGCGAAAAGGTGGTCACCTCCGACGCCAAAGTGAACGATGCCGAAGTGGCCCTGGACGAGGCGTGCACCCACGTCCTTGCCCGCCGTCAGCCCGCAGCCAGTGATCTGCGCCTGATTATCGCGGTGATCAAGACCATCAACGACCTGGAACGCATCGGTGACGAAGCGGAACGCGTCGGACGCATGGGCCTGCACTTGATGGAGGCCGACCGCGGCAAGGTGCCCATGGAGGACATCCGCAACCTGGGCAACCTGGTGCGGGACATGGTGCACGGCGCCCTGGACGCCTTCGCCCGCATGGACCCCGAACAGGCGGTCCGCGTCGCCCAGCGCGACATCCAGGCCGACAGCACCTATGATGCCATCACCCATGAGCTGCTGCGCCGCATGATGGAAGACTCCTCCATCGTGCCGCGGATCATGGACGTGATCTGGTCCTGCCGGGCCCTGGAGCGCATCGGCGACCGCGCTCGCAATATCTGCGAGTACGTGGTGTACTTCGTCAAGGGCACCGACGTCCGCCACACCAGCTTCGAGCACATGGCCCAGGAGGCCACCGGCGACGGCCACTGAGCCAGGCACGTAGCGCCTCCGGGACAACGCACCGGCGGGCGCTCGCCGGCAGCGGGCCGGGCATTCGCGGCGGGGTTGCCGCTCCCACGCAGATCCGCCGCCGCACGCCACCCTCCCCCAGTATCCAAACCGCACCGTGGGAGCGGCGACCCCGCCGCGATTCCCTGAACGGCACCCTTTCTCGACGCCCGGCCCCTGGGCGTTGCCGACCGCCGCGGAGCCGTGGTCCAATTGAGCGCCTGCCATCCGACACGCATGAGGCCAGCCCATTGACAGCAGATACCCGGCCACCGGAGGCGATCGAGCAGCTCACCGCCGGACTCGAGGCGCGCGGCTACATCTGCGACCGGGAGATCGCCACGGTCGTCTACCTGGCGCGCATGCTGCAGAAGCCCATCCTGGTTGAGGGACCGCCGGGCGTGGGCAAGACCGAGCTGGCGCGCGCCACCTCGGCCCACCTGGAGCTGCCCCTGATCCGCCTGCAGTGCTACGAGGGTCTCGACGAGGCCAAGGCGCTGTATGAATGGAAGTACGGCAAGCAGCTCCTCTACACGCAGATACTGCGGGAGAAGCTCAACGACCTGCTGGAGGGAACCCAGAGCCTGGACGACGCCATGGGGCGCCTGCACCGCTTCGGCGACGGTTTCTTCTCGGAGCAGTTCCTTGAGCCGCGTCCCCTGCTCAAGGCGCTGCAGAGCGAAGCGGGCGCCGTGCTGCTGGTGGACGAGGTGGACAAGGCCGACCACGAGTTCGAGGCCTTCCTGCTGGAGATCCTGTCCGACTACCAGATCTCCATTCCGGAGATCGGCACTGTGGCCGCCACCTCCACGCCGGTGGTCCTGCTGACCAGCAACAACACGCGTGAGATCGGCGAGGCCCTGCGCCGGCGCTGCCTCCACCTGCACATCGGCTTCCCGGACGAGGGCCGCGAGCGGCGCATCGTCGAGGCCCAGGTACCCGGCATCGGCGACAGCCTGCGGGACCAGCTGGTGGCGTTCATCCATGCCGTGCGCGAGCTCGAGCTGCGCAAGCTGCCCGCGGTGAGCGAGACCATCGACTGGGCCCGCACCCTGGTGCTGCTGCACGCGGACAGCCTGGACCGCGAGACCGTGCGGCAGACCCTCAACGTCATCCTCAAGCATCAGGACGACGTCGGCCGCGTCACGCGGGCGCTGCCGGACCTGCTCTCCCGCGCCGTCCGGGGTTACTGAGGGCCGGAGACGATCCCATGCAGGCGACGATCTCCGACTTCGTGCGCGTCCTCCGCGGCATCGGGCTGCCAATCTCGGTGGCCGAGGTCATAGACGCCCACGAGGCAGCCCGCAGCGTGGGGCTGAGCCAGCGTACCCTGCTCAAGAGCGCCCTGGGATCGACTCTCGCCAAGACCGCAGAAGAGCGTGAGCTGTTCGACGGCTGCTTTGAACGCTTCTTCACCTTTCAGACGCTCCAGGAAGAGGACGGCGATGAGGCGGCCAGGAAAGCCGACGGGAAGTCGCCGCAGCCGCCGGCGGCGGCCGGCACGGCGGAGGCCCCGAGCGCCGCTGGGGCGGAAAGCCCGCTGGCCCGGCGGCTGATGGACGACGACTGGACCACCCTGGACGCGGAGATCGCCGCTGCCGGCCAGCGCGAGGGGGCCAACCGCGTCGCCAGCTTCCTGCAGCGCGCCCGGTTCACGCGCAGCATCGCCGAGGCGCTGGGCGTGCGGGACATGGACGATGAGATCGCCCGGCTGGAAGCCGGCGGCCCGGACCAGCGCGACACCGCGGTGGAGCTGGAACGGCGCCGGCAGCTGGTTCATGAGCGCATACGCGATTACGTGGACCGGCAGATCGCCCTGTTCGCCACCCCGATGGAGGCACACCAGCGGCTGGAACGGCTGCCGTACATCCGACTGAGCCACATCGAGCAGCGGCATTACGAAGACATGCAGCACCTGGTGCGCCGCATGGCCAAGCGGCTGATGGCCGCGCACGCCCGGCGTGCCAAGCGCGCCCGGCGCGGCCAGCTCGACGTCCGCCGTACGCTGCGCAGCGGCCTGGCCTACGACGGAGTTCCGTTCAATCCCCGCTGGCGGCAGCGCCGCCGGGAACGGCCGCGGATCATGGCCGTCTGCGACGTCAGCGGCTCGGTGGCCGCCACCGCCCGCTTCCTGCTCATGTTCCTCTACAGCGTCAACGCGGTGCTGCCCCGCACCCGGGCTTTCGCCTTCTCCAGCGAGCTGCACGAGGTCACGGACCTGTTCGACCGTCACCCCCTGGAAGAGGCCGTGGCGACGGCCGTCGAGCTCTACGGCAACCAGCCTACCAACTACGGCCGCGCCCTGGCCGACTTCCAGGCCGCCTGCCTGGACGCCGTGGACCACCGCACGACGGTGGTCGTGCTCGGCGACGCCCGCAGCAATTACGGCGACCCGGGTCTCGACAGCCTGCGGGCGGTCTACCAGCGGGCCCGCCAGGTGATCTGGCTGAACCCGGAGCCGCGCGTGCTGTGGGGCTACGGCGACTCTGAAATGCCGCGCCTGGCCACCGCCTGCCACCGGGTGCGGACCTGCAACACCCTCAAGGACCTGGAACGGCTGGTGGAGGATCTGCTGCGGACGGCGGTCTGAGGGAAGGAAAAGATCAGTGAGCCGCGCATGAACGCGGATGGACGCAAATTCGTTCAAGGAATCGCCGCGGGGACGCGCCTCCCACAGCCCTTTGAGCACTCTCGGCAACCGTCGAAGGACTGTGGGAGCGGCGTCCTCGCCGCGATTCCGTCTGTGGAGAAGCCTCCACCTCCGAAGCTTCCGCTGTCCGGCCGCCGGCACGGAGGAAACAATCTGCGTCCATCCGCGTTCATCTGCGGCTCCAGCCCTCAAGTCAGTTCTCGAAATCCCCGATCAGCGCCGTGCGCACCCGGTCCGGGACCGCGGCCATGTGCTCGTAGTTGCGGTGGGTGATGCCCAGCATCACCTGGACCTTGGGGTCGCGGAACTGCTCGATCTGCTCGCCGGTGAACGGGAAGTGCAGGAAATGCACCGAGGAGGCCTTGCCGTCCGCCGTGGTGCGGTCCACGTCCGTCTCGGCTTCGCCCTTGACCACGGAGTCGCCGATGCGCAGCTCGACGGTCTCTTCCACGCCGCCGAGCTGACCGAGGATACGCTGCCTGCGGGACCGATCGTCGATCTCGAACATCAGCGTGGCCACCAGCTCACGGCCGTTGGGAATGAGCGGGTTGTAGGCTTCCAGCTCGTCGGTGATCTGCTCCTCGCCGCCCTTCTCGATGAAGAGCATCTCATGGACTTGCCGCCACATGGTGTCGAAGCTCTCGAAGTAGAATGTCGCATGGGGGCCGACCTCCATCCGGCGGTCACGCTTCAGGGCAGCGATCTCCCTGGCCTTTTCGCGCCGGATGGCGGCGTACTTGTCCATGGGCATGATGTCCGCGCGTGTGAGCTGTTTGACCATGGCGGTACCTCCTTAATCCCTGATCTTCAATACTTGAGCCCGTAGCTCCGGGCCATCAGCTCGATGGGGTGCTGAGCCTGGCTGTGGGCCGGAGGGCCATCGTCGGACTGGCGCTCCAGCCCCTGCACGATGTGGGCACCGGCCAGCGGGCATTCGGACGCCAGGTGGGTCTTGCCGGCATTGGCGATCTTGCGCGCCACCGGCCGGCCCACTTTCATGGCGACCTCGAAGTTGTCCTTCTTCACGCCCCAGGCGCCGCCGTGACCGGAGCAGCGCGCCTGCACCTCCAGGTCGATTTGCGGAATCTGGCGCAGCATGTCCGACGCCTTGGCGCCGATGTTCTGGGCGCGGGCGTGACAGGCAAGATGCAGTGACACGCCGCCCTCCAACGGCTGCAGGCCCTCGGCGAGGCCTTCGTTGGCGGCAATGTCCACGACGTACTCGCTGATGTCCATAGTGTTCTCGGCCAGCTTCTGCACGGCCGGGTCGTCAATGATCAGCGGCCACTCGAACTTCAGCATCAGCGCGCAGGACGGCACCAGCGCGATCACTTTGTAGCCCTCGTCGATCCAGCGGCCCAGCTCGTCGGCCGTGTGCTTCGCCGACTTGGCGACGGTCTCCAGGTCGCCCTGCTCGAAGCTCGGCATGCCGCAGCAGCCGGGATAGGCCACCTCGGTGGTCACGCCGTTGTGAGCCAGCACGGCGCGCGTGGCGTCGCCGATGCCGGGGTTGTTGTAGTTGGAGAAGCAGGTCGCGTAGAGCACCGCCTTGCGGCCGGCCGCCGGCGCTTCGGTGTTCACCCCGGGGGTGTGCTGCGCCGCCCGGTCGACGAAGGTCTTGCGGTGGAACCTGGGCAGCTCCGCGTCGCGGTGCACCTTCATGATCTGCTCCATCACCGGACGCGTGAGCTGATTGCCCCGCTTGTTGGCCCAGTTGGCCAGGGGCTCGAAGGTGCCGGCCAGGCGACCGTTGCGGTCGGTCTTGGCCAGCGCACGGTCGGCGAAGCCATGCTTGCCCTGATGCTCCTCCACGGCACGGTGACGCAGCATCAGGTGCGGAAAATCGATATCGAACTCGTGGGGCGGCACGTACGGGCACTTGGTCATGAAGCACATGTCGCAGAGCGTGCACGCATCCGCCACCTGCTGAAAGGCGCTGTCCGGCACGCTGTCCAGCTCGCCCGTCTCGGACTCGTCAATCAGGTCGAACAGCCTCGGGAAGGCGTCGCACAGGTTGAAGCACCGCCGACAGCTGTGACAGACATCGAACACCCGCCGCTCTTCCTGCGCCAGCTTTTCCGGGTCGTAGTAGTCCGGGTTGTTCCAGTCGATGGGATGACGCATGGGTGCGCCGAGACCGCCCTCGCTCATCTCTCAACCTCCTGTGACTGCGGCGCGCGTGTCCCGCCGGGAACGTTCGGACGTCGCCCCCGGAGACTCGCGCGGCCGCTACAGTGTGATCGATCCGGCGTCTGGATCCTCGTGAAGCACTACGGGCCCCATCGGCATGGCGTGCCCACCTGGGCCCGGGCGCAGAAAGGCGCCACCAGGGGTGGCGCCTACGCCAGGCAATGTCGGCTCAGAGCTGCTCCATGCCTTCGAGGGCCTTGTTGAAGCGGCCCGCATGGGAGCGTTCGGCCTTGGCCAGGGTCTCGAACCAGTCGGCGATCTCGTCGAAGCCTTCCTCCCGAGCCGTACGCGCCATGCCGGGATACATGTCCGTGTATTCGTACGTCTCACCGGCAATGGCCGACTTGAGGTTGGCTTCGGTGGCGCCGATCGGCTCGTTGGTGGCCGGATCTCCCACCTCCTCGAGGAACTCGAGGTGGCCGTGGGCATGGCCGGTCTCGCCCTCGGCAGTGGAGCGGAACACAGCGGAGATGTCGTTGTGGCCCTCCACGTCGGCCTTCTGGGCGAAGTACAGATAGCGCCGATTGGCCATCGACTCGCCGGCAAATGCCTCCTTCAGGTTGTCATGGGTCTTGGATCCATTCAGCGATGCCATTGACTACCTCCTTCTTCAGCAAAGCGGGGATGGTTCGAAGCTTCAGCGGGCCGACCTTCGACCCGTTTCCCACCCCTCTTGTAGATAGCACAAGGACTGGCTGCGTCAACCAGATTGGAATTATTTTAAACACAATATCGCGGCGGTGACGAGGGGTCGGCGATATCGAGGCGGCGGGAGCCACCGGTCCGCTCCGGGGTAATGATCGGTAAAGGATCGCGGCGAGGTCGCCGCTCCCACGGGGGCCCGATAGCGGTTGGTGGAACCCGCGTGGGAGCGGCGACCTCGCCGCGATTCCGCAAACATCCATGACGAAAAAAGGCCGGCAAAGCCGGCCTCTTCGAATCCAGCCGCAGGGCCGTTACATGCCCAGGGCCTGCTTGACCACCGGGACGGCGTCGCGCTTGCCGTCGGCGGTCTTCACGCCGTCCAGCCAGCGGTTGAGCAGCTCAGGCTTCTGCTTGATGAGCTTGATGCCCGCGTCCAGCGTGCTCATGTTGTCGTTGATTACGTAGCCGCCGGCCCGGCTCTGCTCGTCCACCGTGTACTTGTACTGCTTGAGGAAGCGGCCGACGTTGGGGCACTTGTCGACGTAGCCGGTGGTCGCAATGGTGTAGACGGTGGCGCCGCCCTGGTCCGGGCCGAAGTACTTGTCGCCGCCCGTCAGATACTTCATGTCGATGTTGAGGTTCATCGGGTGCGGCGCCCAGCCCAGGTAGACGACCCACTCGTGGCGCTTGATGGAGCGCTTCACCTGAGTGAGCATGCCCGCCTCGCTGGAGGGCACCAGCTTCCAGTCGCCCAGCCCGAAGGCGTTCTGGTCAATCATGTCCTGGATGATCTGGTTGCCATCGTTGCCCGCCTCGATGCCGAGGATCCTGCCGTCGAACTTGTCCTTGTACTTGTCCAGGTCGGAGAAGCTCTTCACGCCCGCCTTCCAGACGAAGGTGGGCACGGCCAGAGTGTACTTGGCACCCTCCAGGTTGGCGGCGACCTTCTCCACCTGCTTCTTCTTCAGGAACGGCTCGATCATGCTCTTCTGGGTGGGCAGCCACAGTCCCAGGAAGAAGTCGCGCTCGCCCTGGGCCACGGCCTGGAACGCGATGGGCACGGAGGCGGTGGTGAGCTTGGTCTCGTAGCCCAGCGCCTTCAGCAGGCGTTCGGCGGTTTCCGACTTGACGGTGACGCCCGTCCAGTTGACGTTGGCGATACCGACGTTCTGGCAGGCCTCGGGCTCGGCCGCCGTCGCGGGGGCGATTGTCAGCAGGCCGCAAAGCGCCAGACCGGCTGCGGCTATGAGCCTTGTGCTCTTCATCGGAAGTCCTCCTTATCCATTGTGGACGCGCCCTTCCGGACGCGGCTCGCATAACGCTTGACCGAGCGCGCCTCGGCAATGGCAGGGCGCCGCGGCGCTCGAATAAACGGGGCATTGCGCGGGCGGGCCCCGTGAAATGATCCCGTCTACCCGGGCAAAGTTAATTGAACATTCAATCAATATCAAATATCCTGCCCGGAGAATGACCAGCCCCCGCGCAAAACAGGACTTGCCAGAGGAGACGCCGCGATGCCCAAAACGGGCATGGAACCCATTCGTCAGCGACAGTTCATCGAGGCCACCGTCGAGATCATTCACGAGGAGGGTCTCCATGCCACCACCCTGTCCAAGGTGGGCCGCCGGGCGGGCGCTTCACCGGGACTGGTGGCCCACTATTTCGGCGACAAGTCGGGGCTCATGGAAGCCACGTTCCGTCACCTGGCCCGCGAGCTGGGCCGCGAGTACCAGCGCCGAGTGCGCGGCACCCGCACGCCCCGGGAGCGAGCGCTGGCGGTGGTGGAGGCCAACTTCGCGGACAGCCTGTCGCGGCCGGCCGTGGTCAGTGCCTGGCTGTCCTTCTGGTCCCAGGTGAACCACCGCCCGGAGCTGGCCCGCGTGCAGCGCGTGGTTGCAGCCAGGCTGACCAGCAACCTGCTGTTCGCGCTGCGTTCACTGCTGCCCCTGGAGGATGCCGCCAGGGTGGCGAAAGGCCTTTCGGTCTTCATCGACGGGCTGTGGCTGCGCGCCACCCTAACCACCGGCGGAGTCACATTCACCGAGGCGCGGGAGCTGGCCCGGGACTACCTGGTGACCCAGCTCACGCTGCGCCAAGAGGAGTACCTGGATGAGCAACCAGCCTGATCGTCAACTCTGGATCGGCGGCCGCTACATCGCCGCCGCTTCCGGCGAACAGTTCGAGACGGTCAACCCCGGAACCGGCGAGACCCTCTGCCGCGTCGACCTCGCCGGCGCCGACGACGTCGAGCGCGCGGTGGCCTCCGCGCGGATGGGACTCGAAGCATGGCGGCGCTACAGCGGCGCCGAACGGGGTCGCGTGCTGTACCGGGCGGCGGAGCTGCTGCGCCGTAACCGGGGGGAGCTGGCGGAGCTCGAATCTCTGGACGGCGGCAAGCCGATCGCCGAGACGCCCGAAGCGGACGTGGACTCCGGTGCCGACTGCCTGGAGTACTTCGCCGGGCAGGCCGGCTCCCTGCAGGGGGAATACCAGGACGTGAACGGCGGCTTCTTCTACACCCGGCCCGAGCCCCTCGGCGTCTGCGCCGGCATCGGCGCCTGGAACTACCCGCTGCAGATCGCCTGCTGGAAGTCCGCGCCAGCCCTGGCCGCCGGCAATGCCATGATCTTCAAGCCCGCCGAGCTGACACCGCTGTCGGCGACCCGGCTCGCGGAGCTGTTCAAGGAGGCCGGCCTGCCCGACGGGGTGTTCAACGTGATCCAGGGCTTCGCGGAGACCGGCAGCGCCCTCACCCACCACCCGCAGATCGCCAAGGTTTCGCTCACCGGCGAGGTGGGTACCGGCAAGGCCGTCATGCGCGACGCCGCCGATACGCTCAAGGCACTCAGCCTGGAGCTCGGCGGCAAATCGCCCATCGTCGTCTTCGACGATGCCGACCTCCACAACGCCGTCTCCGGCGCGCTGCTCGGCAACTTCTACACCCAGGGTGAGATCTGCACCAACGGCACGCGGGTGTTCGTCCACGAGAGCATCCGCGAAGCCTTCCTGGAAAAGCTGCTGGCCCGCACCGAGCGACTGAAAGTGGGTGACCCCCTCGATCCGCACACCGACGTGGGCGCGCTGATCAGCGAAGGGCACCTTAACCACGTGCTCGGCTACATCGGCCGCGGCGTCGAGGAAGGCGCCAAGCTGCTGACCGGCGGCCGCCGCGCGATGGTGGACGGCTGCGGCGGCGGATTCTACGTGGAACCCACCGTGTTCGACGGCTGCACCGACGAGATGACCATCGTCCGCGAGGAGATTTTCGGCCCGGTCATGTCGGTGCTCTCCTTCTCCGACGAGGAGGAGGTCGTCGACCGCGCCAATGCCACGGACTACGGCCTGGCCGCCGGGGTGTTCACCCGGGATCTCGCGCGGGGCCACCGGGTGGCCGCCGCTCTGGAAGCCGGCATCTGCTGGATCAACCACTACAACATCACGCCCATCGAGATGCCGTTCGGTGGGGTCAAGCAGTCCGGCATCGGCAAGGAGAACAGCCGGCGGGCGCTGGAGCATTACACCCGCCTGAAGAGCGTCTACGTGGCCACCGAGGACATCGAGGCGCCCTATTGAACAAACCCTGGAGCGGGGACCCCAACAACGCCTATGCCAAAGCATGACCGCTACGACTACGTCATCGTCGGCGCCGGCTCCGCCGGCGCCGTCCTCGCCAGCCGCCTGACCGAGGACGGCAGCGTCTCGGTGCTGCTGATCGAGGCCGGTCCCATGGACCGCAGTCTGTTCATCCAAATGCCCTCGGCCTTCGCCCATCCGCTGGCCGACGACAAGTACAACTGGTACTACCACACCGAGCCGGACCCGCACATGGCCGACCGGGTCATGTACTGCCCGCGCGGCCGGGTGCTGGGCGGATCCTCTTCCATCAACGGCATGGCCTACGTCCGTGGCAACGCCCTGGACTATGAGGGCTGGGCCGACGATTTCGGCCTGCCGGACTGGCGCTACCGGAACGTGCTGCCCTACTTCCGCAAGGCCGAGGACTTCGATCAGGGGGCCAACGACTACCACGGTGTGGGCGGCCCGCTGCATGTCACCACCGGGCCCATGAAAAACCCGCTTTACGGCGCCTTCGTCGAAGCCGGGGTGGCTGCCGGCTATCCGCACACGGCGGACATGAACGGCTACCAGCAGGAAGGCTTCGGGCCGATGTTCATGACCACCAAGGACGGCGTTCGCTGGTCCACGGCCAATGGCTATCTGCGGCCGGTCATGGAGCGCTCGAGCCTGGAGATCGCGGTCAGGACCTTCACCCGGCGCATTCTGTTCGACGGCAACCGCGCCCGGGGTGTGGAGATCGACGAGCGCGGCACGACCCGGACCATTACCGCCGAGCGTGAGGTGCTCCTCTGCGCCGGGGCGATCAACTCCCCCCAGCTGCTCATGCTGTCGGGCGTGGGGCCCGGCGACCATCTGCGCGAGCACGGCATCGAGGCCCTGGCCTCCCTGCCCGGGGTCGGCGCCAACCTGCAGGATCACCTGGAGGTGTACGTGCAGTACGAGTGCACCCAGCCCATCACCCTGTACAGCGCCCTGAAGCCGTGGAACCAGGCGCTGATCGGGCTCGAGTGGCTGCTGCGCCGCAAGGGCCTGGGCGCCACCAACCACTTCGAGTCCGGCGGCTTTATCCGCAGCGAGCCCGGCGTACGCTTTCCGAACCTACAGTACCACTTCCTGCCCATGGCGATCAGCTACGACGGCAGCAGCACCGCCGACACTCACGGCTTCCAGGCCCACGTCGGCCCCATGCGGCCCGACAGCCGCGGCAGCGTGACCCTGCACAGTGCCGATCCTCATGCCCCGCCCCGCATCCTGTTCAACTACATGGGCACGGAACGGGACCGGCGCGAGATGCGCGACGCAGTGAAGCTGACCCGCGAGGTCATGCAGCAGGAGCCCCTCGCGCCGTTCCGCGGCCGGGAGCTGGAGCCGGGGCCGTCGGTGTCCTCGGACGCGGAGATCGACGCCTGGGTGCGCAAAATGGGCGAGAGTGCCTATCATCCCTCCTGCACTTGCCGGATGGGCACGGACGACGAGGCGGTCGTGGACGGCCAGGGCCGCGTACGCGGCGTGGAAGGCCTGCGCGTGGTGGACGCCTCCATCATGCCGCGCATCACCAGCGGGAACCTCAACGCGCCGGCCATCATGCTGGCCGAGAAGATCGCCGACGCCGTGCGCGGCCGCGATCCCCTGCCGGAGGAAGACCGGCCCTGGTTCGAGCCGGAGGACTGGCAGACCAGCCAGCGGTGACGGCCCCGCCGAGCTGGGACGCCGGCCGGTGGCGCCGGTATAATGGCGCCCGCAACGGAGCCAACCGCGCAGGGCATGCATTGAACCTGGTCACCTTCGACGACGTCTCCCTGGAATTCGGCGACACGCCGCTGCTGAGCCATGCCGAGTTCGGCATCGAGGCCGGCGAGCGCGTCTGCCTGATCGGCCGCAACGGGGCCGGCAAGTCGTCCATGCTGCGGCTCATCACCGGCGAGCTGCAGCCGGACGGCGGACGCATCCAGTGCGCCGACACGCTGCGGGTCAGCCAGCTGGAACAGAGCCTGCCGGCGAGCAGCGCCCAGAGCGTGCGCGACGTGATCCGCTCGGGCATGGCGGAAATCCAGGCGCTCGTGGATGCTTACCACGAGCGGGCCCAATCCACCCTGGACGAGCCCGGCCTGCGCGAGCTGGAACAGCTGCAACAGCGCATCGAGGCCCACGGCGGCTGGCACGTGGAGCAGCAGGTGGACACCGTGCTCACCCAGCTGAGGCTGCCGGCGGACAAGCGCCTGGACGCCCTCTCCGGCGGCTGGCGCCGCCGGGTGGCACTGGGCCGGGCGCTGGTCTCCGCGCCGGACCTGCTGCTCCTGGACGAGCCCACCAACCACCTGGATATCAGCACCATCCAGTGGCTGGAAGAGACGCTGCTGGGCTTCCCCGGAGCGGTGCTGTTCATCACCCACGACCGTGCCTTCCTGCAACGGCTGGCGACCCGGATCGCCGAGCTGGACCGCGGCCGGCTCACGAGCTGGCCGGGCGACTACCAGCGATTCCTGGAGCAGAAGGAGAAATGGCTCGAGGAAGAGGAACGCCGCAACGCGCTGTTCGACAAGAAGCTGGCCCAGGAGGAGGCCTGGATACGCCAGGGCATCAAGGCCCGGCGCACCCGCAATATGGGCCGTGTGCGGGCCTTGCAGGCCATGCGCGCGGAACGGGCCGAGCGTGTCAGCCCCCAGGGCAGGGCGCGGCTGCAGGTCGAAGAGGCCGAGGCCTCGGGACGGAAGGTCATCGAGGCCCACAACGTCAGCCACGGCTACGACGGCCGGACGCTGATTCGCGGCTTCTCGCTCAAGGTCATGCGCGGCGACCGGATCGCGCTGATCGGCAACAATGGCGTGGGTAAGACGACGCTGCTGCGCATCCTGCTGGGCGAGCTCGAACCCGCCCGGGGCACGGTGAAGCTGGGCACTGGCCTCGAGATCGCCTACTTCGACCAGCTGCGCGCCAAGCTCGATCTGGACCGGACCGTGGCCGAGAACGTCGGCGAAGGCCGCGAGCACGTCACCGTCAACGGCAAGGACCGGCACATCATCAGCTACCTGCAGGACTTCCTGTTCTCCGCGCGCCGGGCGCGCCAGCCCGTCAAGGCCCTCTCCGGCGGCGAGCGCAACCGGATCATCCTGGCCAAGCTGTTCACCCGGCCCGCCAATCTGCTGGTGCTGGACGAGCCCACCAACGACCTGGACGTGGAAATGCTGGAGGTACTGGAGGAGCGCCTGGCGGAGTTCCAGGGCACCATCCTGCTGGTGAGCCATGACCGGGCCTTCGTCGACAACGTGGTCACCAGCGTGCTGGCTTTCGAAGGCGGCGGCCGTGTCCAGGAATATGTGGGCGGCTACAGCGACTGGCTGAAGCGGGGGCATACCCTGGCCGAGGCGGATGCACTCGCGCCGTCGGAAGAGCCCACCGTCCCGGGGGCGCCGCCCCAGGCGGCTCCGTCTCCCGAGCGTTCCGCCGCGCCCAGGGCAAAGAAGCTGAGCTACAAGCTGCAGCGCGAGCTGAATGCGCTCCCCGAGCGAATCGACGCCCTCGAGCGGGCGGTGGAGGACATACAGCAGCGCATCGCGGCCCCGGGCTTTTACCAGCAGAATCAGGACACGGTGCAGCAGACCCTGGCCGAGCTGCAGGGGGCGGAGACTGAGCTGGAAGCCGCCGTGGAACGGTGGGCCGAGCTGGAGGAAATGAAGGCCGAGCTGGAGCAGGGAGCCGGTTGAAACGGGCCGGCGGCGTCGCCAACCCGGCAGTCGCGGCTTGCATCGCTCCTGCATCCCGACCGGTCTTGTTCGCGGCGGCGGCCCCACCGCAATGGCGCCGATCCTGACATTCGTCCCGGGAAAGTGCCGCTCAGCGCGGCCGGCGAAAGCTGGGGGAGCCGCGTCCTCCCGGCGATGCCTTTGAGTCAGCCCCCGGTCGCGTATCATCCCGGTACCGACCCATCGTTTCCAGGGTGATGTCCATCGTGAGCGCTTCTCCGCCCCTCGCAACCCTCACCGCGCTGTTGCCGCGCTACGACGCGCTGCTCCTGGACGCCTACGGCGTGCTCGTCGACGGGAGCGGTGCCCTCGACGGCGCCGCCGGGCTGATCGAACGCCTGAACCTGTCCGGCAAACCTTACCGGGTCGTCACCAACGACGCGTCACGGACCGAAGAGTCGACCGCAGCACGCTTCGCGGCGCTGGGGCTGGACGTCCCGGCGGACCGTATTGTCACCTCCGGCGGCCTGCTGGCGGCGCATTTCGCCGCCCAGGGGCTGGGCGGCCTGCGCTGCGCGGTGCTCGGGCCGGAGGACAGCCGGGCTTACGTGGAACGCGCGGGCGGCCGCGTCGTGCCGCCCCGGGCGCCGTTCGACGTGCTGGTAATCGGGGACGAGTCCGGCTTCGAGCCCTTTCTGGGTACCGTCAACGACGCCCTGTCCACGCTGCTCAACCGGCTGGACGCCGGCCACGAAGTCCGCCTCGTGCTGCCCAACCCGGACCTGATCTTTCCCAGCGGCCCGGAAGCCGTCGGTATCGCCGGGGGAGCACTGGCGGCGCTGTTCGAGGCGGTCCTCGAACAGCGCTACGCGCACAGTCCGGGGCTGCGCTTTTACCGGCTCGGCAAACCCTTCCCCGCCCTGTTCGAGCAGGCCGCGGCCGCGCTGGAAACACGGAACCTGCTCATGATTGGCGACCAGCTGGATACGGACATCGCCGGGGCGGCCGCCTTCGGCATCGACTCGGCGCTGTATCTGCGCGGCATCGCCCGCAAGAGCCGGATGCCATCGGGGCCACGGCCCACGTATCTCCTGGAACGACTCGATTGAATCGCGGATCACCCGGCGCGCCGCGCCGACGAGCGCGCGCCCCCGGTCAACCAATCCCTGCTAAGATCACGGCAAGGGGCAATATGGGGTTTTTCGCGACACTGTTCACACCCGAGGTTCTGACAGGACCCGGCGCCGCCCCTGACGCCGGGACTCGGACCGCAGCCGCCTGTCGCGGAGGCATGTCCGGTGCGAGCCGCCGGCCGGCGAGCCGGCCAGGGGTACGCCGGAGTATCGGTATTACATTATGTCCATAACCAACGCCGATCAGCAGATCCGCGTGGAACTGACCAAGCTGCTGTTCGCCGGCTTCCCGTTCGTCTTCGCGGCCAGCCTGGTGGTGGCGCTGGCACTGGTCGCCGTCCAGTCTCCGGTCATTGACGGCCATATGCTGGCGGGATGGTTCGCGCTGTGGGCAGTGGCATTCACCGGGCGTCTGACCCTGGCGCTGGCGTATCACCGCGCGTCAGCGGAATCCCGCGCGACCCGTCCGTGGCTGCGCCACTTCCAGCTCGGTGCCCTGGTCGGCGGATTGGCATGGGGCGCGGCCGGCGTGCTCCTGTTCCCGGCGAACAGCCTCGTCCACCAGGTGTTCCTGTGCGTCGTTCTGGCGGGCGTGGCGGCGGGGGCCATACCTTCCCTCGGGGCCGTCTGGACGGTCTCGGTGGTGTTCGTGGTGGCCACACTGGCGCCGATGATGCTCTACCTGCCGTTCCTCGACTCGCCCCTGTCGCTGCCGATCCCGCCGCTATGGGCCCTGTTCATAGCGGCCCTGATCGTGGCCAGCCGGCGCCTCTCCCGCAGCACCCGGGAGAACATCGGGCTGCGCGTGGAGATGAGCACCCGCGAGGCCGCGCTGCGGGAGAGTGAAGAGCTCTATCGCCTGATCTTCAGCCAGGCGCCCCTGGGCATACTCCACTTCGACGCCGACGGCCGCATCGTCGACTGCAACGAGAAGTTGGTCGAGATCATCGGCTCCACCCGCAATCGGCTGATCGGCTTCAATATGCTGTCGAACCTCAGCGACGACAACATGAAGGCCGCCGTCCATCAGGCGCTCAAGGAAGGATCCGGCTACTACGAGGACACCTACCGCTCGGTCACCGCGGACAAGGAAACCCCGGTCCGCGTCTTCTTCAACGGCGTGCGGGACAACCTCGGACATATCACGGGGGGCGTCGGGGTCGTGGAAGACTTCACCGAGCGCAAACGCACGGAGGCTCTGGTTCAGCAGCAGGCCCACTACGACGCGCTGACCGAGCTGCCCAACCGCCGGCTGCTGCTCGAGCGCCTGGAGCAGGCCCTGGCGCGCTGCCGCCGCCACGGTCACGTCGGCGCCCTGCTGTTCCTCGATCTGGACCACTTCAAGCGCATCAACGACTCGCTGGGCCATGCGGTGGGCGACGAGATCCTCAGAGCCGTGGCCCGGCGCCTCAGCGAGACGCTGCGCGAGGAAGACACGGCCGCGCGGCTCAGCGGCGACGAGTTCGTGGTGCTGCTCTCGGAGCTGGGCAACCGCCGCGAGGAAGCCATGGCCCAGGCCCAGGGCTTCGCCGGCCGCGTCCAGCACATCCTCGGCGCGCCGTACGAGATACGCGGCTTCCGGCTCCAGGTCACGCCCAGCATCGGCTTGGCGCTTTTCCCCCGCCTAAGCGCCACCGCCCACGACATCCTGCGGCACGCCGACGCCGCCATGTACCGCGCCAAGGCCGAGGGCCGGGCCACTTACCGCTTCTATCTTCCCAGCATGCAGGCCGAGGCGGACCAGCGTCTGGCGCTGGAGAGCGATCTGCGCCGCGCGCTGGAGCGCCGGGAGCTGTCACTGCATTTCCAGCCGCTGGTGGACCGCTCCGGCGCCATGGTGGGGGCCGAGGCGCTGGTGCGATGGTTTCACCCCGGACGCGGCAACGTGGCGCCGACGGAATTCATCCCGCTGGCCGAGCAGACCGGGTTGATCCTGAGCATTGGGGAATGGGTCCTGCGCGAGGCCTGCCTGGCCATCGCCGAGCTGGATGGCGACGAACGAGGACCGGAGGCGCCACGCATCGCGGTGAACGTGAGCCCGGCCCAGTTCCGGCAGGCCGACTTCGTCCAGCAGGTGCGCCAGAACCTGGATGCGGCAGGCATATCCGGCTCCCACCTCACCCTGGAGCTTACCGAGGGCGTGCTGATCGAGGATCTGGGCGACGCCACGGAGAAGATGCGGGCACTGAAGGCGCTGGGGGTGCGGTTCGCGGTGGACGATTTCGGCCGCGGCTACTCGTCGCTGACCTACCTCAAACGCCTGCCGCTGGATGTGCTCAAGGTGGATCAGGACTTCGTCCGCGACATCGCGGTGGACGCCAACGACGCCGCCATGGTGGACACTATCATCACCATGGCCCGGCACCTGGGCCTGGCCTCCGTCGCGGAAGGCGTGGAAACCGTCGAGCAGCTCGATTTCCTCATGGAAAAAGGCTGCGACGTGTTTCAGGGCTTCTATTTCAGCGAGCCGCTCTCGCAGGCCGAGCTCGCCGGCTTCATCGAACGTTCCGCCGGCGGTCCCAAGCCCGAAAGCACCCACGTGACGGGCCCGTAGCCCGGGCGCTCCAGAGGCGGCGACCGGCACGGCAGCCCGTGCCGGTCGCCGCCTCTGGGTTCAGGCGTGGCTCTCGGCGGCGGTCTGGGGCCCACCGCCCTGGCCGCCGCCGTGATCCCGGGCCAGCAGCAGGTACACGGCCGGCAGCACGAACAGGGTGAACAGCGTTCCGATGCCCAGCCCCGTGGCGATGGTCAGACCTATGTGGAAACGGCTGACCGCGCCGGGACCGCTCGCGATCAGCAGCGGCACCATGGCCACGACTAGCGCGATCGACGTCATGATGATCGGCCGTAGGCGGATGGCGGTCGCCTCCTCAACCGCGGTCCGCTTGTCGTAGCCGTTGCGGATCTGCAGGTTGTTGGCGAACTCCACGATCAGGATGCCGTTCTTGGCCACCACGCCGATCAGGGTGATCAGACCCACCTGGGTATAGATGTTGACCGTGGCGAACCCCAGTGTGATGAATGCCATGGCGCCGGCGACGGACATCGGCACCGACACCAGGATGATCAGCGGATCGCGCCAGCTCTCGAACTGGGCCGCCAGCACCAGGTAGATCACCAGCAGCGCCAGGAAGAAGGTCACCACCAGGGCGCTTCCCTGCTGGGCATACTGCCGGGACTGCCCCGTATAATCGTAGGTGTAACCGCGCGGGAAAACGTCCTGGGCCGTGGTCTGCAGATAGCTCAGCGCGTCGCCCAGACTGACGCCCGGCTGAACCACCCCCTGCAGGGTCACGGCGTTGAGCTGGTTGAACTGATCCCGCTCAGAGGGCTCCACGGAGTGGGATAGGGTCACGATGCTGGACATGGGCACCAGATCGCCGCTCTTGGCGCGGATGTAGTAGTCCTTGAGCATCTCCTCATCCAGCCGGAAGCGCCGCTCCACTTGGGGAATCACCTTGTAGCTGCGGCCTTCCAGGCTGAAACGGTTCACGTAGCCGCCACCCAGCATGCTGGCCAGGTTGCTGCCGATGTCTTCCATGCTGATGCCCAGGTCGCCGGCGCGGTCGCGGTTGATCTGCACGGTGGTGACGGGCCTGTCGAACTCTGAAGATTTCTTGAGAAACAGGAATTTGCCGCTCTGCATGGCCTTCCCTAGAAGCTGGCTCGCCACCTGGTCCAGCTGCTTGTAGCTCTGCCCCGTGGTAATGACGAACTGCACCGGCAAGCCGCCGCCGGAACCGGGGATACTGGGCCTGGGGAAGGCGGCGATCTGCAGCCCGGTGATGCCGTTCAGCTTGGCCTGCAGATGCGGCTGCAACGCCATCTGGGACCGCTCCCGCTGGCTCCAGGACTTCATCTTGAAACCGGCAAATACGGTATTGCCGCCGTTGCGGCCGAGGATCATGAAGCTCTCCTTGTACTCGGGAAAGCTTTCGAAGATCTGCTGTATCTCGCTGGCGTACGTCTGCATATAGTCGAGCGTTGCGGTCTGCGGCGCGGTTCCCTGGGTGAAGATGATGCTCTGGTCCTCGGTGGGCGCCAGCTCCGACTGGCTGGTGAACCACATGGCTGGGATCATGCACAGGACCAGGAAGCCGAACACCAGGACCACCGACTTGGTGTCCAGGGCGCTGCTCAGGGCCCGCTTGTAGCCGCGGGCCAGGCCGTTGAAGCGCCGCTCCACCCACTGCTCGAACCGGCCCTGGGAGCCGTGGGGTTTGAGGATCTTGCCGCTCACCATGGGCGAGAGCGTCAACGCCACGATGCCGGAAATGATCACGGTCCCCGCCAGGGTGAACGCGAACTCGGTGAACAGCGTGCCCACCAACCCTCCCATGAAGCCGATGGGCGTGTACACCGCCACCAGGGTCGTGGTCATGGCCATGATCGGCACGGCCAGCTCTCTGGCGCCCATGATGGCGGCGTCGAACTTGGCGTATCCCTCCTCCACGTGTCGGTGGACGTTCTCCACCACGATGATGGCGTCGTCCACGACCAGGCCGATGGCGAGCACCATGGCCAGCAGCGTGAGCAGGTTCAGCGAGAACCCGAGCGTGAGCATGATGAAGGTGCCGCCGATCAGCGACAGCGGCACCGCCACGGCCGGAATGAACGCCGCCCGGAACGAGCCCAGGGTGAGGTAGATGACCACCAGCACGATGAGCACCGCCTCGGCGATGGTCTTGAACACCTCGTCGATGGAGTCCTGGATGAATTCGCTGGCATCGTAGGGAATCTCGGCCTTGATCTCCGAGGGCAGCTGCCCTCGGATCTTCGGCAAGGCGTCGTGGACTTCCTTGGCCACCGTCAGCGGGTTGGCACCGGGCGACTGCTCGACGCCGATGAACACGCCAGGGATGCCCTTGTAGCGCGCCTGGGAATCGTATTCCTCGGCACCCAGCTCGGTTCGCGCCACGTCTGACAGCCGCACCAGGGTACCGTCCTTGCCGCTCACCACAAGTTTGCGGAAGTCCTTTTCCTGGCTCACGTCCGTGGTGGCCGTGAGGTTGATGGCCACGTACTGACCCTTGGTGCTGCCCACGCCAGCCACGAAATTGTTGGAGCGCAGCACGCGGACCACGTCCGTGGCCGTCACGCCCAGCGCCGCCATCCGGTCCGGGTCGAGCCAGATGCGCATGGCGTAAGGCTTGCCGAACATCCGCGCCTTGGCGACCCCCGGCAGCGCCTGGATCTGCGGCTGGATCACCCGGGTGAGGAAATCGGTGATCTGCGGGACGGGCATCGACTTGCTGTAGAACGCCAGGTACATCAGCGCCGTGGTGGAACCCGTGGAGGACTCGATGACCGGGTCCTGGGCGGCCTCCGGGAGCACGTTGCGCTGGCTGGCCACCTTGGCCTGGATCTCGGCCACCGCGGCGTTGGGATCGTAATTGAGCTTCATGTGGGCCTCGATGGTGGAGGTCCCCTGCGTGCTGGTGGAGCTCAAATAGTCGATGCCTTCCGCCTCGGCGATCGCCTGCTGCAGCGGCGTGGTGATGAAGCCCTTGACCAGCTCACTGCTGGCGCCCGGATAGCTGGTGGTCACGGTGACCACGGTGTTCTCCAGCTCCGGATACTGCCGCAGGTCCAGCAGCGAGATGGAACGGACCCCCAAGAGCAGGATGAGCAGGCTCACCACCGTCGCGAGTACCGGACGATGGATGAATATATCGGTGAACTTCATTCTGCCGCCGCCTTGCCGTGTTCCAGTTGCGTCGAGTTGTCGATCTGCACGGCCTGGCCGTTGTGCAGTTTCACCAGACCGGCGCTCACCACCCGGTCACCCGCGTCGAGCCCGTCGGTGATGTGGACATAGCCTTCACGGGTATTGCCGGTCTGAACCTGACGCCGCTCCACGACCAGCTTGCCGCCGCCCTGGTCCTTGATCACGAAGACGAAGTCGCCGTAGGTGTTGTAGCTGATGGCGGTGCGCGGGACGGTGAGCACCTGCGTCGCCTCGGGCTCGATCACCTTCACTTCCGCGAACATGCCCGGCCGCAGCAGCTGGTCCTTGTTGGGCAGAGTGGCGCGCACGTCGAAGGAACGGGTCGGCGCCTTGACCGAGGTATCGATGGCGCTCAGCTTGCCCTTGAACACCTGGTTCGGGTGCGCGTCGACACGGATCTCGACCGGCTGGCCCTCCTGCACGTCCTCGAAGCGCCGCTCCGGCAGGGAGAACTCCACCTGGATCGGCGTGAGCATCTGCAGCTCGACGATGGTGCTGCCCGGGGACAGGTATTCGCCGGGGTCCACGCGCCTGAGGCCGAGCACGCCGGCGAACGGCGCGGTGATGTGCTTCTTCTGGATCCGCGCCCGCTGCTCCTCGACCTTGGCCTGGGCGGACTCGTACTTGGCTTTGGCCTCGTCGAAGTTGGACTGAGAGACCGCGCGTTTGGGCAGCAGGTTGGAGGCCCGCTCGAACTGCACCTTGGCCAGCTTGCGGTCGGCGATGAGCCCCTCCAGGGCGGCCTGATCCACGGAATCCTCCAGCTGCACCAGCAGATCCCCCTGCTTCACCGTCTGGCCGGACTCGAAGGCGATATGGCTCACCGTGCCGGCCACCTCGGTGCTCACGTTGATGCCGTTGACCGCTATAACACTGC
>Ga0102944_1000193_pt1 | contig 50095 bp, 39 predicted proteins | sample SalPonD_shore_MG_FD_78172 | JGI IMG/M metagenome (GOLD analysis project Ga0102944, IMG submission 78172) | Salt pond soil microbial communities from South San Francisco under conditions of wetland restoration - Salt Pond MetaG... | ecosystem: Environmental > Aquatic > Marine > Intertidal zone >... | reverse complement strand
TTGCTGCCGAAGGGCGCAATAATACCACCAAATCCCGGGGTTCGGCAGGCGCCACCCGTGCGCAGGCGCCGTTGTGCACAGGCAGCCGGACAGCGCCGGGCGTCGGTCGATCGAGGACCATTGAGCCAAGAGTAGGGAAAATCCGCTTGCCCCCGTCATGCGTTTTCGCCTATTAAAGATGCACCGGTTCCTGGGACCGCATCAGACTGTCCCGTTCAGCACTGACGGCCTGCTGGCGAGCAACGCCCTGGCGCCGCTGCCGGGCAGTCGCCGCCCGATCGAGCTGAACGTGGATTGGGCGGCGGATTCGAAGGCCGTGCCGCTGACAGGCGGGCTGACCCGCGTCAAGCGCTCGGGGGCTACCGGCGAGGAGATATCGCGGGCCGTCTTTGCCTGTCAGAACATCCGTATCGGCGACAACTGATCCGGGCCAATGCGGCATCACAACGGCGAGCACCGGTTTCGGGGTGCTCGCCTTTTTCTTTGGCCATATCGCGGCTGGCAGTTTCACCGCCTGCGCTTGCGAATCGATAGAATAGCGCCGCAAACCCTAGTATTCTGAGCGCCGTTGCAACGGAATTCTCCCGCCGCCGTCCGGCGACACCGCGTCGCCCGCGGGCTGCCGCGTACCAAGTTCGTTGAAGGAATGCCTGTCATGAAGCCATCCCCGCTACGCCTGACTCTGGTGGTCGCGGCGGCGCTGGCGCTGAGCGCGTGCGAAAAATCGGCACCGCAGGCCCAGGGTATGCCCAAGCGGCCACCGCCGGAAGTCTCGGTCGTCGCGGCAAAGGCCGAATCCGTCCCCGTCACCCGAAAGCTGGTCGGGCGCCTGGCGCCAACGCGCATCGCGCAGGTGCGCGCACGGGTGGCGGGTATCGTCCTCAAGCGCGAATACAAGGAGGGCTCCGACGTCAAGGCGGGACAGGTCCTCTTTCAAATCGATCCGGCACCGCTCAAGGCCGCACTGCACGCCCGGCAGGCGGCATTGGCCAAGGCGCGGGCCGACGCGGTCAACGCCGCACAGACGGCCAAACGCTACCGCCGCCTGCACGCCAAACACCTGCTGTCCCAGCAGGACCTGGACACGGCGCTGGCCAATGAACGCACCACCGCGGCGGCGGTCCGGCAGGCCGAGGCGGACCTGGAGACGGCCAGGCTCAACCTGGGCTACGCCACCGTCGCCGCCCCCATCGACGGGCGGGCCGGCCGCGCGCTGGTCACCGAAGGCGCCCTGGTCGGTCAGGGGGAGGCCACGGAGCTGACCATCGTCGAGCAAATCGATCCCATCTACGTAAACTACAGCGAGTCGGTCACGACGCTGGCGGCGCTGCAGCAACTGGCAGGCCCGGCGAAGACCACCGCCAGTCCGGCGAGCGTCCAGGTCCTGCTCCCCGACGGCTCGACCTACCCGCACACGGGTACCGTCGATTTCTCCGACCAATCCGTCGACCCGAGCACGGGCGCGGTCTCACTGCGCGCCGTGGTGCCCAACCCGGAGCATCGCCTGCTGCCCGGGATGTTCGTCAGCCTGCGCGTGACGGTCGGGCACATCGACCACGGCTTTCTGCTGCCCCAGGCCGCGGTGCAGCGCGATGAGGGCGGGGCCTACGTCCTAGTGGTGGACGCGCAGGGCAAGGTCGAGCAACGCCGGGTCGAGACGCATGGCATGACCCGCACCGATTGGATTGTCACCGGGGCGCTGCACGACGGCGATCAGGTGATCGTCGAGGGCCTGCAGAAGGTGCGCCCCGGCGCACCCGCCAAGGCGGTGCTCGTCGACGACACGCCGGGCGGCGCGAAGTAACGGGACACCGCCGATGCCGCGCTTTTTTATCGACCGGCCGATCTTCGCCTGGGTGGTGGCCATCTTCATCACGCTGGCCGGCAGCGTCGCGATCTTCAACCTGCCCGTCTCGGCCTATCCGCCGATCGCGCCGCCCCAGGTGAGCATCAAGGCATCCTACCCCGGCGCCAGCGCCGCGGTAGTCGAAAAGAGCGTGACCTCGGTCATCGAGCAGCAGCTGACGGGTATCGACAACCTCCTTTATTTCCAGTCCACGTCCTACTCCAACGGGTCGGTCCAGATCACGCTCACCTTCCAGAGCGGCACCGACCCCGATATCGCCGCGGTGCAGGTGCAAAATCAGGTCAACATCGCCGAGGCGCGCCTGCCGCAGGAGGTCATACAAAACGGCATCACGGTCGCCAAGTCCAACAACGACTTCCTGATGGTCGTCGCACTCAAGTCGAGCGACGGCAGCCTGGACAGCTACGCGCTGAACAATCTCATCGCCGCTCAGGTACTCGACCCGATCCAGCGCCTGCCCGGCGTGGGTGGGGCCAACCAGTTCGGCTCCGGCTATGCGATGCGCATCTGGCTCAACCCCGACAAGCTGCACGGCTACGGTCTGAGCGCCAACGATGCCCTCGAGGCGGTACGCGACCAGAACATACAGATCGCCGCGGGCAACATCGGCGCCGAACCCGCCCCCGCGGGCCAGGGCTTCACGGCGTCGGTCAACGCGGCCAGCCGCTTCACCTCGGCCAAGGAGTTCGGAGACATCATTCTGCGCGCCAATCCCGACGGCAGCACGGTGCGCCTGCGGGACGTGGCACGGATCGACGTCGGGGCCGAGTCCTACGGCCACGACGTGCACCTCAACGGCAAGCCGATCGCCGGGTTCGCCATCCTGCTCGCACCGGACGCCAACGCACTGCAGGTGTCCGACGCGGTACGGGCCAAGATGAAGCAGCTCGCGAACTATTTTCCGCAAGGCGTGAGCTGGCTGGTGCCTTATGACAGCACCCAATTCATCAGCATTTCGATTCGCGAGGTGGTCTACACGTTACTCGAAGCGGTGGTGCTGGTCTTCCTGGTCATGTTGCTGTTCCTGCAGAATCTGCGCGCCACGCTGATTCCGACGCTGGTGGTGCCGGTGGCGCTGACCAGCGCCTTTGCGGGAATGTATCTGGCTGGGTTTTCGATCAATGTGCTCAGCCTGTTCGCCCTGGTGCTCGCCATCGGCCTGGTGGTCGACGATGCCATCGTGGTGGTGGAGAACGTCGAGCGCATCATGACCGAAGAGGGTTTGGCGCCGAAGGAGGCCGCGCGCAAGGCCATGGACCAAATCACCGGCGCGGTGATCGCCATGACGCTGGTGCTGGCGGCGGTATTCATCCCGATGGCGCTGGTCGGCGGCAGCGTCGGCGCGATCTATCGACAGTTCTCGCTGACCATCGCGATCTCCATGGGGATCTCCGCGCTCATGGCGCTGAGCTTCACACCAGCGCTTTGCGCGAGTCTGCTCAAGCCGGTGCACAAGGAACCGAATTGGTTCCTGCGCGGCTTCAACCGCGCCTATACGGCGACCACGCACGCCTACCTGGCTCGGGTCGCCAAGGCGATTCACCATACACCGCGCTGGATGGTCGCCTTCGCCGTGCTGGTCGCATTGGCGGTATTCCTGTTCACGCGTCTGCCGACCAGCTTCGTGCCCTCCGAGGACCAGGGCTATGCGCTCGGGATCATACAGCTGCCGCCCGGCGCGTCGATGGAACGCACGGGCAAGGTCTTGCGCCAGATGGAGAAAATCGTCCAGTCCAATCCCGCCGTCGAACAGGTGCTCGACGTGGCTGGCTTCAGCTTCGTCGGTCAGGGCGAGAACGTGGGGCTCGCCTTCATCCGGCTCAAGGACTGGAGCGAACGCACCAAGCCGAACGAGCAGATCGGGCCCTTCATCCAGTGGGCCAATGGGGCGGTGCAGAGAATCAAGGGCGCGCGGATCTTCGTGGTCAACCTGCCGACAATCCGCGGCCTGGGCCGCTTCGGCGGTTTTGACTTTCAGCTCGAGGATCGCGCCGGGCTTGGTCACGCCAAACTCATGGAGGCGCGCAACATCCTGCTCGGCGCGGCGGCAAAAAACCCGCTTCTCTATGGCGTGCGCCCCAACCAGCTCGAGGACTCGCCGGAGCTGCACCTGCACGTCGACCGGGATAAGGCCAAGGCCATGGGCCTGTCGCTGCCCGATATCTACGACGCCATCCGCCTGATGCTGGCGCCGGTCTATGCCAACGACTTCAACTACGAGGGGCGGGTGCTCAAGGTGCTGCTGGAGGCCGATGCGCCGTACCGCAGCCGGCCGGGCGACCTGAGCCACTTCTATATCCCGAGCCACAACGGCGGCATCGACAGGATGGTACCGTTGAGCAGCGTGGTCACACCGCAGTGGACAGTGGCGCCACCGGCGGTCGACCACTACAACGGCTACGGCTCGATCCAGATCAACGGATCGGCGGCGCCGGGCCACAGCTCGGGCGAGGCGATGGCGGCCATGGCGGACATCGTCAAGAACAAGCTGCCGCCCGGCATCGGCTACGAATGGTCGGGCAGCTCGCTGCAGGAGATCATTTCCGGCGAACAGGCGCCGATCCTGTTCGGGCTGTCGTTGCTCGTGGTATTCCTCGCTCTGGCGGCGCTGTACGAGAGCTGGTCGGTGCCGGTGGCGGTCATGCTCGTCGTGCCGCTCGGTGTGCTCGGCGCGCTGACCTTGACCTGGGCGCGGGGACTGGAGAATGACGTCTATTTCAAGGTGGGCATGATCGCGGTCATCGGCCTGTCGGCCAAGAACGCCATCCTGATCATCGAGTTTGCCAACACCATGCGCCAGGCCGGCCGCGGCGTGCTGGCGGCGACGCTGGAGGCCTGCCGGCTGCGTTTCCGCCCGATCCTCATGACCTCGATAGCCTTTATCCTCGGAGTCACGCCACTGGCCCTGTCCACCGGGGCCGGCGCGAACAGCCGCCACGCCATCGGCACGGGCGTCATGGGCGGCATGCTCGGCGCCACGCTGCTGGGCGTCCTATTCGTACCGGTGTTCTACGTGCTGGTTCGGCGACTGCTCGGCGACCGCAGCGACGGGACCGAAGCGTTGGGCGGGAACAGCGGTGCTGCGGGACCCGGGTCGGGTTCCGGACACGGCTGAATCCGGGCCGGAGGCCTGGCGGCGCGGGCAGACCAAATCAGGCATAAGTGCGGAAAGCGGGACCTTGGGCCAGGCCCGATAACCCCGTAGATCCAGGGGCTTTGTCCCGCCGTGATCCCGCCCGTCTTGACACTTGCTTTACATTGTACTTGGTAATGTTCTAATGTTTGAGCGACTCAACGGTGCCGCGCATCGCAGTAAGGGCGCAAGACGACCGAGGACCTTCCCGGTTTGCCGCGCTCAGGCGATTCAGGTTCCGCGCCCGCGGCGCGCCACCCCTCATCATGCATCACAAGGAGACGCCATGAGATTCAAACTTGCTGTCGCCGTCGCCGCGCTGGCGCTCGCGCCGCTGGCTCACGCCGCGGATCACGGTAACCCGAAGGCCAAGGAATTGATGCAGAAGTCCGGCTGCTTCGCCTGTCATGCCGTGGACCACAAGGTCGTCGGCCCCGCCTACGCCTGGGTCGCGGCCCGTTACAAGAACGACAAGAAGACCGTCAAGATGCTGGCCGAAAAGGTCATCAAGGGGGGTGCCGGCAACTGGAACAAGTGGACCGGCGGGATCCCTATGAGCCCCAACCCGGGCCTGAGCATGAAGCAGGCCGAGGAGGCGGTGCACTGGATCCTTGCGCAAAAGCCGGTGAAGGCCCCCAACCCCTGAGCAGTCGCCGTCATGCGACCGCGAAAAACCCCGGCCCTGGCCGGGGTTTTTTTTGCCGATGCGATCGCCCGAACGCTCAGGCCGCCTGCTTGCGGGCGACCTCGGCGACGTGTCGCCCCTGAAAGCGCGCTATGGACAGCTCACGCTCGGTGGGCTGGCGGCTGCCGTCGCCGGCGGCGATGGTCGAGGCGCCGTAGGGCGTGCCGCCGCTGATCTCCTCCAGGGTCATCAGGTCCTGACAAGAGTAAGGCACGCCGACGACGACCATGCCGAAATGCAGGAGATTCGAGTGAATCGAGGTCAGCGTGGTTTCCTGGCCGCCGTGCTGGGTCGCTGTGCTGGTAAAGGCGCTGCCGACCTTGCCGACCAGGGCGCCGCTGGCCCAGAGGCTGCCGGTCTGGTCCAGAAAGTTTCGCATCTGGCCCGTCATGTTGCCGTAGCGTGTGGGCGTCCCGATGATGAGGGCGTCGTAGTCGCCGAGCTCCTTCGGGTCCGCAACGGGGGCGCTCTGGTCGAGCTTGGCGCCTGCCTGGCGCGCCGCCTCCTCGCTCATCAGCTCAGGGACGCGCTTGACGGTAACTTCGCAGTCGGCGACCTCGCCGGCCCCGTCGGCCACGGCCTGCGCCATCTGCTCGATGTGGCCGTACATGCTGTAGTAGAGCACGAGTACGCGTGTCATGGGATATCCTCCTCGAGCGGTATGCAAACGGGGCCGCGCGATCATCGACGCAGGGTCACCCGGGCGGGATCGCGCGGGGTGTTATCTAAATTAGTGGCGATCCGGGCGTGTAGGTTCCAACGCGGGCGAGGCAATCGGGTGCGATACGCCCCTGTCGGACGGCCTATGAGGCCAGAAGATTGACGGTGCCGGGCAACTCGATCTCCATGGCGATAGGCAGATGATCCGAGTAGGCATGATTGAGGGCCTGCACGTCGTGCACGCGCAGGTTCGGCGTGACCAGGATATGGTCGATGTGGAACTGCGGTCGCCAGCTCGGGAAGGTGAGCACCTCCTCGGGCGGCTCACGCAACCGGGTACGCTTGAACAGGATGTCCATCTCCCGACTGCCGGGCCGACAGTTCATGTCGCCCATGAGGATGGCATGGGGATATTCGTTGACGAGGTCGCCAATATAGGCGAGCTGACGAATACGGGCCCGCCGGCTGAGTGCCAGGTGCAGGATGAACACCGCGACCGACTCGTCGCTCGCCCCGAAGCGCGCGACGATGGCGCCGCGGCCCGGGATGAGACCGGGCAGGCGGAGCTCGCTGACCTCGGTGGGGCGATAACGACTGAGCAGGCCGTTGCTGTGCTGGGCCAGGTGGCCGAGGTTGCGGTTGACCTGGTGATACCAGAAGGGAAAATGTGCTCGTTCGGCCAGGTACTCGGTCTGATTGATATAGTTGCTGCGCAGGCTGCCGGCATCGACCTCCTGCAGCGCGACGACGTCGAAGTCGCTGACCAACCGGGCGATACGATCGAGGTTGCTCAGTCGCTGGGTATGCGGCAGGACGTGCTTCCAGCTGTGCGTCAGGTAATGATGCGGACGCAGGGTCGTGATACCGACCTGGATGTTGTAGCTGAGGATTCGCAGGCGCCGGCCGGCCGACGCCGCGGGGGATTGGCTCTGCGCGCTCACCTGGGTTGAATTCATTGACTCACTTTCGCTCACGGCCCGCCCACATCGAGCCAATCAGATCGGGCAGATCATCTCGCCCAGCTTGCTGGTGAGCTTCAGGTTCTCACTGTAATCGACCGGGCAGTCGATAATACTGACGGTGTTGTCGGCCAATGCGCTCTTCAGCGTCGGCAGCAGATCCTCGCCGCGCTCAATCCGATAACCCTTGGCGCCGAACGACTCGGCGTAGGTAACGAAGTCCGGGTTACTGAAGTCGACGTAGGATTTGCGTCCGAACTGGTTCATCTGTTTCCACTCGATCAGACCGTAACCGTTGTCGTTCCAGATCAGGATCACGAAGGGCGTACCGATACGCATGGCCGTCTCGATCTCCTGGGAATTCATCATAAAGCCCGCGTCGCCAGTGACGGCGACAACCGCCTGTTCGGGGAAAGCAAGCTTTGCGGCGATCGCCCCGGGTACGGCAATGCCCATACTGGCGAAGCCGTTGGAGATTAGGCAGGTATTGGGATATTCGCAGCGGAACATCCGTGCCATCCACATCTTGTGCGCACCGACATCGCATACGACGATATCTTCCAGGGCCATCGCGGTGCGCAGGTCCCAGATGATCTTCTGGGGCTTCATCGGCACGCTGTTGTCGTCCTTGGCCTGGTCCATGTCGTGAATGAGCGCCTCGCGCAGTGCGCGCATGGTGTTGCCGCTATGCGGGGTGGCGAGGTCCATGATGCGCCGCAGGCTGTGCTTGATGTCGCCGACGACGCCGACCTTGACCTGATAGCTCGCATCGACCTCGGCCGGCGAGGTGTCGATGTGGACGATGGTCCGATCGCGCGTTGGGTGCCATAGATAGGGGTGATACTCGACCAGGTCGTAGCCGATGCAGATGATGACATCCGCCCGATCGAAACCGCAGCTGACGTAGTCCTTGGCCTGCAAACCGGCGCTGCCGAGCGCCATGGGGTGCTTGAAGGGTATGACGCCCTTGGCCATGAAGGTATTGGCGACCGGAATATTGAGCTTGCCGGCGAAATCGGCCAGCTGCTGCCAGGCCTTGGAGCGGATGACGCCGTTACCGGCCAGGATAATCGGGTGTTTGGCGTCGGAGATGATCTTCACGGCGCGCTCGACCTGATCGCTGGAGGGCTCGGGCGGCACCGGCAATACGGCCTTGAGCGGTTCGTCGTGGACATCCATCTCCGCGATATTCTCGGGAAATTCGATGAAGCAGGCCCCGGTCTTGTCGGTCTGGGACAGCTTGAAGGCCTTGCGCACCACCTCGGCGATGATGTTGGGCGTGAGCAGGCGCGAGGAATACTTCGTGATCGGGTAGAACATCTGCTCCAGGTCGAGCACCTGGTGCGATTCCTTGTGCAGGCGGTGGGTGCTCGCCTGGCCGGCGATGGCGACCAAGGGCGCGTGGTCGAGGTTGGCATCGGCCACGCCGGTGAACAAATTGGTCGCGCCCGGTCCGAGCGTAGAAAGACAGACCCCCGCCTTGCCGGTCAGTCGGCCGTAGACATCGGCCATGAAGGCTGCGCCCTGTTCGTGGCGCGTGGTGATAAATCGAATGGAGGAGTCGAGCAGGGCGTCCATCAGATCGAGGTTCTCTTCGCCTGGGATCCCGAAGATGTACTCGACACCCTCGTTTTCCAGGCACCTGACGAACAGTTCAGCCGCCTTCATGTCCTCCTCCCTAGTGGGTAAATTGGCCCTGGCGGGCATGTGCAGGGCCTCGTCCGAGCCCGGTCGGGCTCGGCAACGCTATATCCAGTGTACGCCAAACGCGCCAGCCCTGCCCGCCGGCGGTCGGTGTGGGCGGCGCCTCGAGAACCGACGCTCAGTGTCCGGCGCCCTGGTGAGCGGCGCGTTCCTTTTTGACCAGAAAACTGACCACCTGGAGCATCTTTTCCTGGCCGCCGGCCAGGTCGCCGTCCACGCGATACTTGCCGTCGACGATCATCGACGGTACGCCCGTGATCTGGTAGCGGCGGCTGAGGTCGGCGGCACGGCGAACCTTCGTGTAGACCGCGAAGGAATTGAAGGTCTCGTCGAATTCCTTGGCCGAGACACCGTGCTTGACGAAGAAGGCCCTCAGTTCCTTCTCGTTGTCCATTCGCCGGCCGTCGACGTGGATGGCGTTGAACAGGGCCTCATGGGTCTTGGACAGCACGCCGAGCACCTTGGCGGTGTAGAAGGCCCGCGCATGAATCTCCCAGATCTGCCGGCCGGGGAAGACGGCGGGAATACGGATGAATTCCACGTCCTTGGGCTTGGTCTTGAGCCAGTTCAACAGCTTAGGCTCGAAATGGAAGCAGTGGGGGCAGCCGTACCAGAACATCTCGACGACTTCGATCTTGCCCGCCGGCGCGGTGGTGGGCTGGGGCGGCTCGATCTTCTTGTAGTCGATACCCTCGTCGAAGCCGGCGTATGCCGCCGAAGGGGCTATCAACGGCACGCAAAGCGCCAGGAGCAGCGACAGCCACAGGACTCGTTTTTTCATACTCCCTCTCCGAATTTTCGTTTCGTTCCAGACTATTGAATCGGCCCGGGGACCGCAAGCGCCGCGGGTCACGCTTTGGCAAGATGGCCGAGTTGATATATTCTAAGCCGGCAGCATCCGAAGGAGACCCGCATGCCCACCGACAAGATCGACCTGGCCGAATTCCTCAACCAGCAGTACCTATGCGAGTCGCTGACCGTCAAGGAGGTCAAGACGCTGCTCGAGTACACCGAGCTGGTCACCTTCAAGAAGGGTGAGGTCATCGCCGATGTGGGTGAGGTCGGTGAAGCGCTGTTTTTCGTGGTCAAAGGCGAGGCGGCGCTGTTCTACGACGACGCGGGCAACGAGATCGAGATCGGCCGCATGCAGGAAGGCGAGCTGATGGGCGAGATGTCCTTCTTCGACCGCGAACCTCGCCTGGTCCGGATGCGCGCCATGCGCCCCGATACCCGGCTGCTCAAGCTCAGCCGCAGCATGTACAAGCGCATGCGGGTCGAACACCCGTACATCGCTGTCAACCTGCTCGAGCATGCCATCATCAGCCTGGACCACCTGTTTCGCCGGGTCAGCTCGGACGTGGCGACCTTCAACCAGTACATCTACGGCACCGGCAAGAAATAGCCGGAGCTGGTCCCTCAGCGACAAGACCCGGCGGCACAGGGCCGACCGGGTCTTGTTCTTTGGGGATGTGCCTCACGCCGGCTACAACGTGCCGTAGGAATGCAGCCCCGACAGGAACATATTGACGCCCAGGAAGGCAAACGCGGTCACGAACAGGCCGATCAGGGCCCACCAGGCCATCGGGGCGCCGCGCCAGCCCTTGGTCAGGCGCATGTGCAACCAAGCGGCATAGTTCAGCCAGACGATGAGCGCCCAGGTCTCCTTCGGGTCCCACGACCAGTAGCCGCCCCATGCTTCGTAGGCCCACAGGGACCCCAACACGGTGGCGATGGTAAAGAAGGCGAAGCCCAGGGCAATGGACTTGTACATCACGTCATCGAGCATCTCGCGCTTGGGCAGTCCCTCGACCACCCGCGGCTTCATGACCATGACACCAAAGCCCCACATGATCGCCGCAGTCACCGCGCCGTAAAGCAGCGACCAACCGAACACCGAAGCGGTCACCCCGACCGACAGGAAGCCGATGATCACGGCCGCAACCACCGTCAGGCCCAGGATGGAATAGCCCAGCAGCGGCTTTCGGTTGCCGGCGTAGTCGATGAGCAGATAGAGGGTGCCGACCATCGCCGCCAGCGCAAACGAGCCGTAGCCGATGAAGTTGGCCGGCACGTGGATCTTCATCCAGTAGCTCTTGAGCGCCGGGACGAGAGGCTCGATCTCGTTGGCATGGCGTGAGAACTGGTACCACAGGAGGAAGGCGATGGCCGCACTGATGACCAGCAGGACGAAGCCGCCCATGGCGCGGGTCCGATAGCGCGCCTCGTAATGCAGGTACAGCAGCGCCGTGATGATCGAGAACAGGATGAAGACTTCGTAGAGATTACTGACCGGGATATGGCCGATATCCGGGCTCAGCAGGTACGACTCGCGCCAGCGCACCATCATGCCGATGAGGCCCATGGCGGTGGCCGACCAGGTCAGCCCCGTGCCGACCTTGGCCGAGAACTCCGAGCGCAGGAAGGTGCCGCCGAGATAGGCCACGGTGGCCATCACGTACAGGGCGCTCATCCACATGATCGCGGACTTGCTGGAGATCAGGTACTTGAGGAAGAACTCCTGCTCGCCGCGGGCCAGGTCCGTGCCATACAGATCGATGGCGAACAGACTTACAGCGGCCACCACGGCGATGAGCCAGCGGGTGGCCTTCCAGTAGGTACTGAGCGCGATGGCGCCGCCGGTCACGCCGATGAGGATGCCGACTTGGAAGGTGTTCATCGCGCTGCCGTAGCGCGTGTAACCGATGGCGGCGGCGGCGATCAGGACCGCCGCCCAGATCCAATCGGTCGGCTTGAGCTGCTGTAGCCAGCTCTGCTTACCGAATCCTGCGTGTAATACATCGTTGGGTACGGACATGTCTTTATTCTCGCTCGTTGGTTGGCGACGACCGCGCATCGGCCCTTTAAATGTCGGCCCGGGTTCAAACGGGCCCGCTCGAGCCCGTTTGAAGGCTAACTGCGGAGGTGCTCGTCGAGTCGTTCGCCCATGGCGGCGAAGTCCCGGCTGAAGTCGCGCTGGTGACGGCTGCCGCTGCCCGCGAACAGCACCCGGGTGGTGTTGCCCTCCCTGCGCACGACCGCCCACAGACGGCGGTGGACAATGTAGAACATCATGAAGATGCCGACGATGAGCATCAGGGTTCCGAAGAACACGATATTCTTAGCCGGGGCACGCGCGATTTGCAAGCCCGAGGCCTGCACCTCCTTGAAGCCGGTCATCTGCAGATAGAACGGGGAGTCATATTCCCCCATTCCCGCCAGGGCATTAACGGCGTCCTGGTAGAACGTCGCGTCCTGCTGACTCACACCCTTGCTGGTATCGACCCCCTCGTCGTGCAGGAGTTCAACGTAGACCGCTTCCAGGATGCTTTGCAGGACCTTGAGATAGGCCTCGGCCACCTGGGGGCGGCGCGCGGCGGGCACGTTCGCCTTGATGTGCTCGCTGATGGCCTGGAAGCCGCCCTTGTCGAACAGCTTGACCAGACGCACCATCGACTCGGCGACGTTCTGGCGCAGCTTCGGATCGCTGAGCTTGGCCTCGGCGAGGGCCTCGCCGGCATGGCGCAGAGCAATCTTACGCACCCGCGCGGTGTTCTCGAGCAGCTCCCGGAAGCGCAGAAAGCGCATGGGCGTACCCTTCGGGTCGGCCGGAATGTGCAGGTAGTTGTATTGCTCGGCAGGGCTGTTGCGCACACCGCTGAGATAGAACAGTCGGCCCTGCTGGAGCACCGGCGACATGTAGTTGACGTATTCCTTGGCCTGGCCGCTGGCATCGCGCAGCTTGTAGATGAAGCTCGGCCCGAAGTTGACGAACTTCTTGTCCGAGCCCTTGGGCGCGGGGAAGACGTTGTACATCTTGAAGTTGGTGAACTCCAGGGTCATAGGCCCTTTGGACGTGGAGACCTTGAGGTGCTTGTTGACCGTCCCTTCGAGCTTGGTCGGGTCGAGGCTCGACTTGTCGAGCGGCCAGGCCTTGAGGTGCAGATGGCTGCCGCCGTCACCGAAGCTGGACTGATATATGGTATAGCCGCGATAGGTCAGCGGATGGTTGACCTTGATGGTGGCGGCCAGAGGCTTTTTGAGCTTGTCGTCGTGAATGATGAGATCGCTCTCGAACTCCTTGGGCTGGCCCGAGGGGTAGTGCTGGATACGAAAGTCCTTGAGCTCGACCGAGAAGGGCAGCTGCTGGACCAAGTAGCCATTGCGCAAATCGAGGAACACGATATTGGTCGAGGTGTGCTCGGGAATGGTCACGCTGCCGCGAAACGAAGAGATTTCGCCCGGTGTCAGGGTGCTGTCGGCCGGCACCTGCGAGGCGGGGATGTCGCGAGTCTCGATCTTGAGCTGGCCGAGCAAGACGCGAAGCTTCAGCCCGGCACTGCCGTCGACCAGGGCACCGATGCAGATGACCACGATGCCCAGGTGCGTGAACAGATAGCCCAGCCTGTTCAGTCCGCCCCGCATGGCCGCGAGCGTGGTATGGCCGTCGTTCCGTTTGCTGCGAACGCGGTAACCCTCGGCGCGCATGAAGGCGTCGAATGTGGCCTCGACCTCCTCGGGCGGGCGCTCGAGCGTCCACTCGCGCGAGTTTTGCATCGTGCGCAGGGTCTTTTCCTGCGCGTTCTCGCGATAGCGGCGCATGTCGCGCAGCATCGTCGGGGTGTTGCGATAGATGCACACGCTGGTGGAAACCAGCAAGAAGCCGAGCAGACCGAGGAACCACGCCGTGCTGTACACGTCGTACAGCCCCATGTCCTTGAAGACCTGGTGCCAGAACGGACCGAATTTGATCAGGTAGTCGGTATAGGGCTGGTTCTGTTTCAGGACGGTGCCGATGACCGCCGCGATGGCGACCGCCACCAATATGGTGATCGCCAGGTTCATCGACCCGAGGAATTCCAGCAGGATGCTGCGTCGGGTACGGGGGCTGGAAGTCTCGCCGCTCAAGAATCAACTACCTTGCGCAGGCGCCGCAGTGCGGCGGGCCAGAAGGGAATCCGGTACGGTACCCGGAGGCGACAAAGGGTGGCCCGAAAACCACCCTTTGTCGTGAGGGTCAACGCTGGGATTTACTTGGCCGCGTGAAGGCCTTCGATATACGAGGCCACGGCCTTGATTTCGTCGTCGGTCATCTTGCTGGCAATGTTACGCATCATCTTGCCGGCATCGTTGCTGCGAGCGCCGGACTTGAAGGCCTCCAGCTGCGCGACGACGTACGGTGCATGCTGGCCGCCCAGGCGCGGGAACTTGGCGGCCGGATTGCCGGCGCCGTCCGGACCGTGGCAGGCCATGCAGGCGGCAACGCCCGTGGCGGAGTTACCGCCGCGGTAAATCTTCTCGCCCTTGGCCACCAGCGACTTGTCGGCCTTGCCGATGGACATGGTCTGCTGGGAAAAATAGGCCGCCAGGTTGTTGATGTCGTCGTCACTGAGCGGCTTGGCCATCGGGCTCATGGTCGGGTTCGTACGGGCACCCGACTTGAAGTCGTGCAGCTCCTTTTCGATGTAGGACGCATGCTGACCGGCCAGCTTGGGCCACTGGGGATTGACGCTGTTGCCGTCGGCGCCGTGGCAGGCGGCACAAGTGGCGGACTTCGCCTTGCCGGCGACAGGGTCGCCCGCGGCGTGAGCGGCGGACATGGCAGTCAGCAGCGCGGCGGCTGCAATCGCAACTTTATACTTCATTCGGATACCTTAAAAGTTCTATCTGATTGACAACGATTTGCGAAAAAATTCAATCCAGCCGCGCACGCCGGGCCGGTGCGTTTATTTGGCCTGGGACACCATGTAGGCCACCGCGGCCTTGACGTCCTCGTCGCTCAGGTCCATACGCCCGCCCTTGGGCGGCATGAAGCCGCTGTTGCCCTTGAAACCATGCAGGGCGTGGTCGTCCAGCGTGTCCATACCCTTGGCGATGCGGTCGCTCCAGGCGGCCTTGTCGCCGAGCTTGGGCGCGCCGGCGACACCGGCCCCGTGGCAGGCGATACAGGCGTTCTTGAAGACCTCTTCGCCCTTGGACAACTCGTCGGCCTGGGCCGGAGCCAGGGCACCGAACAGGGCGCCGGTGGCGGCAACAACGATCAGCTTATTCATGACGGCCTACTCCAGTACTAGGTGGGGGATAGGGACTCGCTGCACTCATCGTTCGTCGGCCACCGCGCGGAGGGCTGTGTCTGGTGGCGCTAAACCCGCGCCGCGCCCAATGTTACACTGGACCCGCCTTCGGCCGGAAACGGAAAATCGGGGCACTTGTATACCAAGTGCGCTGTCCCCGGTCAAGCAGAGCCGCCCAGGGCGCCCGCGGGCCCCGGGCCCCCGAACAGCCCGCTACCGGTGCCAATCCACCATGCAACAGACCTCGACGCCAAAATCGCGCAATCCGGCCTACGCCCGCGCCGCCTTTCTGACCAGTGCGCCGGACCTGCGCCGCTGCCCCCCGGACGAGGGTCTCGAGGTAGCCTTCGCCGGGCGGTCCAACGCGGGCAAATCGAGCGCCATCAACGCCCTGACGCGCCGGCGCGCCCTGGCACGCACCAGCAAGACCCCCGGGCGCACCCAGCTCATCAACTTTTTCACCCTGGACGAGACCCGCCGGCTGGTCGACCTGCCCGGCTACGGCTACGCCAAGGTACCGGAGTCGGTGCGCCGACACTGGCAGCAGGCCATGCAGGGCTACTTCGAGCGCCGAGGCTCGCTGCGGGGCCTGGTCCTGGTCATGGACGTGCGCCACCCGCTGACCGACTTCGACGAACAGATGCTGGCCTGGTGCCGCCACCGGGGCATGGCGGTACACATCCTGCTGACCAAGGCCGACAAGCTCAAGCGGGGCGCGGCCAAGAATACGCTGCTCGGGGTGCGCCAGGCGCTGGGCGGCGGGGATTTTGCGGTGAGCGTCCAGCTGTTCTCGGCGACCACGGGCACCGGCGTGGCCGAGCTCGAGGCGGTGCTCGACGGCTGGCTGGGCTACACCGAGGCGCTGGCCGGGGACGAACCCAAAGCAGAATGAGATAGGCAAAAAGAAGCCCCGGCCTAAGTGGGGGGGAGGTTCCGGGGCTCAAGGTCAGTCCGGCTTGGGGGATCCGGACCTAGCAGATTCCCGCCAGGGAGAGAAGGCGGGAAGGGTGAAAACACCTTACTTTCATTGACCCGGCAGCTCAGCGATAGTTCCGGACACTTTCAAAATTCCTCCGGTCCGGCCCCATCGACCAAAACCCCAACGAATCGATGAAAATAAAGGCGACGCGGCTGCGGGGGGTACACCGGGCGGCTCGTCGTCCGGTGGGACAGCCGCGTCATATTCGTAGACTGCAGGCACCCGGAGAAGTTCAAGCCCGGCAGAGGATCGATCCGGGCACAGTTCACACGGCCGGAAATCGGACGGTTTCATTCGAAGCCGCGCGGCCGGCTCCGTACACGCGGCGTATCAGTGTGCCTCGTCCCAGTTGGCCCCGACACCGACATCGACCACGAGGGGTACGTTCAGCTCGGCGGCGCCGACCATGGTGTTGACGATGACGTCGGCGACGTCCTGCACGAGCGAGTCGACGACCTCGAAGATCAGTTCGTCGTGGACCTGCAGGATCATGCGCGCGTCGACCCCGGTCTCGCGCAGCGTCTGGTCCATGCGAATCATGGCGCGCTTGATGATATCGGCCGCCGTCCCCTGCATGGGCGCGTTGATGGCCGTGCGCTCGGCGTACTGGCGGCGCTGCGCGTTGCTGGCGTTGATCTCCGGCAGGTACAGCCGCCGACCGAACACGGTTTCGACATAGCCCTGCTCGCGCGCCTGCGCGCGAGTGCGCTCCATGTAGTCCTTCACACCGGGATAGCGCGCAAAGTAACGGTCGACGTAGGCCTGCGCCTCGCCACGATCGATGCCGAGCTGGCGACCGAGGCCGAAGGCCGACATGCCGTAGATAAGACCGAAGTTGATCGCCTTGGCCGCGCGGCGCTGCTCGCCGGTCACGTCCTCGGGCATCGTTGCGAACACCTCGGCCGCGGTGGCGCGGTGAATGTCCTCGCCGGCGGCGAATGCGCGCAGCAGTCCCTCGTCGCCGGACAGGTGCGCCATGATGCGCAGCTCGATCTGCGAATAGTCGGCAGCGACCATACGATAGCCAGGCGCCGCAATGAAGGCCTGGCGAATGCGCCGGCCCTCCTCGCTGCGAATCGGGATGTTCTGCAGATTGGGGTCCGAGGAGGACAAGCGGCCGGTGGCCGCCACCGCCTGGTGAAACGAGGTGTGCACGCGCCCGGTGACGGGGCTGACCTGCTCGGGGAGCTTGTCCGTATAGGTCGATTTGAGCTTGGCCATGGCGCGGTAGTCGAGGATCAGACGCGGCAGGGGATACTCCAGGGCAAGCTCGGCGAGCACCGACTCGGCCGTCGAGGGCTGGCCCTTGGGGGTCTTGGCCAACACCGGCAGCTTGAGCTGATCGAACAGGATGGCCTGGATCTGTTTGGGCGAGCTGAGATTGAACGGCGCGCCCGCCTCGTCGTGAGCCGCCTGCTCGATCTCCGCCATGCGTTCGGCGAGTTGCGCACTCTGCTCGCGCAGGCGCTCGACATCGATAAGGACCCCGTGGCGCTCCATGCGCGAGAGCACCGGCACCAGAGGCATCTCGATCTCGTTGAACACGCGCCGGAGACCGGGCAGCTCGCCCAGCCGCGGCCACAGGTGTTCGTGCAGACGCAGCGCGATATCGGCATCCTCGGCGGCGTAGGGCGCGGCCTCTTCCAGGGCGACCTCGTTGAAACCGATCTGCTTGGCGCCCTTGCCGGCGACATCCTCGTAGCTGATGTTCTTGTGGCCAAGGTATTTCAAGGCCAACGAGTCCATGTCGTGGCGGCTCGCCGTCGAATCCAACACATAGGACTCGAGCATGGTATCGAAACGGATCCCGCGCAGCTCGATACCGTAACTGGCCAGGACACTCATGTCGTATTTGAGGTTGTGGCCAAGCTTGGCGCATGCCTCGTCTTCGAGCAGCGGTCGCAGGCGCTCGAGCACGGTGTCGCGGTCCAGCTGTTCGGGCGCGCTGGGATAGTCGTGGGCCAGCGGCACGTAGGCGGCCTCGCCGGTATTTACGGCAAAGGAGCAGCCCACGATCTGCGCCTCCATATAATCCAGGCTCGTCGTCTCCAGATCGAAGGCGAAGACCTCGGCCTCGCGCAGGCGCTGGAGCCACGCATCGAACTCGTTCGCATCGAGCACGGTATGATAATCGCCGCTCGGCGGCGCACCGCGGCGCTCGCCCCCTTCGGCTGACTCCGGTGCGCTGGCCGCGTCCCCAAGCACCTCGGAGAGCCAAGTCCTGAATTCCAGGCGCGCGTAATACTCGCGCAGGCGCTCGGTATCGGCATCGCCGCGGTGCAGGTCCTCCGGTGCCAGATCCAGCGCGACGTCGGACTTGACCGTGACCAGCTCGCGCGACAGGGCGAGCTGGTCGAGCGCGGCGCGCAGGTTCTCCCCCGCCTTGCCCTTGATCTCGTCGGCGTGCTCGATGATCGCGTCGAGCGAGCCGTATTGCCGCAGCCACTTGACCGCCGTCTTGGGGCCGACACCCGGTACGCCGGGCACGTTGTCCGAGGTGTCGCCGATGAGGGCGAGGTAGTCGACAATGCGCTCGGCCGGCACACCGAATTTGTCTACCACGCCCTCGCCATCCATCACCGTGTCATTCATCGTGTTGATGAGCGTGACGTGCTCGTCGACGAGCTGAGCGAGGTCCTTGTCGCCGGTAGAGACGATCGTCGCCACGCCCTCAGCGCTGGCCTGGCGCGCGAGCGTGGCGATCACGTCATCGGCCTCCACCCCGTCGACGACCAGAATCGGCAGGCCCATGGCCCGCACGATGCCGTGGATATCTTCGATCTGGCCGCGTAGCTCGTCCGGCATCGGCGGGCGATTGGCCTTGTATTGGTCGTAGAGCTCGTCGCGAAAGGTCTTGCCCTTGGCATCGAAGACCACCGCGACGTGCTCGGGGTCGTAGTCCTTGAGCAGCCGGCGCAGCATGTTGATCACGCCGTAAGTGGCCCCGGTGGGCTCGCCCTTGGAGTTGGTGAGCTTGGGCATCGCGTGGAAGGCGCGGTACAAATAGGACGAACCGTCGACCAGGACGAGGGGCTTGGTTGTGGGCGGGGTCATGGCTTCGAGGCGCTCGCTTCGTTGTCGATAGTGGCTTGTGCGGCGTACAAGTGCGAAAATGAAAGCCTGCGTCGGGGCGAGGCTTCAACACCGGGCGCGGGCCGGGGCATCGGCATCGCCGGCGTCATTATGTCCTATCCGGGCAGACCGCGCTAAAGGGTTCCTTCGCGCCGCACCAATGGGACAGGCGGCGCAGGCGCCGCTAATCGTGGCCAACCACCGATTGATTGAATTCTATGAGCGATCACTACAAATCCGAGCATCCGGGGATGCACCCGATTGACGACTCCATGCTCACGCGCGAGTCATGGAAGATATTCCAGATCATGGCCGAGTTCGTCGAGGGCTTCGAGCGCCTGGCGCGAATCAAGCCGTCGGTCAGCATCTTCGGCTCGGCGCGCGTCAAACCGGGCCATCCATACTACACGCTGACCGAGGAGATCGCGCACCTGTTGTCCGATGCCGGTTTCTCGGTGGTCAGCGGCGGCGGTCCCGGCATCATGGAGGCGGCCAATAAGGGCGCCTACGCCGGCAAGTCTCCCAGTATCGGTCTCAACATCCAGCTGCCCCACGAGCAGGGCGGCAATCCGTACCAGGACATCTCGCTGAGCTTTCGTCACTTCTTCTCGCGCAAGGTGATGTTCGTCAAATACGCCGCCGCCTACGTGGTGCTGCCCGGCGGCTTCGGCACCCTGGACGAGCTGGCCGAGATCCTGACCCTCGTGCAAACGGGCAAGACGCGGCGCATTCCCATCATCCTGGTGCACTCTCCGTTTTGGACCGCACTCGTGGACTGGTTCCGCGACACGCTGGTCGAAGAAGGCACGATCGACGCGGCGGACCTCGACCTGTTCAAGGTGCTCGACGAGCCCCAGGACGTCGTCGATGCTATCTTTAGTCATTATGAGCACCGCGGCTTCGAGCCTTCCGCCGAGGAAGAAGCCATCCTGCTCGATCTCTAGCTTCTCTATCCGGAAAGGCTGTCATGCGTATTCTGTTGTTGCTCTGCCTGCTTGCCGCCGTCCCTGCCTGGGCGGCCGACGCATCCGATTCGGCTGCGGGGCTGCCGGATGCGCCGCCTCCGCCGCCCCCGCCGCCGGCGTCCGCCCCGGGTACGCAACCGAACACGAACCCCGGTCCGCCGGCGCCGTCGGTGGGCGCGGACCAGCAGGACTCGCTGGAGCCCGAGGTGACCATCATCCAGCGCCAGCACACTACCATCGAGGAATACCGGGTCCACGGTCGTCTGCAGTACGTGAAGATCACCCCGGACAAGGGTTTCCCCTATTACCTGATCGACACCAACGGCGACGGCATTCTGGACACGCGCAGCGACAACCTCGACAACCCGCCCATCAACCAGTGGATCCTGTTCCAATGGTGATGTCGGCGACGCCGCGCAAGCCACATTTCTGAATCCCTGATTGCCGATGGCTGTCTATACCCGCGTTGAGCGCGACGAGCTCGAGGTCTTTCTGCGCGACTATTCGCTCGGCTCGCCCCTCACCCTGGAGGGGATCGCCGACGGTATCGAAAACAGCAACTACTGGTTGACGACCTCCACGGGCGAGCACGTGCTCACTGTCTTCGAGCGGGTTGAGACGAACGATGTCGACTACTTCCTCGACCTGATGGCCTACCTGGCCGAGCATGGCATCCCCTGTCCGGCGCCCGTGGCCAACCGGGCGGGGCAGCGTTTTGACCAGCTGCAAGGGCGCCCGGCCGCCATATGTGCCCGCCTGCCCGGCGCACCGGTGGACACGCCCGGACCCGCCCACTGCGCGGCCGTCGGCCAAGCGCTCGGGCGCTGGCACCGAGTCGGCGCCGACTTCGATCGGCACCGCGACAATTCACGCGGCCTGCGCTGGTGGCGCGAGCTCGGCGAGCGCGTGCGGCCCCGGCTGGACGCGGACGCCGCGGCCCTGCTCGACGCCGAGCTGCACTTCCAGTCGCTGTTCCGGCTCAATGACCTGCCCCGCGGCCCCATCCACGCCGACCTGTTTCGCGACAATGTCCTGTTCGAAGGGGAAGAACTCACCGGGCTGCTCGACTGCTACGACGCCTGCGACGACGTCCTGCTCTACGACCTGGCCATTGCCGCCAACGACTGGTGCGTACAGCCCGACGGCTCGCTCGACGGCCAGCGCCTGGCCGCTCTCACCGGCGCCTATCACCGTGAGCGGCCGATCAGCGCCATCGAACGGGGCGCTTGGCCGACCCTCCTGCGAGCCGCGGCCCTACGGTTCTGGGTCTCGCGCCTGCACGACGCCGAGTTTCCGCGGCCGGGGAGTCTGACCCAGACCAAGGATCCCGCCGTGTTCCAGCGTATCCTCGAACAGCGGGTCGCCAGGCGCGAGCCGCTACCCTTGAATTGAGCAAAGGCCTGTGGATAACTTTGTGGACGAATGAGCCAGTGGGTAAAATCCCCCAGTCTCCGCTGGGGGCTGCTCGGCAGGCCGCCGCCAAACAGGCCAAAAATAGCAAATAAAAACCATTGCTTACGTAAGGCAGCCGCTAAAATACCGGGATTTCAGCATCCTTCCAACATAACCGGTTGATTTTTGGGCCTGTGCATAAGCCAGTCGCAGGGGGTGCGACAAGCGCCGCGATATCCGGCAATGGGCCCCCGCGTACAGACCCGGAAATCGGGTCCTGCGGGCGGGAAAATAGCGAGCTCCGACACCCCAAAATCCGCTCACTCCCCACTCCCTAGGCTCTAGGGGCGAGTATCGAGCCGCGAGGAAAGCGGCCTCGGCCGCCGGGCCCGTTTCGCCCCGACGCCGCTGACAACGCAGAGGTCGCAGAGGCGCGGAGCACGCAGAGCCGTGTGATTCACAATAACTCTGTGTCCTCCGTGTCTCTGTGGTTACCCCCTCTCGCTCTTGCTGCCCACTGCAAACTGCCGACTGCCAACTTCCCAGGCAGGGTCGAGTATCGAGCTGCGAGGAAAGCGGCCTCGGCCGCCGGGCCCGTTTCGCCCCGACGCCGCTGACAACGCAGAGGTCGCAAAGGCGCGGAGAACGCAGAGCTGTGTGATTCACAATAACTCTGTGTCCTCCGTGTCTCTGTGGTTACCCCCTCTCGCTCTTGCTGCCCACTGCAAACTGCCGACTGCCAACTTCCTAGTCAGGTTCGAGGGGCGAGTATCGAGCCGCGAGGAAAGCGGTCTCAGCCGCCGGGCCTGCCCGCGACGCCGCTGATAACGCAGAGATCGCAGAGCTGTGTAATTCACGATAGCTCTGTGCCCTCTGTGTTTATCCCCCTCTTGCTCTTGCTGCCTGCTGCGAACTGCCGACTGCCAACTTCACTAGCCGCTTTCCTCGGCGTCGGCCGCAAGCCGCTCGGCGATCGGCCGGTACTGAAGCCCATAGAACATCTCGAGGTACCTCCTGGTCTCGTCACGCTCCAGATTGGTCACGTATTTCCAGAATCCGTAGATGCGCGACAGCGTCATCATGCGCTCGGCATAAAGGTCCCAGGTGTAACGGCTTTGGATCCGGTTGATGGACCCTTGGGAGAGACGCTCCCAGTGCTCCGGTTCCTGATTGCAGCGCTCGAAGAACGCGGCCATGATATCGGCCGCCTCGGCGCCGTGGTTGGGATCGATGTGAAATCCCGATCGTCCGTCCTCGATGATCTCCAGCGGACCGCCGTAGCGGGTGGCGAAGGTCGGCAGGCCCGAGGTCATCGCCTCGATCACGGTCAGACCGAAGGCCTCGAACAGGGCCGGCTGTACGAACGCGCCGCGCCGATCGGCCACGAAACGATAGAGCTCGCCCGCGAAGTTCTTGTCGAGCTGGACGCCGAGCCAGCGCACCTCGCCGTCGAGCTTGTAGTCGTTCATCAACTCGTGCATGCGGGCGATTTGCGCCTGTTCCTCGCGATCATCCGAACGCGCGGCGTCGACGTGGCCGGCGATAACGAGCAGGTTGGCCGCCTTGCGCAGACGGTCGCTGGCACCGAACCATTCGACGAGGCCGGTGATGTTCTTGATGTGGTCCAGGCGCGCCATGGTGAACAGCAGCGGCTTGCCCGGATTGGCGAAGGCACCGCGGGCCTCCTCGCCGTCGTCGCCGTAGACCAGCTCCTGTATTTCCTCTTCGAGGCCGCGCAGCCGCCGCCCCTCCTCGGAGTAGGGGAAGTACACGTTGGCGTCGGCGCCGGGCGAGACGATGTTGAATTTCGGATCGAACACGTCGATCCCTTTGACCACCCGGTACAGGCCCGGCATCGTGAACGCCTGATAACTCTCGTACTGACCCGCGCTTTCGGCCCGCCCGGCGATCTCCTGATACGTGCTGGTGATGATAAAGTCGGCCGCATTCATCGCAATGAGATCGGCGGTGAACTGCGCGGAGAAATGGTACTGATCCTCGTTCTCACGCCAGTACAGATCCGAGTACAGGTACTTGGTCTTCTCCAGGGCGTGCGCGATGTTGCACTGGGTAATGTGCAGGCGCTGGGATATCAAGGTGGCCACGAGGTTTCCGTCGGAGTAGTTGCCGATGATGAGATCGGGTCGGGTACCGAGCTCGGCCAGGACCTCCTTGATGGTGTCGTCGGCGAAGCGCTCCAGGTACGGCCAGACCTCGAAGCGCGAAATCCAGTGCGGCACGGTCTCGCCCTTGTCGGTGCGAAATGGCACGCGGAGAATGCGGGCGCGCTCGGTACCGATAATGTGCTCGATACGCTCGTCGCAGGTGGTCCCGCGTGCCTCGGGGATCAGGCGCGTGACCACGAGGATATTGGGTTCGATATCCAGGCCCTGTTCGTAGATACGCCCGCGCATTTCCTTCTCTATAGCGCGCACCTGGTCGAGGATGTAGACGACCTGACCGCCGGTATCGGGCATGCCCAGCACCTTGGCCTGACCGAAAAAGCCGTGGGGAGAGAGGATGACCAGGTTGAAGATCATCGGAATGCGCCCGAGGAAGCGCTCCAGCGTCCCGGGCTCGGGTGCCTCCAGGATGTCGGAGAGCAGATGCAGGGTGTCGATCATGCGCTCGACGGTGCGCCCCCAGCCCGGCTCGAAGCCCAGGGCCTGAAGGCGGTGGCCTACCGCCTCCCACTCGGCCTCGGGCGACTGCGTGCGCAGATAGTCATCGGCCCTGCGCAGGGCCTGGCGCAGCGCGGACAGGCTGTCGATGCGCTGGTTGAGCATGAGCTGCACGCCCTGGACTTGGTGGACCCGCAGAAAATCCAACAGGCGCCGACCGCCCGTACCCAGCTCCTGAAACAGCTGGCTGGACAACCTCCGGTTTAAAAACTCGACACCGCGCCCGATGGAGCGCGACTCCTGCAGCTTGTAGAAATCACGGTTGAAGGGTTCGAGGTCCACCTCCAGGGTCCAGGTATCGGCACCGCTGCGCCCGTCGACCTGATGCTCCTTGAAGGCCAGAAACTCGGTGACGTCGACCTCCTCGAAGTGCATGGCCTCGACCTGAAAACGCAGGTAATGCCAGCGCGCCACGCGCGGGCGCACCGCCAGGTACAGCCACGGTTCCTCGAGGACGGCCTCCTGCGAGACGGCGATGGTGTGGGCAAGCGGACTGTCGCACAAACCCTCGCGGTCGCCGGTGGCGCAAAAGGACCGAAACTCGTCGCGCAGATCGGAGTGCAGCAGAAAAGGCCGACCGAGCGAGAAATAATGACGCAGCAGGAGATAGGCCTCCTCGCGGTGCTCATTGAGGTACTCGAACAACCCCTCGCTTAACACTAGTCTGACTCCTCTTCCGGAATGCGAATTTGGCCGAGAAAATCGTAGTACTCGATGCCCTCGAGTACCCCCCAGGCATGCTCGGCCTTGGCGAAATAGATGCGCGAGCGCCCGCGCAGGCGGTCCAGCTCGCTGCTGTAGTTGCCGACCACGACGCCCAGCGTATTCCCGCTGAGCATTTCCTCGTCGTTGCCCGAATCGCCGGCGACCAGCAGGGCTTCGGCAGCCAGGCCCCATTTCATGGCGAGATAGCGTATGGCGAGGCCCTTCGATGCACGGATCGGCAGCAGGTCCAGATAGGCGTTGTGCGAATAGATCAGCTTGCCGTGCAGGTCCAGGCGGCGCAGATGACGCCGGATTTCGTTGACGTTCGGTATGCGCTTCGGGTCGACGTAATAGCTGAGCTTGAAGCGCCGCTGTTCGCTCTTGGGCTGTATCTTCAGGCCCGGGATGTCCTTGAGCGCCTCACGCAGGGCGTCGGGCTCCCACCGGTAATCGATGTGACGCCACCAGCCCGTATCGTCGACCATGCCGTGGCCGTAGTGGATCTCGCTGCCAACGGCGGTAATCAACAGATCAGGCACCGGTACTTTCCAGTCCTTGAGTACTTTCAGCGTACTCTCGAGACGCCTGCCCGTTGCCACGCCGAACCCGACCTTGCCCTCGGTCTCGTGCACTTTCTCCATAAGCACCCGCAGGCCTTCGGCATCGCCGATGAGGGTATTGTCGATATCGCACACCAGGACGCGGTCCACGCTGGGCAGGCGGCTGCGCTCGCCGCGCCCGCGGCGGGTGGCACGCCGGCGCCGGCGCTTGCACAACTTGTCGAGCTGGCGCAGATATTTAACGACATGGCCCTCCCAGGAGTAATGCTCGCGCGCGCCGCGCGCCCCATTTCGCGACCAGCGCTGCCAGCGCGCGCGTTGAGTGACCGCCTGCAGCAGGGCCTCGCCCATGGCGTCGGCATCCAGGGGATCGATTAGCACGCCGTTCTTGCAGTGCGCGATGATGTCGCGCGGGCCGCCGTCCTCGGTCGCGACCAGGGGCAGACCACTGGCGGACGCCTCGATCAGCGTCAACCCGAAGGGTTCGGTGAGCGCGGGATTGACGAACACGCCGCGCCGGCGCGCGGCCAGGCGGTATAAGTCGGGCACGTCGTTGGATTCATGATGTTTGGGGTAGGCAACCGATCCGTAAATATCGTACCGATCGATGAGCATGAGCAGCTCGGAGAGTACCTCGCGCGGGCCCTTTTCCATGGTCTGCAAATCGTCGCGATTGCCGGCGATGATGACCAGATTGGCCTGGTCGCGAAGGTCGGGGTTTTCCCCGTAGGCGCGCACGAGGGTGGCGATGTTCTTGCGCGGGTCCGGGCGGGACAAGGCGAGGATCATCGGTTTTTTAGGGTCGCGCAAAAAACGGTCGACCTCGGCGGTGATGTGCGGCAGCTTTTCGTTGCGCTTGGCCGGATGGAATCGCTTTAAGTCCACGCCCGGCGGGATGACCACCATGCGCTGTGGGTGATAATTCTCGTATTGGCTGTACTGTTCCTCGACTTCCTGAGTGGTGGAGGCGACCACGAGTGAGGCGTTGCCCAGCGCGATCTCCTCGGCCTCGATGCGCTGGCTCATGTTGTATTGCGATTCGACGTTGGCCTCGCGCACGCCATTGTCGAGCAGGCGCTGGCGCTTGACCCGCCCGAGCGAATGACCGGTGTGCACCAACGGCACGCCCAACAGCTGCGACAGGCGGGCCCCGACGTGACCGGCGTCGGCATAGTGACTGTGGACGACGTCCGGCGTGCGCCCGACCCGGCGCACGTGCTGCAGGGCGTTGTCGATGAACCCGTCCAGGTGCGGCCACAGTACCTCCTTGCGCAGGTAGCGCCGAGGCCCGCAGCCAAGGCGCACGATGTGCGCGCCGGGTGCGATCTCCTCGAGGGGCTCGGCGTAATCGGCATCGACCTTCGGGTCGATCACCTGCCGTGTGAGCAGGTCGACTCGGTCGACGTCGGGATGAGCGGCCAGGGCACGGGCGAGCTCCACGACGTACAGGGTCTGGCCGCCGGTGTCGGCATCGCGGCCGAGTTCCAGGTTGTGGCCGCGGATCAGGCCGTGGACACTGATCAGGACGATATACCAACCACTGTTGCCGCTCTTAGCCATCACCCCAGCTTTCTAAAAAGGATTGATAGAGTTCGGGATTCGCCGCAGTGGCGCCGCGTTGGGCGCAAATGCGGGCTGCAAAGGCGAGCGCCCGCGGCAGCGTGGTCTCCAGTGACCAACCGCGCATCAAACCGAGCAGCGTGACGGCGCTGAAGGCATCGCCCGCGCCGACGGTGTCGACCAGTGTCTCGACCGGCGCCGGTTCGCCGAATCGGCGCCCCTCCGGCGTGATGAACCAGGCCCCGTCCGCCCCGAGCGTCACCACCAGCAGGTCGAGGTCGTGGCGGGCACGCAGGTCCTCGCCGGCATCGGCGATCGCCTCGTGCCCCAGGCGCCGGCCCAGGACCGCACCGAGTTCCTCGTCGTTGAGCTTCACCCAGCGCGCCCCGCGCAGGACCGTGGCGAGGATGGTGTCGTCCCACCAGGGCGCCCGCAAATTGATGTCCACGAACGTCGGCAGCTCGCACTGGGAACGCAGTGCCACCATGGCCTCGCGTGAAATCAGGGCGCGATTGGCCAGCGTCCCCAGGTACAGCAGCGCCAGAGGCTCGCCCGCAAGGGCGGCGCCGGCCTGGACGCCGTCGATGTAATCATAGGCCTGCTCGGGCAGGATATTGAAGCTCGGCTGGCCGGCACTGAGGCGCACCTGCACGGCGCCGGTGGGCCGCTCCGGGTCGCGCTGGACCCCCGCTGTGTCCATGCCCCAGTCGGACATGGTCATGAACACGTCATCGCCCTCCGGGTCCTGGCCCACACGGCTGACAAACAACGGGCGCAGCCCGAAGCCCTGCAGGTGCCAGGCGACGTTGAACGGCGCGCCGCCGAGCACGGCACCGTCGGGCAGGCGGTCGAACAGCACTTCGCCGAAGATCACGGGCCGGGCATCGTCGCTCTGATTGCTGGAGTCACTCATGGTGTTTGACCAAACTCGGGCCGGGACGACGGGCGCTCCCTGTTGCAGGGGCTAGTACGGGACGTGCATCGCGGCGCCGCCCGGCGCATGTGCCAACGGGGAAGACCGGGGCGCAGCGCCGCGCCGGATGCGGGTCTACCTGTCCATCATTCCCCATACGCGGACAGACATCAACCAGTCCTGCGTGCTTCCCCCCGATTTTCAACCCCTCTATAATCATGGCCTTCATGAACTCTAACGACACATTCCTACCCCAACGGGCGGACACTCACCGGCCTCCGAGGACTCTGCCATGAGCACCGACGCACGCCCACCGAGGCACCCCGTGGTACGCGTCATCGGCTGGTGCGAGCAGGTCAGCGAGTGGACCGGGCGCGTCGTGTCCTGGCTGACGCTGCTGATGGTATTGGTCACCTTTGCCATCGTAGTGCTGCGCTACGGGTTCAATCTGGGCTGGATCGGTATGCAGGAGTCGGTGACTTACCTGCACGCCATGGTCTTCATGATCGGCGCGGCCTATACCCTGAAACACGATGGGCACGTGCGCGTCGACATATTCTATCGTGACATGAGCGAGCGCAAACGTGCCTGGGTGGACATGCTGGGCGCGATCTTCCTGCTGCTGCCGGTGTGCATCTTCATTGCGTGGACGAGCTGGGACTACGTCGCCGAGTCGTGGCGCCTGCGCGAGAGCTCACCCGACGCCGGCGGCCTGCCCTGGGTCTACATCCTCAAGACCAACATCCTGATCATGTGCGCCCTGTTCATCGTGCAGGGCATCGCGCAAGCGCTGCACGGTCTGGCCACGCTGGCGGGCTGGCACCCACCGCCGGAGGTTGACGCGGGCCTGGAGCAGGAGCTGTAGCATGAACGAACTGATGCCCCTGCTCATGTTCGTCGGCGTCTGCGCCGTGCTGCTCGCCGGCTATCCCGTGGCCTTCTCCCTGGGCGGGACTGCGCTGGTATTCGCCCTCATCGGCTTCGTAACCGGCACCTTCGACACCGCTTTCCTGGAGGCCATGCCCAACCGCCTCTACGGCATCATGACCAACGTCACGCTCATCGCGGTGCCGCTGTTCGTATTCATGGGCGTGATGCTGGAGCGCTCAAAAGTCGCCGAAAATCTATTGGATACGATGGCCATGCTGTTCGGGCCGCTGCGCGGCGGCCTGGGTATCTCGGTCACCATCGTGGGTATGTTGCTTGCCGCCAGCACCGGCATCGTCGGCGCGACCGTGGTCACCATGGGACTGCTGTCGCTGCCCACGATGATCAAGCGCGGCTATGACCCCGGCCTGGCCACCGGCACCATCTGCGCCTCGGGTACGCTGGGCCAGATCATCCCGCCCTCGATTATCCTGGTACTGCTGGGCGACGTGCTCTCCTCGGCCTACCAGCAGGCCCAGCTCGACATGGGCATCTTCTCGCCCAAGACCGTCTCGGTCGGCGACCTGTTCGTGGGCGCCATCTTCCCCGGCCTGCTGCTGGTCGGGCTGTACATTCTTTATCTGGTCGGCGTGGCATTCTTCCGCCCCGCAGCCGCCCCGGCGATCCCGGTCGAAGAGCGTCAGGTCGACCGCGCCACCCTGTTCAAGCGCACGGTCTACGTCCTGATCCCGCCCCTGCTGCTCATCGCCGCCGTGCTCGGCTCCATCATCAAGGGCGTGGCCACACCCACCGAGGCCGCATCCGTCGGTGCCGTGGGGGCCATCGCGCTGGCGATCAGTCAGCGCCAGTTCACTCTGGATATGCTGCGCGACGTGGTTCAGACCACCACGCGCGTGACCAGCATGGTCTTCATCATCTTTGTCGGCGCATCGATCTTCTCGTTGGTCTTTCGGGGCTTCGGGGGCGACGACGCGGTGCGCGAGATACTGACCAACATGCCCGGCGGCGAGGTTGGGGCGATGATTGTCGTCATGCTGGTGATGTTCCTGCTGGGCTTCATCCTCGACTTTATCGAGATAACCTTCGTGGTCGTGCCCATCGTCGGGCCGATCCTGCTCAGCATGGGCCTGGACCCGGTCTGGCTGGGGATCATGATCGCCATCAACCTGCAGACCTCCTTCCTGACTCCGCCGTTCGGCTTCGCCCTGTTCTACCTGCGCGGGGTCGCGCCCGCCTCGGTCACCACCGGCCAGATCTACCGGGGCGTAGTGCCCTTCATCGTCATCCAGGTCATTGCCCTCGGCCTGCTCGCCCTGTGGCCGCAGCTGGCAACGTGGTTGCCGGAGCATATCTACACCGGCTGACACGCCCTCGAACATCCACCGTGGAGCGCTCGGCGCGCTGCCTATCCAACTGATATAAAACAGCTGTCCGGACGGGGTCGCTGCGTGACCGGGGCCCGACGGGCCCGTCTGCCCCGTATGTGTTCGGTCCCGTTACGATTTTGACGCGCTTGCGCGTTGCCAACAGCCAGGCGGCCCCAAATCCACCCAACCGCGATCTTGATCCCGGTCATTTTCCTCGCACCCGCCGGTGCCTATACTGCGTCCCAGACTCGACATCCCCGCCGGGGCTGCACGCAAGGAGGAACTGAATCATGAACCTGAATGTTGGTACGACCGACCGCGTCGTGCGTGTCATCGTCGGACTGGCGATTATCGCCGTGGGCTTTTACTACCAGAGCTGGTGGGGCGCTATCGGCCTGATCCCGCTGCTGACGGGCGCCTTCGGCTGGTGTCCGGCCTACTGGCCGTTCAAGATATCCACCATCGGTAAGCGCGGCCAAGCCCACTAGCCGGGCGCCGCTGCGCCTCCCCTGCCAAATTATAAGGGGGCGGAAGGCCTCGGCCTTCCGCCCCCTTCCTTGCCTCCCTCGCGAACTCAGAGCGCGCGCGCGTTGAGATAGGCCCGCTCGGAGATATCGCTCCAGGGCACCACCCGGTCGAGAAACTTCTTGAAGGAGGTATAGACCTTCTTGGACGTGGCGTCCTTGGAGGCAATCTCGGCGACGACCTCATCGGAAAGCGAATGGAGCTTTTTGAGCACGTCCTTCGGGAACTCCCGCAGCGTCACGTGATGGTCCTTGATCAGGGTCTGCAGGGCGTCGTTGTTCAAGGCCACATATTCGGAAAGCACATCGAGGTTGGCGACCTTGCACGCATTGATCACGATGGACTGCAGATCCTTGGGCAGTTTATTGAATGCCTTTTCGTTGATCATGCACTCCAGGGTCGTGCCCGGCTCGTGCCAGCCCGGATAGTAGTAGTATTTGGCCGCCTTATAGAACCCGAAGGCCAGGTCATTGTAGGGACCGACCCACTCGGTGGCATCGATGGCGCCCGACTGGAGCGACGTGAAGATCTCGCCGCCGGGCAGGCTGACCGGTGTGCCGCCGGCTCGCTTGAGCACCTCGCCGCCGAGGCCCGGGATACGCATCTTCAGGCCCTTTAGGTCGTCCAGGGAGTTAATCTCCTTGTTGAACCATCCGCCCATCTGCACGCCGGTGTTGGCGGCGGCGGTCGGGATCAGGCCGAACGGCTTGTAGACCTCCTGCCACAGCTCCATGCCACCGCCGTGGTAGAGCCAGGCGTTCATTTCCTGGGCCGTAAAACCATAAGGCACCGCCGCAAAGAACTGGGCGGCTTCGCTCTTGCCTTTCCAATAATAGGAAGCCCCGTGGCCCATTTCGGCGGTGCCGCGCGAGACGGCGTCGAACACCTCGAAGGCCGGTACCAGCTCCTTGGAGCCGTAGACCTTGACCTCGATGCGCCCGCCACTCATTTCGCCGATGAGTTTGGCGAGATTGTTGGCGCCGGTGCCCATGCCCGGAAAGTTCTTCGGCCAAGTCGTGACCATCTTCCATTTGAACTGCGGTTTGGCGTTCGCGACACGCGCCCCGGCCAGCATACTGCCTGCCAGCAGCGAACCCGTGCCCACCTGCTTTACGAAATCGCGGCGTTTCATGACAGCTCTCCCTTCTTGTTGGCGGCCCGGCAAACAACCAGACCTGTCTGACCATATTAGGCAAGGCCGGGGGAAAAATCAGCCTGGGGCCGGCCGCGTCACCGGGTTCTCAGCCGCTGCGGGGCACGCCGGCGCAGGGGGTGGGTGTAGCGACCCGCCCGTGATTCTGTCATGATGATCCGAGCGTTACTCAGCCGGCCCGGAGCGGTTCGGTCAAAAATCAAGGCGGAATGACCCGCCGTATAACAACAACGAGAACACCCTCGAGGATGGAAACCGACCTCAAGCGGATCCAGCGGCGCCTGAGCGTCGTTCTGACGCTCAGCGTCGCCGTGGCGCCCCTGGCCGGCTACGGCATCGCCGTCGTGTTCGGCATGCTCCAGCCGCGCATCCTGCTCGCCAATCCGGCCGGCGCGCTCCTGCTGGCCATCTATCTGGCGCTGGTCGCGTGGGCCTGGCTGTATTTTCGCCGCTTCCTGAAACCCATCGTGGCATGGGCTGACCGCGCCTCCTCGGAAGTGCGCGCGCTGCCGCCCGAGCTCAACGAGCGCCTGTGCGGGTTTTCCGGTAGTTATTGGTCATTCTTTCTCATCTACATCCTGGTGCTGCCCACCGTGCAGCACTGGGCGGGCGCCGTGGAGCCCGGCACGGCCCGCGCCGATAGCCTGCTCAACTTCATACTGCTTCAGTTGGTCATCGCGATCTTGGTCGGGCTGCCGGGCTATCTCCATTCGCTCGATCTTATCGGACGACTGAGCCGGCATGTCGGCCTGGCCACGGTCCAGGTCTCCATGAAGTCCAAGCTGCTGCTGGTCGGCGGCTATGTGCCGCTGCTGACCACCACGCTGCTGCTCAAATACTATTGGTGGCGCACCGGCTTTCTTCACCCGGAAACGTTCATGGTGTGGACCCTCCTGGGACTGATCGCCTTCACCATCACGGTGATGTCGATCCGCAGCCTCGATCAGGCCCTGGCACCCGTCGCGCAGGTTATCGACGGACGCGGCGGGTCGAGCTACACCGACTTGGCTAAACGCCTGCATCCACAATCGACCGACGAGATCGGCTACCTCATCCAGACACTGGGCCGACTGTTCCGCCGGCTCGGCGAACAGGAGTCGCACGTGCAGGCCGTGGTCGACGCCGCGGCCGAGGGGATTTTGGTGGTCGACGCCCAGGGCCGGCTCGAGAGCTTCAACCCGGCCGCCGAGCAGCTGTTCGGCTACCGCGCCGACGAGATGCGGGGCCGTCCATTGTCCTGGCTGCTGCCGTCGCTCGTTACGCAAGAGGGCTGCCCGCGCGTGACCGACAGCGAACAGGAGGTCGAGGGCCGCCACTGCAGCGGTCGGCCCGTCCCGATGTCGGTGCGCGTCAGTCGTATGCGCATGGACGAGCGGACGTTGTACGCCTGCCTGGTGGCGGACATCTCCGAGCGCAAAGCGACCGAACAGAAACTGATCGAGGCCGAGGCGCGCTACCGCGACCTGGTCGAGACGGCCCATGACCTGGTATGGAGCGTCGATATGGAGGGGCGTTGGACCTACCTCAACAACGCCTCGCGCGACATCTACGGATACGCGCCCGAACAGATGCTCGGGCGCTACTTCACGGAATTTCAGGCGCCCGAGGCGGCGGCACGGGACGCTGCCGCCTTGACCAACATCCTGGCGGGACGGGAGCTGGTGCATTACGAAACACTGCACCTGGACGCCGAGGGACGGCCGCGGCACTTGAGCTTCAACGCCAAGCCCTTGTGCGACGAACACGGCAAGGTGCTGCACATCTCCGGTACGGCGCGCGACATCACCGAACAGAAGGCCTTCGAGCGAGAGCTGACCTATCAGGCCCAGCACGACACGCTCACCGGCCTGTACAACCGGCACTATTTCCAAATCGAACTCGAGCGCGTGGTCTCTCACGTAATGCGAAGCGGGGCCGAGGGCGCGCTGGTGTACCTGGATCTCGACCAGTTCAAGTACATCAACGACACGTTGGGCCACGCCGCGGGCGATCGCCTGCTGCTCGATTGCACCGAGCTGCTGCGCGGCCACACCCGGAACAGCGATCTACTGGCACGCTTCGGCGGCGACGAGTTCACGCTGTTGCTGCACGACATCGATAGCGACCGCGCCCAACGCGTGGCGGAGCACCTGCGCGAGATCGTCGAGTCCTATCGCTTTCTCGAAGACGGCAAGACCTTCAACATCACCTGCAGCATCGGACTATCGATCATCAACAGCGCTGTCCTGTCGGCGGACGATGCGCTGGCCCAGGCGGACCTCGCCTGCAACCTCGCAAAGAGCCGTGGGCGCAACCGCGTCCATGTGTACGACCCAAAGGATCGCAACAAGGACGGCATGGCCGAAGACATGGGCTGGGCGGTCCGCGTGCGCGAGGCGTTCGAGACAGATCGCTTTCAGCTCGTCTACCAGCCCATCGTGTCCGTCGCGGACGGCAAGGTTCACGACTACGAAGTGCTGCTGCGTATGGCCCTGGAAAATGGCGAGCTCATCCTCCCCGGGGGGTTCATGCCCGCGGCTGAGCGCTTTGGGCTGGTCCACAGCGTGGACCGTTGGGCGGTGCGCAACGCCATCGAGTACCTGACCGAGCTGCACGCCGGGGGCCAGCCCGTGCATTTCGCCATCAACCTGTCCGGGCGCGCCTTCGAGGACAGGGAGCTGCTGCCCCTGATCAGCGCGAGCCTTCGCGAGTCGGGACTGGAGCCCTCGGCGCTGACCTTCGAGATCACGGAGACGGCGGCCATCGCCAACCTCAGCGCAGCCATGACCTTCATCGGCAAGCTCAAGGACATGGGCTGCCAGTTCGCCTTGGACGACTTCGGCTCGGGATTCTGCTCGTTCACCTACCTCAAGCACCTGCCGGTGGACAAGCTCAAGATCGACGGCTCCTTCGTCCAGGGACTGGCCCATACCAACGTCGATCAGGCCATGGTCCAATCCATGAACCAGATCGCCCACGCCCTGGGCAAGGTGACCATTGCCGAGTTCGTCCAGGACGAAACCACGCTCGACCTGCTGCGCTCCTACGGCGTGGATTTCGCGCAAGGGCATTACGTCGGCCGACCGCGCGCCTGCCTGAAACGTCCGGTGCTGCACAGCGTTCCGAACGATGACAATGACTGCGCGGCGGGCCCGGGCCAAGGGGCCTAAACAGGCGCGTCAAAACGTCAGGGAGAAATACAATATGGCATGGGCAATAATGATTCTGGGCATAATCGTCTCGGCGGTCGGCGGGATCTGGCTTCTTGTGCTGGCCTTCAAGCGAAGCATCGTCTGGGGGCTGGTCGTGCTGTTCGTACCCTTTGCGTCATTGGTCTTTGTGGTCAAGTATTGGAATGAGACCAAGACTGCCTTCCTGGTGAGTTTGGGCGGATATGTAGTATACGCAGGCATGTTTTACGGGATGATCAAACCCAGGATAGAAAACAGCCTGGTCGCAATGCAGCGCGCCCAAGCGATGCATGAGCGCTCGCGCCACGAGAATGACGCCACCGCGGACGATCTGGATGCAATCAGATCCAACGCGCCAAAAAATGCCGGGCCGGAAAACACCGCTGCGGCGGCGGCAGGGGCGGCCAGCCCTGCAGCGATATCGAAAGCTCCGTCGAAGAGTCGGACAACAGACAAGGCACCTGAGGTAGCAAGCGCCAACGCGGCTTCATCCGTAAAACCAAGTGTCATCCGCGTTAGGAATGCCAAGAACTACATTGGCCAGCCGATGCGCGTGACCGGCACCAACCACGTTGTCCGCGAGGGCACCTTGCGGGACGTGAAGGGAGATGCGCTGCTGTTCGAACGCCGCCTGCAGGGCGGCAGCATGACCTTCCGTATGCGCTCCACGGACATCGCGCGCCTGGAGTCGTTGCGCCGATAGGCACCAAGCCGCCCGAAACCGGTGCGCAGCGCGCCTGCCGCGGCGAACGGCGCGACAGAGACGGCACGATGAAGCTGGACAGCCAGCTGGCGATGAACGACAAGACCAGATCGGTCAGGAAACGGCCGTAGAAGACAGGGCTCGAAAGGAACGATGCCGACGCGTCAGCGCCCAACCCGCGACCGTTCCCCTGCGACCATCACCGCGTCGTAGGCCTGGCGCGCAAAGGCAAAGGAGATGGCCGCACTAACCGACAGGCTGACTGCCAACGCCCGAAATGCGGTTTTCTTGATGGCCTTCCTCTAAGCGCCGACAGGGCACTAGACCTGAATCAGCCGTGCGTACTCCACGACCAACCACTTCGGCCCTTCGGTTTCGAAATTGACTTGCACGCGCGCGTGGCGGCCCTGGCCCTCGTAATTCAGCACCACCCCCTCGCCGAATTTCTCATGGGCAACGCGCTGGCCGAGCTGGAGCTCGGGCGGCGGGGTATCCCGGGCAGTGTCGGTGGCAGTATGGAAAGGACGGGTGACGCTGCCGCGCAGGCGCACTTCCTCGATCAGCTCGCGTGGGATCTCGCTGATGAAACGCGAGGGACGCGTATAGCTTTCCTCGCCGCGCAGACGGCGCAGCTCCGCGTAGGTGAGAAACAAACGCTGCATTGCGCGTGTCATGGCGACATAGCACAGGCGCCGCTCCTCCTCCAGACGGCCGGGCTCGTCGATTGACAGCTGGTGCGGAAAGAGCCCCTCTTCCATGCCGCAGATGAAGACCTGCGGAAATTCCAGACCCTTGGCCGAATGCATCGTCATCAGTTGAACGCAGTCCTGCCAGGCGTCGGCCTGGGCCTCGCCCGCCTCGAGGGCGGCGTGGGCGAGAAACGCGGTCAGCGGGTCCATGGGCGGCTGCTCGTCCTGCTCGCCCGCCGCCTCATCCTCCATGGTGAACTGGCGAGCGGCGTTGACGAGCTCCTCTAGGTTTTCGATGCGGGCGCGGCCGCGGTCGCCGCGTTCCTTTTCGAAATGCTCGACGAGGCCGCTGTGCGCAATGGCGTGCTCGAACTGTTCGTGCAGATCCACACCGCGCACGTCCGCCGCCATACGCTCGATGAGATCGACAAATCCGCGCAGGGCGTTGGTGGCCCTCGCGGCCAGCGATTTTTCCTCGACGATCGCGTGCGCGGCCTGCCACAGCGACACGCCGTTGACACGAGCGTACTCGCGCACCGCCGCCACGGTGCGCTCTCCGATTCCCCGCGGTGGCGTATTCACGACGCGCTCGAAGGCCGCGTCGTCGGCCCGGCTTGCAATCAAACGCAGATAGCCCAGGGCATCCTTGATCTCGGCGCGTTCGAAAAAGCGCAGACCACCGTACACCCGATAAGGCACGCCTGCATGGATCAGCGCCTCTTCGAACACGCGCGACTGCGCATTGGATCGATACAGAATGGCGCATTCGCTGCGCATCCCGCCCTGATCGACCCATTGGCGGATCTGGTCGACGACGAAGTGCGCCTCGTCGAGCTCGTTGAAAGCCGCATAGAGCCGGATGGGTTCGCCTTCGGCGCCGGCCGTCCAAAGTTGCTTGCCCAGTCGTTCGTTGTTGCAGGCGATGAGCGCGTTCGCCGCGGACAGGATATTGCCCGTAGAGCGATAGTTCTGTTCCAGGCGAATGGTGAGCGTGTTGGGGTAGTCGCGCGTAAACTGGTGGATGTTCTCCACGCGGGCGCCGCGCCAGCCGTAGATGGATTGGTCATCGTCGCCGACGACGAACATGCGTCCGGTTGCCGGGCGCGCCTCGCCGGGTGTGCCCGCCAACATACGCAGCCAGGCGTATTGGATGGTGTTGGTGTCCTGGAATTCGTCGACGAGGATATGGCGGAAACGCTCGCGGTAATGGGACAGCACGTCCGGGCGCTTGAGCCAGAGTTCGTGGGCGCGCAGCAGGAGCTCGGCGAAATCGACCAGGCCGGCGCGCTGGCACATCGCGTCGTAATGGCGGTAGATGTCGATCATGTGGCGCAGATAGGGATCGCCGTGGTGTTCCAGGTGCTCGGGCCGCTGGCCTTCGTCCTTGCGCGCGTTGATGTACCACTGCGCCTGCTTGGGCTGCCACTGGGCCTCGTCCAGGCCAAGCTCGCGGACCGTGCGCTTGACCGCGCGCAGTTGATCCTCGCTGTCGAGGATCTGGAAGCCCTCGACCAGACCGGCCTCGCGCCAGTGCGTGCGCAGCAGGCGATGGGCGATGCCGTGGAAAGTCCCCACCCACATGTGCCCCACCGGCAGTCCGAGCAGCTGCTCGATACGCGCGCGCATCTCGCCGGCCGCCTTGTTGGTAAAGGTCACGGCGAGGATGCCGTAGGGCGAGACGTCCTCGACCTGGATCAGCCAGGCGATGCGGTGTACCAGCACGCGCGTCTTGCCGCTGCCCGCCCCGGCGAGCACCAGGACGTTGCCGTCGGGCGCGCACACGGCCTCGCGCTGGGCCGCGTTGAGGGGATCGACGATGGGGGAGATATCCATCGGCGTATTCTAACAGGCCGGCGACCGACTGGTGCGCGGGGCCCGGCAGCCCCGCTCGGGCGGGGCGGGCGTACGCGGTGGCCGGACGAGGGTGAACGCCGCCGCGCGGGCGTTGCTCCGGGTCGCCACCCCGGCCGAGGCACTTGCCTGGGGCGGGTGTGGCGCTACACTGAGTGAAGAGGTCACGCATGGAAAAACAGTCACTTGAGGGACCGCACGGGGCGGGCGAGTTGGAACGACGGGGCGCGCTCGACGGTGCTCGACGCGTTCTGTTGGTCAGTGGCGACGAAGTGCTGCGCCGTCAACTGGGCGGTCAACTGACGCGGTTCGGTCTGATCGTGAGCACGCGGGCGACGGGAGAGGGTATCGCGGCAGCCGTCGTCGAAACGCGGCCCGATGCGCTGGTTGTCGATATCGATACGCTCGGCCCGCACTCCTGGCCCGCACTGGAGGCGGTGCACACCGGCGACGCGCCGCACCCGGCGTTGATCGTGCTGTCGGCCGATTCGGGCCTCCCCCGACGCCTGACCGCTGTCCGCGCGGGCGCCGACGCCTATCTGACCAAGCCGCTGGACCTAACGCGCCTGCTCGACAGCATCGAATCGCTCACCGCCGATCACCAGGCCGAGCCCTTCCGCATCCTCGTCATCGACGACTCGGCCGAGCTCGGCGAGTTGCACGCGCAGATTCTCAAGAAGGCCGGGATGGACACGCGTGTTGTGAGCGACCCCACCGAGGTCATCGCGGCGATGGACGAGTTCAACCCCGAGCTCATCCTGATGGGTGTGTACATGGGCGAGGTCGGGGGCCCCGAGCTGGCTTCCGTGATCCGGCAATACGACAACTATATCGGCACGCCGATCGTGTTCCTGTCCCCGGAGACGAACAAGGACAAGCAGCTCTCGGCCCTGGGCCGCGGCGGCGATAACTTTCTCACGATGCCGATCGCCGCGGCGCACCTGGTCGCGGCGGTCCGCACCCGCGCCGAGCGCTATCGCGCGCTGCGCTCGTTCATGGTGCGCGACAGTCTGACCGGGCTGCTCAACCACACCAGCCTCAAGGAGCGTCTGGAGGTCGAGCTCGCCCGGGCCTCGCGCCAGGGCACGCCGCTGAGCTTCGCCATGATCGATCTGGACCATTTCAAGCAGGTTAACGACCGGTTCGGGCATCCGACCGGCGACCGCGTCCTCAAGAGCCTGGCCCGGTTGATTCGCCAGCGCCTGCGGCGCACCGACATTGTGGGGCGCTACGGCGGCGAGGAGTTTGCAGTGATACTGCCTGACACCGGTCTCGACGCCGCGGCGGTCATACTCGATGACCTGCGCGCCGACTTTGCCGCACTGCACCATCGGGCCGAGGGCGTGGAGTTCCAAATCACCTTCAGCTGCGGCGTCGCGGCCTATCCCGGCTTCGACGACGCGATCGCGCTCAACGACGCCGCAGACAAAGCGCTCTACCAAGCCAAGCACGAGGGGCGCGATCGCATCGCGCTTGCTGCACCCTAAGGGCCGGCGCGGGTGCCCAAAGTGCGCGCGGCGGGCTACAATGGACGCGCACTATCCGAGCCGAAACCCGACGATGACCCAAGCCACTCCCTATGAACGCCTCGGCGGCGAAGCGGCGGTGCGCCGTCTGGTCGACCGCTTCTACGATTCGATGGACAGCGAGCCGGAGGCCTACGGCATCCGCAAGCTGCATCCGGCCGACCTGACCGGCTCACGTCAGAAGCTGTTTGAATTCCTGTCCGGCTGGCTCGGCGGCCCGTCGCTGTACATCGAAAAATACGGCCATCCGCGCCTGCGCGCCCGCCACCTGCCGTTCGCCATCGGCGCGGCCGAGCGCGACGCCTGGATGCGCTGTATGGATCAGGCGATGCTCGATAACGGGCTCGACGATGCCCTGCGCAGCGAGCTGCACGCGGCCTTTTACAAGACGGCCGACTTCATGCGCAACCAGCCCGAGGTGGGCGAGGCCAACGTCCTGCGCATCCAGCCCTAGCCACCGCGGCCGTTTCACCGGGGCCCGCGGCTATGGTTTAATGCCTGCGAAGTGCCCTCGAGCCTCGCCACGAAAAAGATCCTATGCGCGCGACCCGTTTCCGCCCTTCGGGCACATGGTGCCTCTCCCGGTGCATGTGGCTATCCGCCCTGGCTATGCTGTTGGCGGCCGCAAGCGGCGGCGCGGCGCTGGCAGCAAACCCGCAGCCCCGCGACGCCTCGGTCACGACGGGCGACGGCACCGACATCCCCTATACCGCGTACGCCGGCTCGGGCGGTCGCCTGTTCATCTGGCTGCCCTCGGAGGCCGGGCTGCAGCCCTCCGAGCAACAGGCCGCCCGGCTCCTGGCCGCCGCCGGCGTAACGGTGTGGCTGATCGATCCGCTCTCGGGGCGTTTCCTGCCGCTGGAGCAGAGCAGCATGGACAAGGTGCCCGGCGGTGACATCGCCGCACTCATCAAGGCGGCCGGCGCCACCGGCAAACGGGTCTACCTCGTCACGACGGGCCGGGGCGCGATCCCGATGCTGCGCGGGGCCCGCGCCTGGCAGCAGGCCCATCCCTCGCTGTCACCCCTGGCCGGTGTCATCCTGCTCAGCCCCAAGCTCTTCGTCGCGACACCCGACCCCGGTCAGGCCGCCAGGCTCATGCCCGTCGTGCAGGCGACCAATGTGCCCGTCTTCGTCATCCAGGCCGGCAACTCGCCCTGGCGCTGGAAGCTGGATCGCACCATTCCCGCCCTGGAACGCGGCGGTGCGGACGTGTTCTTACGTTTGCTGCCGGGCGTGCGCGATCGCTTCAATTTCCGCCCCGACGCCACGCCTGCCGAACAGGCGCTGGGACGACGCCTGCCGCAGCTCGTCGCTGGCGCCGCCGAGCTCCTCGATACCGTACCGGCGCGCGAACGCCCGGCCGCCGCGCTGTCCGAACCGCCGCCCAAGCCCGTGGGACGCAAGGCGCACGAGCTCAAGCCCTTCGCGGGCGATCCGACACCGCCGCCGCTGTCGCTGGGTTCAATCGACGGCAAGCACCGCTCGCTCAGCGACTATCGCGGGAAGGTCGTACTCGTGAACTTCTGGGCCAGCTGGTGTCCGCCGTGCGTCCACGAAATGCCGTCCATGCAGCGCCTCCAGGGGCACATGCGCGGCAGGCCGTTCGCCATACTCGCGGTCAACATGGCCGAGGAGCCACAGACCGTGCGCCGTTTCCTGGATACCAAGGTCAACGTCGATTTTCCGATCCTGCTCGACCGCGAGGGCAAGGCCCTGCAGTCCTGGGGCGTCTTTGCCTTTCCGACGAGCTACGTAATCGATCGCGCCGGCAAGATCCGCTACGCCCTGTTCGGCGCCTTCGAATGGGACGACCCGGCGGTCATCAAGACGCTCGACGCACTGATGCAGGAGCACTGACATCGGGCACCGGCCGATGCACCGACCAGAGGGCGTCGCCTGCAGCCAACCAACGAGGAGCCGCCATGTCTGAAGCTGATTTAACCGATATCGGTGCCTGCGTCTTCGACGCCTACGGCACGCTGTTCGACGTACACTCCGCCGTCGGGGCGCTGCGCCCGCGCCTGGAGCCCAAGGCCGACGCCGTCTCGGCGACGTGGCGCGACAAACAGGTGCAGTACACCTGGCTGCGCAGTCTGATGGGGCGCCATGCGGATTTTTGGACCGTCACGGGCGACGCGCTGGACTTCGCGCTCGAACAGCAGGGTGTCGGCGACCCGCCGCTGCGCGATGCGCTGATGCAGGCCTACCTGGAGCTATCCCCCTATGCGGAAGTGCCGGCGACGCTCGCCGCGCTGCGCGAGCGGGGGCTCAAGCTGGCGATCCTGTCCAACGGCACGCCCGCGATGCTGGCGTCGGCCGTGACCAACGCCTCGCTCGGCGAGGCATTCGATGCGGTGCTGTCGGTCGAGTCGGTCGGTATCTACAAGCCCGACCCGCGCGTATATCAAATCGCGGTCGACCAGCTCGGCGTTGCCCGCGAGCGCATTGCCTTTATGTCTTCCAATGCCTGGGACGCGGCGGGCGCGGCGAGCTTCGGCTTTCGGGTGGTCTGGGTCAATCGCTTCGGCCAGCCCAAGGAGCGCCTGCCGGACGGACCGGCGGCGGAGCTCAAAGATCTGGCCGGCCTGCCGGCGCTGTTGGGGGCCTAGGCCGCGAGCCAGTCGCGGGGCTTCAGGTAATAGTCGTAGAGTCGCGCTTCGGGGGTGCCCGGCTCGGGCGACCAGTTATAGCGCCACTTCACCAGCGGCGGCAGCGACATCAGGATCGATTCGGTGCGCCCGCCTGTCTGCAGTCCGAACAGGGTGCCGCGGTCGTAGACCAGATTGAATTCGACGTAGCGCCCGCGCCGGTAGAGCTGAAAATCGCGCTCGCGCTCGCCGTAGTCGTTCCTGCGCCGGCGCTGGACGATGGGCACGTAGGCCGGCAGGTAATGATCGCCCACGCTGCGCATGAATTCGAAGCTGCGCTCGAAGTCCCATTCGTTCAGGTCGTCGAAGAACAACCCGCCCACGCCGCGCGGCTCGTTGCGGTGTTTGATGAAGAAATACTCGTCGCACCAGTGCTTATAGCGCGGGTAGACATCCTCGCCGAACGGGTCGCAGGCCGCCTTGGCCGTACGGTGCCAATGCACGACGTCCTCTTTCTCGGCGTAATACGGCGTCAGGTCGAAGCCGCCACCGAACCACCAGACCGGATCGGCATCGGGCTTTTCCGCAATGAAGAAACGCACGTTGGCGTGCGAGGTCGGTACGTATGGATTGTGCGGATGGATCACCAGCGACACGCCAAGTGCCTCGAAGCTGCGCCCGGCGAGCTCGGGGCGGTGAGCCGTGGCCGAGGCGGGCAGGCCCGGTCCATGCACGTGTGAGAAATTGATACCGGCCTGCTCGAACACCGCACCACCGGCCATGACGCGCGAACGCCCACCGCCGCCGCCCGCCTCGCGCTCCCAGGCGTCTTCGGCAAAAGTGGCCTGTCCGTCCTCGGCCTCCAGGGCCGAGCAGATGCGGTCTTGCAGGTCCAATAGATAGGCCTTGACGGCCTGCACGTCGGGTTCGCTCACAATCTCGATTTCCGGTTGGTATATATTCAGGCGGGGCGCAGCACGCGCCCCGTAGCGGCATCGCGGATCTCGCTGGGACGCTCCCGCCCGCCGACGGGCGCATCGATGATGAAATCAACACCGTCGCCGAAGGCAGCGGCCACATCGGCGGCGCTGCGCGCTGGCGGCTCGCCGCTGCGGTTGGCGCTGGTGGACACCAACGCACCGCCGAAGGCCCGGCACAACGCGGCCGACGCGGCGTGGTCGGTCACGCGCACGGCCACGCTGGGGTGCTCGCCGCGGATCCATTCGGGGACCTCGGGGCGGGCGGCGACCACCCAGGTGATCGGACCCGGCCAGCTGGCGCGCAGACGCTCGGCGGTCGCAGTGTCGACGTCGATGTAGGAGGCGATCTGCTCGAAGTCCGCGGCGATCAGGATCATGCCCTGCGCACGACCGCGCCCCTTGAGGTCGAGGATGCGCTGTACGGCCGCCTCATTGTGCGGGTCGCAGCCGAGGCCGTACACGGCCTCGGTGGGGTAGGCCACCACGCCGCCGGAACGCAGGACATCGGCGGCCTGCCCGACCGCACGGGCGACGGCGGGCGCCAACGGGGGCGTCTGGCCCGCCGCTTCGTTCATGCGAAGCCGAACTCCCCGGTCCATTCGCCCGCACGGTAATCGATACGCAGCCAGTGCGGCACGTAGGCCTCGGGACGGGCGATGGGAAAGTCGGTCAGCGGCGGCGCCTCACCGCCCTCGGCCACCGAGCAGCCGCGGGTCATCACCGGGCGAAAACGCACGTACAGACCGTCCGCCACCGCGACGGCATCGTCGGGCTGCTCGCCGCGGTGAAAGCGCACCTGCTTGCGAATGAGGCAGCTGAAATACAGTTCCATCTCGGCGACGAGCGGTGCCGCTTCGCCGCGCAAGGCGCGCTCGGCCGCGGCGCTCACGCGCACGGCCACGGACCGGTTGTTCACGTTGACGGTGGTTTCCATGCGATCACCTTTTCAATGCCGGCTTCAATCGAAATCCAAGCGGCCGGCGCCGCACCTGCGAATACGGCGCTGCCGGCGCGCGGCCCGCAACCGATTCGGCCCGGTGCGTGGGACCAGACACGGCGGCGTAGCTTGCCGCCCGCATCCTAGTCGTCGGATTCGGATTCGGGTTCAGCTTCCATCGGCTCGGAGAAGTTGCAGTCCTTTTGCGGACAGACCTTCTCGGTGCCGCGGCGCTTCGTGGTCTTGATGGTGAGCATCGGCCAGCCGCACTTGGGACAGGGCTCGGCGACGGGCTGGTTCCACACGGCGTACTTGCAGTCGGGATAACGCGAGCAGGAATAGAACACCTTACCGTAGCGGGACTTGCGCTTGAGCATGCTGCCCTGGTGGCACTCGGGACACTCGACACCCGTATCCTCGGGTTTTTCCAGCGGCTCGATATACTTGCAGTCGGGGTAACCGCTGCAGCCGATGAATTTGCCATAGCGGCCGTGGCGAATGATGAGATCCGAGCCGCACTCGGGACACTTGCGCCCCTCGATCACTTCGGGCTCGGCGTCGCGGTCCTCACCGATATTGCGCGTGTAATCGCACTCGGGATAAGCCGTACAGCCGATGAAGCGACCGCGCCGACCCAGGCGAATCGAAAGCGGCGCGCCGCACTTGGGGCAGGTCTCGTCGATGGGCTCGTGAGTCACGTCCTTGCGATCGACGTTTTTTTCCTTGTCGTCCACCAGGTGCTTGAACGGATCCCAGAACTCGCGCATGACCGGAATCCATTCCTTCTCGCCGCGCGATATCTCGTCGAGCTCGTCCTCCAGACGTGCCGTAAAATCGTAGTCGACGTACTGCGTGAAGTGCTCCGTCAGGAACTTGTTGACGATGCGCCCCACGTCGGTCGGCACGAAGCGCCGCTTGTCCATTTCCACGTATTCGCGGTCCTGCAGCGTGGAGATGATGCTGGCGTAAGTCGAGGGCCGGCCGATGCCGTGCTCTTCCAGCGCCTTGACCAGGCTGGCCTCGGTGTAACGAGGCGGGGGCTCGGTGAAGTGCTGCTCGGGGCGGACCTTGTTGAGATCGACCGTCTCGCCCTCCTTGAGCGGCGGCAGCATGCGGTTGTCCGAATCGTCCGCCTTGGCGTCGTCGACGCTTTCCTGGTACACGGCCATGAAGCCGGGGTCCACGATGACCGAGCCGTTGGCGCGAAAGACGTCACCTTCTCCCGCGGTCATGTCCACCGCGACGGTGTCGAGCGTGGCATGGACCATCTGGCAGGCGATCGTGCGCTTCCAGATGAGGTCGTACAGGCGGTATTGGTCCTTGGTCAGGTGCGATTTGATCGACTCGGGATCGCGCAGCACCGAGGTCGGACGGATCGCCTCGTGCGCCTCCTGGGCGTTCTTGGACTTGGTCTTGAAGGTGCGCGGCTGCGCGGGCACCTGAGTCTCGCCGAAGCGCTCGGCGATGTAGCCGCGGATCTCGTCCAGGGCCTCGTTGGCGAGGTTGACCGAGTCGGTACGCATGTAACTGATGAGACCGACGGTCTCGCCGCCGATGTCGATACCTTCATAGAGCTGCTGGGCCGAGCGCATGGTGCGCTGGGCGGTGAAACCGAGCTTGCGCGAGGCCTCCTGCTGCAGTGTCGACGTGGTGAACGGGGCGGCCGGATTGCGCTTGCGCTGCTTCTTCTCGACCTTGGTGATCGAGAGCTTGCCCTTGGCCTCCTCGAGCACGCGCTTTTCGATCTCGCGCGCCTTCTTCTCCGAGTCGACGGTGAACTGGGTGAGCTTCTTGCCCTTGGCATGGGTCAGCTTGCCGTTGAACTCCTGACCCTGGCTCGCCAGGTCGGCCTCTATGGTCCAGTACTCGCGCGGCTTGAACTTTTCGATCTCCAGCTCGCGCTCGACGATCATACGCAACGCGGGGCTCTGCACGCGCCCGGCCGACAGGCCGCGGCGAATCTTCTTCCACAGCAGCGGGGAGAGGTTGAAGCCGACCAGGTAGTCCAGGGCGCGGCGGGCCTGCTGGGCATAGACCAGGTCCTTGGACAGCTCGCGCGGATGCTCGACGGCGTCGTTGATCGCGCGCTTGGTGATCTCGTGGAACACGACGCGCCCGACGGTCTTGTCCTTGAGCAGGCCGCGCTCCTTGAGGATATCGTACAGGTGCCAGGAAATGGCCTCGCCCTCGCGATCCGGGTCAGTGGCCAGATACAGGGCGTCGGATTTCTTCAGGGCCTTGGCGATTGCGTCGACGTGTTTTTCGTTGCGCTCGATGATGCGATATTTCATCGCGAAATCGTGCTCGGGATCGACCGCGCCCTCCTTGGGCAGCAAGTCGCGCACGTGACCATACGAGGCGAGGACCTCGAAATCCTTGCCCAGGTATTTCTTGATGGTCTTCGCCTTGGCCGGCGATTCGACGATTACAAGACTCTTTCCCATTGGGGTCTCAATCAAAAACAATGCCCGCCGGGGCGGGCATTGAGATGTGAGTGACGGCCTGCCGCCTCAGTGGAGCTCGCCCACCATCTCGTCGAAGACGAGGTCCTCCATCCAGGCGAACGCCGCTTCCTGTCCCGGTTGATTGAACAACACCATGAGGATGACCCACTTGAGTTGATCGAGGTCGATCTCATCGTTGTCCAGCGCCATGACACGGTCGATGACCAGTTCCCGCGTGAAATGGTCAAGGACGTTCACCTGTTCCAGGAACAGTAGAAAGCCCCGGCTGTCCGGGTCAAGCTTTTCGCACTCCTTGTCCGTATAAACACGCAGGGATGTGCTCTTGCGCACGGGGGGCATGTCGGGGTCGTTCTGCATACCGGCCAGGCCCTCGAGCCAATCGAAGGCCTTGCCGATCTCGGCCTGGCTGAATCCGGCCTCCAGCAGCTCGGTGCGAAGCGATTCCTCGTCCGTGCTGAATTCGATTTCATCATTCATATAGTTTTCAAAAAGATACATCAGCACGTCGAGCATGTTCTCTTTCATTCCGGTTCCTCGTCGGTAGCCCGACAGTAATGGCCACTGGCGTTGGACGCAACAAAACCATGCAATTCGAGTACCAACAGCATGGAGCAAACCGTCTCCGGCGTCAATCCACTGCGCTCGACCACGGTATCCACGGCCGTCGGGTCGTGATCGACCGCCGCCAGGACCCGGCGCTGGTCCTTATCGAGCGCCGCGGCCCCCTGACGGTCCGCCCGTTCGGGCCGGTCCGCCGCCGGGGTGGATGCGGCACGCACATAGTCGTAAAGCGCACCGAGCTCTTCCATTATATCGGCGCCCGTCTCGACCAGCTTAGCGCCCTGGCGGATCAGGGCATGGCAGCCGCGCGCCAGCGGATTGTGAATGGAGCCTGGAATGGCGAAGACTTCGCGGCCCTGTTCCATGGCCAGACGCGCGGTGATGAGCGAGCCGCTGCGAAGCGCCGCCTCCACGACCAGCGTGCCCAGACTCAAGCCACTGATGATTCGGTTGCGCCTGGGGAAATTGGCAGGGCTGGGCGGCGTGCCGGGCGGAAACTCCGAGACCAGGGCGCCGCGCTCGACGATACGGTCGGCGAGCGGGCGGTGGCGCGCCGGGTAGATCGCATCCAGGCCGGTGCCGGCCACGGCGACGGTCACCCCGCCGGCATCGAGTGCGCCCTCATGGCCGGCGGCATCGACCCCGAGCGCCAGCCCGCTGGTGATCGCCAGGCCCGCACCCGCGAGGTGGTGCGCGAAGGCGTGCGCCGTTCGCCGTCCCGCGTGGCTGGGGTTGCGGCTGCCCACCAGCGCGAGCTGCGGCCAAAGCAGGCATGTGGGGTCGCCGCGGACGAATAACAATGGCGGCGGGTCGTGGATCTCGCGCAGCAGCGGCGGATAACGCGCATCGTGCAGCGTCAGCGCCTGTACCTCGCTGTGCTCCAGCCAGGCGAGGTCGCGCTCGACCCGGGGCCAGTCGGGCGCGGACAACGCGGCCTGCCCCGCTGGATTTAGCCCCAGGGTACGGGCGGCGGCCTCGGGCTGGCCCAGGGCGGCGCGCGGCGTGAGCCCCGCGCCGAGCAGGCGCTGCACGGCCGCCGGCCCGATCCCGGGGACGCGCAACAGCGCGAGCCAGTCACCCAGCCCCGAGCCGGTTTCCGCGTTTGGATGATCGTCGGTGTCGGTATGCGCGTCCATGCCCCGAGTAGAATCGAATCCGTTTGGCCAAATCCCTATGGCCGCCGTGGCGCCCCGGCGGGCGCCCATGGTGTTCGATATTAGGCTAGCCGGTTCGCGCCCGCAGGGCAATGCCTGCGGGCGCAACCGAAAACGTTAACGGGCGGTTGAAGCACATCGTGCGCCAAAAGGCGCGGCCGCGCACGACGTGACGGCGGCTCTGCCCGATGGTATTTCGACCGCCTGTCAGGGGTTGGTGACGCGGTCGTCCACATGCAGCGGGCGCAGGGCACGCATCACCAGCGCATAGCTTACCCGGTCGAAGACGCGGAACACCATGAGCTCGCCGGCACGCTCGTCGGGCAGCTTCACCGTCTCGTCGCCGCCGACGACCTGGTCGCGCACGATCGGCCCCTTCTGGAAGATCGCCATAACGTTACCCGGCGCCAGCCCCGCCTGCTCGCCGCGGTCGAGCACGACGACGGCGTATTGGCCGATCTGCGACACACCGTTGATCACCGCGATAATATGGCCATTAACCTTCTGCTTGGGCGCGCGCGGCAGGTAGTTGAAGGTGGTCTCACGCTGCTCGACCGGCAGGAGGCGGTCGCCGTCGAGGGTCTCCAGGCGCGCCTTGGTGATGTCCAGCGTCGCCGGATCGCCGGTACGGATCAGGCGGGCATCGGCCAGGTGCTGGGCCTCGTAACCGAGGATCTCGCCGGTCTCGGCGTCGCGGTAGGCTTGGCCGGGGCGCACGATCTCATAGGTACCCTGGACCGGCTGCTGGAGCCCGCGCACGTAAATGCGATCGCCCGTGGCCGTCGCCAGATGTTCCTCGTAGCTCGACACGACGTAGGGTGCGTTCTCCAGCTCCTTTTCCGTCACCACGCGCGGGCGCGACAGGAACGGTCCGATGACGTCCATCGGGATGGTGCTGATGGCGCGCTCGAGCGGCTCGACACGCACCCTCGGCTTGAGCTTGACGGTCTTGATGCCCTTGGGTGGAGGCGTTTCCTTCGCTGTCGGCCGCGCGGTGGTCGGCTTGCCGCCGCGCTCGACGCGCAGCACGGGCTTTCCGTGCTCGTCGTAGTACAGGGTAATCACATCGCCCGGGTAGATCAGATGCGGGTTCTTGATCTCAGGGTTGATTTGCCAGACTTCCGGCCATAACCATGGATCCTTGAGGAATCGTGCCGCGATATCCCACAGGGTGTCGCCTTTGACAACCACGTAGCGTTGCGGATAATCGGGTTTCACGATTTGGGCGGGCACGGGCTTGGCCGGTTCCATCGCGGGCTTGGCCGGCGTGGGCGCCGGAGCGGGCGGCTTTTCGGCCGGTGCCGGCTTCGGCGGGGCGCTGGTGCAGCCGGCGAGCCAGAGTCCGGTAACGATTATCAGGGCGACGGACTGAATCCAGGGTTTGTTCTTGAACATGCGTTTCCCTTGGTGGAGGCCGGCTCCGAAGCAGTTTAGCCCAACAGTTATCGACCGCCAAAGCGTGGTACTTGAGCGGCCGCTTTTAGTGTTATCATAACTTTAGCAGTCGTTTCTACAAATTTACTACAAATATTGACGGAAATCACATGGCAAAGCTGGAAATATTGCATTTTCCCGACGATCGGCTCCGGACCAAGGCGGTCCCGGTCGAGCGCGTGGATGATGCCGTTC
>Ga0102944_1000192_pt1 | contig 50131 bp, 41 predicted proteins | sample SalPonD_shore_MG_FD_78172 | JGI IMG/M metagenome (GOLD analysis project Ga0102944, IMG submission 78172) | Salt pond soil microbial communities from South San Francisco under conditions of wetland restoration - Salt Pond MetaG... | ecosystem: Environmental > Aquatic > Marine > Intertidal zone >... | reverse complement strand
GTTATAAAAAACCAGAAATTGTTGGGGCATATCGTGTAATTAAAATTGAAAAAGAAAACTTAAGTTCTTTTAAAATAGAATTCCTTGATTAGAATAGAAATCTAAAGTTTGGATTTTAGATTAAATTAGATTATATCCTAATTCAAATGCTTCAATATTTGCTCCTATGGGTTTTAAATTGTCTTTTAGAATTTGAAGGAAATTCTCTTTTATAAAGACTTTTTCAAATTCTTTCGTAGCAACTCCCAAGATGATAGTATTAGCATAAATTGAATTGCCAAATTCACTAATACTGAGTCGACTGAAGTCCATAGAGACCGTTTTTCTGGCAAACTGATCAAGAATCTCCAAAATTCGAGCAGTAGGAGGATATAATTTGTTACTTCCTTTCTTAATTACAACATCTCGAGGATACCGTCTACTTGTATTTAAAACTACCACAGTTTGCTCAGAAATATATTTGAGATTTCTTATTGTTTCTAGTGGTTCTAGTCCTAAAACTATATGAGCATCATTGATTGGAATAGTTGGAGAAATTAAATCATCAATTTCATATCCTTGATCAAGATTATAAATCTTACTGTCTATGAGATATCTTGTTGTTGCTATGACAGAACCTTCTCTCTGAGACACTCCACGAGTTTCAGTTCCCACAACATTTTTAATAAAAGGACTATTAAGTCCAAATTGGCGTAACAAATTTCCTAATAGAACAACCCCCTGACCACCAACACCCACCACCAAAATATTAAAGATATCTGCCAACCAAAATCACTCAATTTTTTCTAATTCATGTAAGAATTAATAAAGTAATATCTATTCATTAAGATATATCTTTTCACCCCAAACTCTTTAATGCTTACATCTTGGGATGTGAATTGCTATAGTTTATTAAAAAAATCTTTAAAATAACTCAAAATTAAACTATTAATAGTATGCCAATATTATTTATAATTTTCTTAATTTGTTCGTTATTATTACTTCCAATACATTTTTTATCAGTAAGTCACATAAATCTTGAGGAAAGATTTGGGCATAAAAAAGGTATTAGAATTGGCAAATTTTTAGGGCTATTTTCTGGTTGGGGTTTTTTTATTTCCTTATTTGGAATATGGCTTTCCCCTCAACCTCATTTCGTACTTCCTTTACTAAATATTAAGATTTTATTAGTTCCTCTACTAAATATACCAATTTATTTAATACATACAATAATTGCAATTCCTATGATTATACTCAGTTGTTATTTAGGAATCATGGGTGTTAAAGAAACTACATTAGAAGTTTCTGAAACTCATATAACAACTAAAGTTATCTCCGAAGGAATTTACTCCCAAATCAGACACCCTCAATATCTTGGAGCTATAATCGCACATTTAGCATTTTCCTTTTTATTTGCAGGCTTATTATCAATATTGGTCTCTCCTTTAATATTTATATACAATTATTTGATCTCTTGGAAGGAAGAAAAGGAACTTATAAGAGAATTTGGTGAAGAATATCTTCGTTATAAGAGAAAAGTCCCTATGTTTATTCCAAAATTTCTATATCGAATTATTAAAAAAGAATAAGAGAGTCAGTTTTTTTCAGAATTATCTAAATGAGGATAAATTAATGTTTTATGGATCATATGATTTGGACAGACATCACTACAAGCCCCTGGACACACTTCATGAATACACATTGTTTCATCAATATAATATATTAGATCTTCTTCTTTCTGAGCTTTATTATTTGATGACTTATCTTTAATTCGAATATTTATCGCAGGACATCCAAAATTATCGATACACTCATTACATTTATTACATGAATCAGATATTGTATAATATGTCTCAGCTCTCTTTTTTTTCACTCTTGATTTCTTTTCTCTTTTTATTCGTCTACTTTTTTCTAATGCACACTCTTCATTTATTAATATTATTTTAACTCCTGTTTTTTGTAATTCTCTTTCAAAAATTCTTTCTAACTTTTCTATATTATAAGCTTCAGTAATCGTGAGATTTTTAATCTCTAGAGCATTAAGAAATACAGATAAATCAATAGAATTTCTGTGTACATCTTTCTGCGCGCCATAATTTTTGATAATTTCATTCGGAGTTGTTATTAACTCTTGGTGTCCCGTCATTGCTGTCCAATAATTATTGAATATTAATATGGTTAAATCTACTTGATTTTTGATAGCATTTAATAATGGTTGGATTCCCGTATGAAAGAAAGTACTATCTCCGACATAAGCTATTAATTTTTGATTTGGATTTAGTATTTGAGCCATTCCATTAGCTATCCCTATTCCTGCACCCATACAGACAACCCAATCCAATAATTCATATGGATATGCCTCTGAAAGAGTATAACATCCGATATCTCCAGAGTATATAAATTCTATTCCTTTTTTCTCTTCCAATTTTTCTGTGATCTTTTTTAATGCATAAAATATAGTTCTATATTGACATCCTGGGCAAAAAGTTGGTTGTCTAACTGGTAAATTAGGAATGATATCTTCAAGTGCTTGCTGTTTTATTTCTAATTCTTGTAGCAGATAGTCGTTTTCCCTTTGAAAGAAGTTAGAAAAGAATTTCATTACTAAATTTGTATTCAATTCACCTGTAATAGGGAGAAAATCTTTTCCATGTATCTCTAGATCTCTCTTAGCATCGCAAAAATTACAAAACACGCGTTTAGAAAAAGTTTCTATGAAAGGTTCTAATTCTTCCACAACCAATAATACATCTATATTATTGTTATTTGCAAAATTGCAAATTTCTTTTCTATTGATTGGAAAAATCAAACCAAGTTTAAGTATAGGAGGATTTATATTGAGCTTATGACATGCTTGAATAACATATGCATAACAAATCCCACTTGTTATGATTCCAATGTTCAGATTTTCCTTATCTTCTTTCTTTATATTTGAAACCTTTTTTTTACTGAAGAGATTGAAAACCTTGGGGTTTTGTGCAATATTTGAGATCTTTTTGAAATATTCCTTCTGATTGGCTAAGGCTTTGCCTAAAGTGTTTACATATCTATCTGAATCTTTTTTGAATTTTCCACTTTCTTCTGCGGATTTTATTTTGCCGAGTTCAATTAACCCATAACTATGACACAAACGTGTCGTCACATGAACATAGATTGGGACTTTATATAATTCTGAAATTCTTAATCCTTCTTTTATAAAATCTTTACATTCTTGAACAGTAGCAGGTTCAATGATAGGAATTTTTGTATGAAGTGAATACAATCTATTATCTTGTGCATTGGTTGAAGAGAGAATACCGGGATCTCCTCCACAAAGTATTATCATCCCTCCATTTACTCCAGAATATGGAAATGTATGTAGTGGATCTGCTGCTACATTCAAACCTAAATGCTTAAAAATAACTACAGAGCGAGCTCCTGCCCAACTTGCACCAATACAAGATTCAAGAGCCACTTTTTCATTTAAGCAGTAATCAAATGTAAAATTTTCTGTAGAATCAGAAAGATATTTCAAAGAATCTCCAACTTCACTTAGAGGAGTGCCTGGATAATTCGCAGCAAAGCGAACTCCTGCTTCGAAAATACCTCTAGTAAATGCTTCATTCCCCGACATCAAGATTTGCTTTCCTGGTGCATCTTCAAATAATTTAGAAAATCTCACTATAAATCATATTAAAGTTTATTATTATACTAAAGTTCAGATTGGATAACATAAATAAATTTGGAACATTCTTTACAATCTAAAAATGAAAAATCTTTATAGAAAAAAGATTTAACTATTATTAAAACTAGGAAATAGCTTTTTTACCAAAAAATGGTTTATAAAATTGATTCTAAAACACTTAAAGAGTCATTTCAAATACAGAATTCCTAAATCTAATTAAAAAATCTTTTTTAAACTTCTTTTTCTTTAAATACTTTTGTTAAAATATACTTTTAGTAGAATTTTTAAAATTATTGACTAAAAATGGTTAATTCACATAATAGAAGTTTTTTTGGTCAAAATACAGCTTTAATCATCCAAAGTACATCAAAAAAAGAAGATTGGGTATTTTTTAGATGTATCAAGCGTAAGAAAGGAAATATTTGGGAAAAACCCTCTCAGGGAGAAGGGAAAGTAATCAAAATTTCTTTGGAAGAGCTAGTTATGATGTTGAAAGTTCTAAAAGCAAAAAAAGATACATGGTCCACATATCATAGTTATAACGGATCAAACACGCAAATCTCATTTAATTGGCAAGAAAATATTATATGGATAAATATTGGAGATTATTCAAAAATGCTGGATGAATCTCAGATTGAAATAATGAAATTACTGCTGGAGCACCTACTCCTGGAAAAGATCGAATTTGCTACTGTTTCTGATATTAATAAAGATGGGACTAATCAACTTCAAAAAAGAAAACATAAAGAGATAAAGAATGATTCAGTTTCATTTGAGAAGAATTCTAAAATAAAAGAGAACCAAAATTTGCCTTATATTGAGGAGGAAATTATAACTCAAGAACCAAAAAAACCTAAAATTGTAAAAACTATTAAGGATGTCGTTAAAATTAATTGTATGTTGCAGCGCTCCACAAGTAAAGCAGTACTCCTTCAATTTCCAAACGAAAAGGAAGCTTGGATTCCAAAATCTACCATACATAACACATTTGATGATAAAATTAAAACGTCTCAATTATTTTTAATTGAGGATTGGATCTTAGAAAAAAATAGCCTTAAGTAATAATTAAATTCCTATTTTTTCTCTATAATCAATATATAATAAGATACCTTATTTAAATTAAAATAATATTTTATAAGAGAATTTGAGCTTGGTATAAAATGATCGAATTTTTAGAGTATTTGAATCTTTATATTAATTTTAATTGCTGGATATTCATTTAAACTTGAAAAAGAAAGAGATAAACGAAGAACAGTAATCAAAACCCATTCAAATGAAAAGGAGGAGGAGGGCGTTAAATAGCACACTTTTCTAAAAGCGTGCTTAACCAAAAGACAAAAATCCAGGGAATAAGTTAGATTCTATTCTTCTATTCATTATATTGTTTTGAACCTTTTTAAATTATTCATTTTTTTATAACACAAAATCTTGAAGTAAGATAATAATAACAAATTTGATGATAAATTTTGAATTTTAAAGATTAAAAATATCTCTCTCTTTAATCAAAATTTAATAAAATTTTATATAAAAAAATAGCCTAATTAAAAATTAAATCTCATAAAAAAATTAATTGGTGAAATTTTAATGGAAAAACTCAAGAAAATATTCGAAAAAATACCAGCTAGTTATTTTGCTTTTATTGGATTAATCTTTTTTTTTATAGGGCTCATTCCCGCAATATTAGTACATCCTAGCTTCAATTTTTTAGTAACTCATATAAGCTATCTAGGTACGCCCACAAATTCTCTTCATATCTTTTTTAATATATTCTGGTTTATAACTGCGGTTTTTATAATAATATTCTTATTAGGTTTTACACTATACTTACAGAATAAAGAAATAAGTTCAAAATCGACATGGATTGCTTGTTCTTTTGGTATATTGTCAGCAATTGGAATTATGGGGATGGCAATATTCAATTCTGATTACATCTATTTAGTGCACTTACTCTTTGAATTAGTATTTTTTATATTTGGAATTCTCTATCTCTTTCTTTATACATATTTAGAATTGAAATCATCAGAATTCTCAACTATTCAAGCGCTTTTTAATTTTATCGTAGCATTGTTCTTTCTCCTATATCTTGTACTTTTAATCTTAAATCGAGTTATCCCAGGTATAGCACCTGAAGCACAAAGTTTAACGGAATGGTTATTTCTTTTCGCAAATCTCTTCTGGTTTTTTGAGAATGGTCTGTATATGTTAATCAAAAAATAATCCTAATAATAATTAAATACAAATCAGAAAATCTTTCCAAAAGTATCTGATTTTTTTTTCTTTTTTTATATGATTTGCAAAAAAGCAAAGTACTTAAATTTAGAATTAAACAAGATAAGGATCTAAGAATATAATTTATGAATGTAAAAACATCAAATCATTGTTTACTATAACATGAAATGCGAATTTTCATAATAAAATAGATATATAGAATTTCAACATAAAAGAAAAAATAAATTAAATATAGAAAAACTTACTTTTTAACTCTCTTGTGAAAATCTAAATCAGGTCTTCCTTTTCGATGTATTGACATTCCAAAAACATCTTCAGCGCCTTCAAGAACCATTTCACTAATCGTTGGGTGGCTATGTATTACTTCACTTATATCTTGAACATTTAAACCATGTTTCATTGCTAAAGCGATTTCAGATATCAATTCTGGAGCTTCTGCGCCTATACAAGAGGCACCGACGATTTTTCCATCTTCCTTATCAGCCAAAATCATAATAAAACCCTCATCCTCACCCATGCATAAAGCTTTTCCTAGTGATTGGAACGGAAATCTGCCCATTGCTACATCCATACCTTTATCCTTAGCTTCTTGCCTTCTCATACCTACGGACCCAATATTTGGATTAGTAAAGATGGTAGCTGGTACAACTGAATAGTCTGTTGTTTCTTGATGAGTTGGAAAACCACCAATACTAGTTAGAGCATTGTTTACTGCTATATCTCCTTCATAACTTGCCACGTGAGCCAACATTACTCCACCAGTTACATCTCCTATAGCATAAATTCCTTCACAATCAGTTTCTAAGGTATCTTTATTAGCTTTAATTGCACCTCGCTCAGTAGCAATCCCCATTTCTTCTAATCCTAAATTAGAGGATTCTTTAGCTCTACCAATAGATACTAAACAAATATCCGCTTCAAAAAAAGATTTTTCAGCACTATCTACTTGGTCTCTTGGAACATCAGCAGAACAAGTTGTAGCCTTTACCCCATTACCAGTATTTTCAACTGATAAGACATTTTGTGAGACATGAATTTCGATATTTAATTCATCAAATTTCTTCTGTAATTCTCTAATAACCATCCGTTCCTCAGTAGCAATTGGAGAAGGAAGGTATTCCAACATAGTGACTTTACTTCCAAAAGTAGAAAAAATATTACCAAATTCACATCCAATAACTCCCGCACCTATTATCAATAAACGTTCAGGAACTTTTTTGAAGTCAGGATGTAAAATATCATCGCTTGTTAGAATTCTCTCATGATCAATATTAAAGGCAGGGATTAAGGCTGGAGAAGAACCAGTTGCTATGATAATTCTCTTTGCTTTAATAGTGGTATTATCTTCCCCTTTAATTTCAATATCAAATCCCTTGTCTTTATCTCCACCAATAATCTTTCCATATCCCATATATACATCATTTTTCCACCCTTTTTCTAATGCTTTGATCCCATCAACTAATTCTTTTACAACTTGATTTTTTCTTTCAACAGCTTTGGCAAAATCAAGATCAAGACTACATTTTAATCCGAAATCCTCACCATGTTCTCTTATTTTTTGGATTAAAGCAGATGATGCATATAATGCCTTAGTAGGAATACATCCCCAATTTAAACAAGTTCCACCCAGATTTTCTTTTTCAATTAGCGCAACGTTGGCACCAAACTGCGCTGCTCTAATTGCAGAATGATAACCTCCTGGACCCGCACCAATAACTGCTAAATCATAAATTTTATCGCTCATTTCTCATCAACCTTGAAATTAATATTATAGTTTTATATTACTTTATTAATGAAATAGTTCGATAAATATTAATTTTGATTAATTTTTAAATTCAATAGAGAAACTCAAAAATATGTTTTTTAAAGTGATTTAATTGATAATAAAAAATTTTTCTCAAATTATTAATAAAGACATATCAGTTAAACAGAAGAAATTAAGAAAAATCGCCTTAATAGCTTTAGAAAAAGCAATTGAATCTGTAAAACCTAAAAACCTTATTCAAAATGCAATTAAAATACGAGATAATAATTTAATCATTCAAAATGACATATACGATTTAAATAATTACGAAAAAATTATATTTATAGGAGGAGGTAAGGCAACTGCTCAGATGGCAACAGCATTAGAAGCCATAATCTCAGAAAATTTTGAAAAGCTTAGCTATGAGGGAATGATAAATATACCTGAAGGTTTAGAACTAAATGAAAAAGATCAACCTAAAAAAATACTAATAAATTACGCAACTCATCCTTTACCAAATGAAAAAGGATTGAGAGGTGTAAAAAATATGATAAAACTACTTGATAATGCTAAGGAAACCGATTTAATAATAACACTTATATCTGGTGGGGGATCTGCTTTGTTACCTCTTCCTAAGGAGCCTATAACTATAGATGAGTTGAGAACAGTTAATTTATTGTTATTAGAATCAGGCGCAAATATCCATGAAATAAATACCATACGAAAACATTTATCAGCTTTTAAAGGGGGTAATTTAGCGAGAAAAGTTCATGAATCAAGTGGGGCAACTTTAGTTTCACTCATTATTTCTGATGTTGTTGGAGATGATCTCGATTCAATTGCTTCAGGCCCCACTGTTCCAGATGGGTCAACCTATGAAAAAGCACTAGATATTTTAAATAAATATAATTTATTAAACCAAATTCCTCCTTCAGCTAAACAAATCCTTGAGGAAGGAAACGCAAAAAAGTCATTAGAAAATCCAAAATCAAATGATCCATGTTTTAAAAATACTAATAACTATTTAATTGGTAGTGTAAAGTCAGCTATTAAAACTCTCCAAAAGTATTTTTCTCAAAAAACTTTTGAAATTGAATATTACTCAGATCAGATAACTGGAGAAGCAAAAGATTATGCAGAATTTTTATATGAATTAATTCTAAATAAAAGAAAAGAGATTATGCAAAATAAAGTTGAAAAATTAGCTTTAATCGGATCTGGAGAGCTGACAGTCACGATTAAAGGCAACGGCATTGGCGGTAGAAATCAAGAAATGTTGCTTAGTCTTATAAATAAAATGAAAGATGAGGATATTATATACCCTTTTCTTGTATTAGGTGCCAACTTAGATGGAATAGAAGGGAATAGCAAGGCAATGGGAGCATTAGTTGATAATGAAGTAATAAATGATGTAAAAAAAAAAGAATTACATCCGAAATTATTTCTTGAAACCAATGATTCAAATACTTTTTTTAGAAAGCTTGGCCTGGAAATTTTAACAGGTCCAACAGGATGTAACGTAAATGATATTATATTAGTATTGTTGGAAAATTAATTTTGAAATATTATTTTTTTCATTTTAATGCACGACAAAATTAAACAATTATCTAAAAAATTTCGGCCATTTCTTTTTTACTTTATACCCCTATTTACATTTTAAATAGATAATGTTTTTTAATTAAGATATGTTAAGATCGTCTTAATGAAATTTAATTTAAAAAAAAATTATATTGCAAAATTCAATTGGTGTAATTAAAAATGCCTTTATTTGGAAAAGAAGAAAAAAAGAAGAAGAAAGAAACTACAAAGGGATGGGATGAAGAAGATGCAGAGGAAGCACTCGAGGCTGAAGGTTTAAAAAGAATTGAAATGGATCAGGGAAGAGTTCGTTTAATTGATAAAGATACAGCAACACCGGTGATTGAAACTTATGATGAAGATACTGGAGAATTAGAAGGTTCAATTTTATTAAAGGATGGTAATAGAGAGGGTTTATTAGCATTAGTCAAAATAATTGAAGAAGTTAATGTGAAACAAAATCATGAAGCAGATATTGAATCTATTAAATTTAATGGAAAATTGAACGTTGAAAATCCAAGTACTAAAGACCGAATCTGGGATATTGATCTTACACTTAAAAATATAGGAAGCACAAATCTAGAATCTGATGAAATAAAGATCATAGAACTAGGTACGGAGGAAGATGAAAATGTTGATTCTCGAGATTTTGAATTAACTGGTGAGATAAAAAATCAACTCATAATTAAAGAATATATTAATACCCTACCAAATGCGGATGAAATTCTCAATACAAGAGATATTGAAAGAGATATTGATAGACTTCAAGAAAAGTCAGCTGAAGCGGACGTAAATGAGGAAGAAGAAGAGGAAGAAGAGGAAGAATATGAGGAAGAGGATGAAGAAGAAGAGGAAGATGAGGAGGAAGATGAGGAGGAAGACGAGGAGGAAGACGAAGATGACGAAGAGGAGTGGACTGATGGAGGAACAGAAGTCGAAGAAAGTGGGTTAGAGTCTTACGCAATTCCTATTGATAAAAAAAATACAGTGATGTTTGCGATAGCAATGAAAAGCTTATTTACAAAACCTATAAAAAATGTTAAAGTGATAAAGCACATTCCTTCTGATTTCTCTGATATAGATATTAGAGGAAATAAAGTGGGTAGAGTTGACAAAGAAGGAGATCGAATTATTTGGACAATAGACTCTTTGGAACCTGAAAGAACTGTAATTGTAAAATTTACATGTGACGTACTAGCAAAATCTATTGAGTCCAAAAAAACTGGAAAGATTGAAGCAACTTATCAAGGATTATCCTCCTTCGCAGAAGGTTTAGATATTGATCAATTTGATGCTTACACCAGAAACAGGTTTTATATAGATACCATAGAAAGAGATGAGGAACCAGAAGTTTGGGATTGTAAACTTGTATTTGATAACACTTCTGAGTTTATCCTACATCTTTTAAATGCAGATGTATACTCCCCTGAGGAGGAAGATGAGAAATTAGTTGATGTAGATCCAAATGACATTCCTCCCTTACCTGCTGGTGCGAAATGGTTTTCAAGACCTTGGGAATATAGAAGTGAAGAGATTCCCAAATTTAGGAAAAAATTAGAATTTCGAGTGATGCCAGACTTTCAAACAAGTGTCAATGGTACAATGGCGATCTCGGATGTTGAATTATCAGTAGCCAGCATCAAAGGAAATGTTGTTTATAGTTTAAAGGAAGAATTCCCAGAAAGATTAAGGGAAGAAGTATCTGCTGAAATCTCTACTGAAGGAGAAATAATAAATGTTCCAACCTTTAGGGAGAAAGATGTCTATGCTTCCCTATTAATTGAAAATAATGGATCTGCTCCTTTAAATAAAATCAGTGTCACTCAAAAAGTATTCACAACTGAATTTCAACCTCCCGATAGTGATGAAGTAAAAGTGTTATGGGATGGTGATGAAATTGATATCTCACCTGATGTAGTGTCTGTAAGTAGTGGTATTCTAGACATTACTTTTGAAAATCTTAGAGAATCAAATACTGGTATGATTGAGCCGGGTTCTACTCTGGAAATTCAATATCCAATCCATTGTGTAAAACCCGCCAAAGATGCTATTTTTGATTCGAATGTTCTTTTCCTTGCTAATACTTATCCTAAGAGTAAGGAATTAGAATATAGACCAGATGTGCCAATTATAGAAGCGCTTCATCTTAGACGAAAGTTCCGTGTCGGTAAATCCGTGGAACCAATATCCTCTATGGGAACTTATAGAATTGTCCTTATGGTTGAAAATATTGGGGATATGACTTTAGAGAATCTCGAATTAATGGATAAGGTACCCGACTCTTTCGAATATGGAGAATATTCTATGGAACCCGAAATAGCGGACGAAATTGGGGAAGATATATTGAAATGGACAATTGATGAGTTAGAACCTGGCGAGAAGTTAGAAGTTACTTATGAGATCAGTGGTAAAGGAGAATATCATCCATCAGATGCACAATTAGCTATGTAGATCTTACTATAGCATAATAATCTTTTTATTTTTTTATTTTCTTTTGTTTTAAGATATTTCTAAAAATGAATAAATAAAAATATCTTTTTTATTATAATCATAATAAAGTTCTCAATAATTCAAATAAGATTAAAATAAACTATTTAGGAAATGAACCTATTTTAGAAATTTAAATTTTTATGATGATAAAAAAAAATTATGAATATAAATGGATTTTTGAAGCTCCAGAGGCTATTTTAGCATGCAAAGTTTTGAAATGTAAAAAAAATTTATATTTAGTTTTTGGAGGACATGATAAAACTCTTTATATTATGGATCTAGAAATGAATATCATTGATTCTATTGATTTCGATGGATGGGTGAGATGTATACGTGTTAATGATATTGATGGAGATGGTTGTGATGAAATTCTAGCTGGAACGGGTGATGGCAATTTTCTCGTAATCAAATTCGATGAAGACAATAAACAAATGGTTGGAATCAAACATTATATTACGAATGGAAAAGTTTTGTGTTGTGCTACAGGAGATATAACTAGAGACGGACAATATGAATTGATTTTTGGAGGTGATAATAACAAACTTGAAATTTTTAAAGATTTCCTATCAAAATCTCCTAAATTTACACAATACTATGAATCTTGGATCACAGCATGCAGCATTGGATTATTAAAGCTTCAAAACATCACCACACCCATTATGGGTTTAATAATTGGAACTAAAAAGGGATTAATTCAACTAATACATATAGAAAATGATGATCTCAAAATCTATTGGCATAAAGACTTGAACTGTAAAATAAATGACATTCAAATCGCTGATATTAACCATAATGGGTATAATGAAATCATTATATGTTCAGATGATTTCCAAATTAAGATATTTAATAGTAATGGTGATTGTTTAGATTCTATTTATGTTCCAAATGGAAGACCTTTATCCTTATTAATAGAAGATGTTGATGGGGATAATTCAAATGAAATAATTGCGGGCTGTGCGAATGGAAATTTATGTGTCTATCAAAATATCGGTGAAAACTCTGTTAATTTTGAATTAAAATGGAGTGCAAAAGCAAAATCTTCTATTCAAGATATTTCTTGTATAAGGAAAGACGCGGAAAGCATAAAACAAGTTGTATTTGGTGGATATGATAAAACTATAAGAAATATTGTAGATTTTGAATGGGGTAGCGGGAAAAAAATTGATATTCCAAAAAAAATTTCTCTACCCGAAGTTAAGAAATCCTATGAGAAAAATTTAGAATACATGCCTACTAATTTAGATGAATTTATTGAAAAATTAGTTCGAGAAAATATATATATAGATGGTGAAAATCTTACAAAAGATTTGGAGAAACTTGGTTATCCTAAAGATCTAATTAAAAAAAAAGTAAATAATTTAATAGAGAACAATCAATTAGTCTTAAGAACAAAAAATTTAGATATATGGCATTATATTAAAAAGCTTGACGAATTAAAAATAAAACAAAACACTAAACAATCAGAAACGAAAGTTATTGAAAATAAAACGGAAGATCAGCAAGAACTTAAAAATGAGAATCCTAAACTCCTTAAGGATTTAATTATAGAAATATTAAAACAGAAAGGTAATATTTCTACAAAAACAGAATTAATAAATCTGGTTTCTCAAAAAGGATTTCCAAAAAAGAAAATAGAATCACAAATAGACTCTTTAAGCGAAAAAAATATTGTTTTTTATTCTCATTCAACCCCTCGGGGATGGTCTTTAAAATCAGACGATGTCTGAATGAAATTTATTAATCTTAAATTTTAATTTAAAATTTCTTATATTTAATCAAAAAACTTTTCTAATTCCTGTTCGAAAGATTCAAATTTATTTAATTCTGTAAAATCCGCTTCATTATATGATGTGATAAAGTACTGCATAATAGGAGTAATTTTTTCAAAGAATTTATCTACAAATTTATCCGGATTTCTCTGATTTTCAACTAACCCATACATTATAATCGGTTCTTTTTTGTTGCTATCTCCCGCTTGTATTTCATTTATTTTAAAAATAAACAGCAAATCTTTCATTTCAAGATATTCTAAGGAGCTATTTATAAATGCTTGGCTGGCAAAAGTATTAATTGCACTGATAAAGGCACCTCGTAAGTCTTCATCTGTTTCCTTTTTATTAGGTTTGGGAATCTCTCGAAATTTATGTTTTACAAGTACAAAACCCCGAAATACTAAACCTACTTCAAATAAATCCTTCATAATGAGCGTTTAAACTTTAATTTTTAAAGATTGAATCTACGCTTTTTATATTTTTGTAATAAAAAAATAATTCCACATATTTAATTTTATAACCTTCCTTTAAAAAGGGTTCTAAATTATACTAAGTGATTCTTAAGATATATATTAGAGGTATTTGAAATTGGGGAAAATTTGTAAATGGTATTATTGTTGTCCCATTAAATATTATACCGATCGAGGGGAGCTTGATGGGAAATGGGTTGAAAATTATTGCTTAGTTAATAATCATAAATGTGTTAGGTATCAAATGGAGGAAAGTGGCACACCTCATCCCGATAATATGCTTCCTAATGGTGAAATAAGAGAGGATTTAAAATAGGATCGTATCTCCCACGCAAATCTTTTTATAATTATTCGGAAATCGTTTTTTTATTGCTTTTATATGGGATGTACAATGACATGCTCCAATTATATCTATACCCTCGAGATACGAATATTTTTGGAAACTATGAAAACCTCCTACTACCCCTTTTACTCTGCCCATATCTCGCGCTTTCATTATAAAGTTTTCCAGTCCAGGATGAGTGCATCCAACTAGGATAAAAATTTCCCCATTGTCTTTTTTTAAATACAGCGCTTCCTCTTTTATTGAAGTACCTATTTGACCGGAAATAATCAATTTCTCTTCTATTTCTTTAGGTTTATCAACGCCAATTACTTTTTGGTTCGAAAATCTTCTTTGAAATGAAACTTCATTGCTTTTAGGAACATAAATTTCTATATTTGGATTATTTTTGACGATTTCATTAAGGCCACCACTATGGTCGAAATGAGAGTGAGATATGATGGCATTTTTTATTTGATCGACATTTATATTAAATTTTCCTATGTTGTGAATCAAAACATTTCCATCTCCACCTGTATCAAATAAAGAGTAATTGTTCGTATAAGGATTATAAACCAATGAAGAAAAGCCAAACCCCGTTAGAAAACCTTCTTTTACACATCTATTATCAAATGTAATATTAATCTCGAACTTCTGATTAGAATTCATTTTTTTGAAAATAATTTAATAGATCTTAATAAAGAATAATCATTCAAAATTATATAAACTATGACCTAATTTATTTTAAATCATGAATACTGAAAATTAATAATAATAACTTAGTAGCTCAAATATTTATATGATTATACATTATGATATAAAAGGTTATAAACTCTAATATTCATTTAATATATAATATATACATAAAATGACCACTCATTTAATTGAAGACTCTTATAAAATCGCTAAGAAAAAATTTGCGAAATTGGGGGTTGATTCTGACCGAATTCTTGAGCAGTTGAAAGGAATTTCGCTTTCAATTCCTTGTTGGCAAGGAGATGATGTTGGAGGATTTGAACATCCAAATTCTGAATTATCGGGTGGCGGTATTATGGCAACTGGAAATTATCCTGGAAAAGCAAGGAATATCAAAGAACTTCAAAAAGATCTTATAACGGCTATTTCTCTTATACCTGGAAATCATCGAATAAATTTACATGCCATCTATGGAGATTTTAGAGGTGAATTTATAGATAGAGATGAATTAAATATCCAACATTTTCAGAATTGGGTGGATTGGGCAAAAAAAGAGAACTTAAAATTAGATTTTAATTCAACCTTATTTTCTCATTCTCTTGCCGAATCTGGTTATACTTTAAGTAGTAAATCCCCTAAAATACGAAAATTTTGGATTGAACATATAAAGAGATGTCGCGAAATCAGCGAAACAATCGGAAGAAAATTGAATGATAAAGTTATTCATAATATCTGGATTCCTGATGGTTCAAAAGATATTCCGGTTGATCGAGCAAAACATAGAGAATTATTAAAAAGATCATTAGATGAAATTTTTCAACAGAAATTAGATCCTAACTTTATTCAAGATTCATTAGAGGGAAAGGTTTTTGGGATTGGTAGTGAAGCTTTTGTAGTAGGAAGCCATGAATATTACTTAAGTTATGCTGTGAAAAACAACTTAATGTTTACTATCGATTCTGGGCATTATCATCCCAATGAATCAGTAGCAGATAAAATTTCAGCTATTATTCCTTTTGTTAAGGGAATTCTTCTTCATATTAGTAGGGGACTACATTGGGATAGTGATCATGTTCCAGTTTTTAATGATCAATTGATTCAGATCGCAGAGGAAGTAATCCGAATCAATGCTCTTGATAAAATCTTTATTGGATTAGATTTTTTTGATGCCTCAATAAATCGAATTGCTGCTTGGATTATAGGAGCAAGAGCTACATTAAAGAGTTTTTTATATGCATTATTACAACCTCAAGAGACCTTAATTGAATATGAGGAGAAAGGCAAGTATTTTCAACGTTTAGGGCTTTTAGAACAATTAAAAATGCTTCCATTTGGATCAGTTTGGGACTATTTTTGTTATATTCATAATGTTCCCATCGGAAAGAACTGGTTCCAAGATGTGGAAGAATATGAACAAAATGAATTAAGGAGAAGAAAAAATTCATGAAAGGATTAAATAATAAAATTCTTGAAATAGACCTTAGTCGAGAAGAATTTAAAGAATCTCTCTTAATTGAAGAAATATCAGAAAAATATATAGGGGGTCGTGGGATAGGAGTAAAACTATTATCAGAGAGGCTCCCATCCAAACTTAATCCTTTAGATTCAAAAAATTTACTGATTTTCACAACTGGTCCATTTGGGGGAACTAATGTTCCAACTAATGGACGATTTTCTTTAGTTACAAAATCACCTTTAACAAATGGGATATTTTACTCCAATTCTGGAGGTTCATTTGGTATTAGGATGAAAAGATGTGGGTATGATGGCATTTTGATTCAAGGTACATTAAGGGAACCGGGATATATTTTTATTGAAGATGGAAAGGATCCCACAATAAAGGAGGCATTAAAATTATGGGGTAAAGATACAGAACAAACATTAGAAGAATTAAAGAAAATTGAAGATAAAAAAATAAATACATTAATGATAGGACCTGCGGGAGAGAACTTAGTAAGAATCGCTTCCATTATGAATGACGCGAATAGAGCGTTTGGAAGAGGTGGTGTTGGGGCAGTTATGGGGTCTAAAAACTTGAAGGCAATTGTTCTTAAAGGAGGTAATAATAAATTTAACATTGATAATCCAAAATTATTGAAAAAATATGTACGAGTTGCATTAGATAAAATTAAAATAGTTCCTATTACGCGTTCCTCTTTGCCAATGTTTGGTACTTCAGCACTAGTTAATGTTATAAATATATTAGGCTTATTTCCAATTAATAACTTTCAGAAAGGATATGATGAGAGAGCAGATCTTGTAAGTGGAGAAAAAATAAATGAAAGTTTAACTCAAGAAAAAGAAGGATGTTTTGCTTGCCCAATAAGATGTGGAAGATTAACAAAGGCCGGTGATATGAAGGGAAAAGGTCCAGAATATGAATCAGTATGGGCTCTTGGACCGAATTTAGGTATATTTGATTTAAAAACAATAGCGCAAGCAAATTATTTATGTAATAGATATGGATTAGATACCATTTCTAGCGGAGGGAGTATTTCTTGTGGCATGGAATTACAAGAAAAAGGGCTATTGGACGAAAAATCCTTAAAGTTTGGTAATGTAGAGATACTAAAGCAACTAGTTGAAAAAATAGCTTATAAGAAAGGAATAGGAGCTCAAATAGGTGAGGGAGCCAGATTATTAGCAAATAAATATGGAGATAATGAATGTGCTGCTCAAGTTAAGGGATTAGAGCTTCCTGCATATGACCCGAGAGGAGCGATCGGACATGCATTAGGTTATGCAACCTCAAATAGAGGTGGATGTCATCTAACTGGATATTTAGCATCATTAGAAATATTTGCAGCACCAAAAAACATTGATAGGTTTACTATCGCAGGAAAGCCAGATTTATTAGTTTTAAAACAAAATCAGAAAGCAATCGAAGATAGTTTGGTTATTTGTACTTTCGCAGGTTGGGCTCTTGGACTTGATTATTATGCACGATTTCTAAAAGCTATCACAGGAATAGATTTTAGTGTTACTGATCTTACTAAAATAGGAGAACGGATTTATAATTTAGAAAGATTGTTTAATATTCGGGAAGGTTTTACACAAAAAGATGATACTTTACCTTCAAGATTTTTGAATGAACCTTTCAAAGAAGGACCTTCTAAAGGTCATACTGTTCCATTAAAAACTATGTTAGAGCAGTATTATTTTGTTAGGGGATGGAATAAAGAAGGAATTCCTAAAAAGAAATTAATTGAAAAACTTGGAATTAATTTTAAAATATAGTAATAATAATAGCGTGATAATTTTATGTATTTAGATGATTCAGTATATAAAGTATTTAAAAAGGTAGGGCATCATTTAGTTAGCCACGGTTATAATACTAGCCATTCTGGGAATATTTCTATTAGATCTGGGGGAAAAATAATTATTAAAAGAAGATCTGCCATGCTCGGTAATTTAGAACCGGAAGATCTAGTGATTTGTGATCTAAAACAAGAAGATTCTATGTCGCTTATTGCCAGTACTGAATTAGGGGTTCATAGAGCAATTTATTTAGAAACAGATGCAATGGCAGTAATTCATGCACACAACCCATTTTGTGTAGCTCTGTCTTTAATAGAAGATGAAATAACATGTATTGACGCTGAAGGTTTTGCAATGTATAAAAAAATTCCTATTATCGATGTGAAAATACCTGCGGGAGCATATTACACCTCAAAAGAGGTTCCAAAAATATTAAAAAATTATCCATTTGTTATCGTTCGTAGTCATGGGGTTTTTGCTAAGGGAATGACCTTAGAGGATGCATTACAAAATGTGACTGGTGCAGAACAATCTGCTTATATCAGATATCTTACCTTATTGACGGGTAAACCACTGAAGAGAGATTTCTCGAAAGAGAAGGATTTTTCTCTCTGGTGAAAAGAAATTTGAGATGAACCTTATAATGAAAAGATATTTAGCATTTGATATTGGCGCAAGCTCTGGTAGAGCTATTGTTGGGACTTTAGATAACAATAAGCTCTCCTTAAATGAGATTTACCGTTTTACTAATTCTGCTGTGAAGATAGGTAAATCTTATTTTTGGAATTTATTAAGGATATATACTGAAATTATAGAAGGAATGAAAAGATATGTTAAAAGATATGGAAAAAGCATCGATGGAATAGGAATTGATACTTGGGGTGTAGATTTTGTATTATTAGATAAAAATGATGAATTAGTCGGATTGAGTCATCATTATAGGGATAACAGAACAAAGGGAATGCTAAATCAAATGTTTAGAAAAGTTTCAAAAGAAGAAATTTTCAATATTACTGGGATACAATTTATGGAAATTAATACATCTACACAGTTATTCTCCATGATTCATTCTCAATCACCACAATTATCTATTTCGAAATCTTTCCTTATGATTCCTGATTATTTAAATTATTTATTGACAGGGATAAAACATTCTGAATATACAATCGCCACAACTTCTCAGTTAATTAATGTTCAAACCCAAAACTGGTCTGAGGCCCTAATTAAAAAATTAGGATTGGATAGAAATTTATTTAAAGAAATCGTTTATCCCGGTACAATATTAGGAAGGATTAGGAAATACATTGCTAATAATGTAGGGTTAGAAAAGGATACTTATCTGATTGCACCAGCTTGTCACGATTCTGCTTCTGCTGTCGCAGCGATACCCGTAAATCATAATGAATATGAAAGAGGAGAATGGGCTTATTTAAGCGCTGGAACGTGGAGTGTATTAGGAGTTGAATTAGACAACCCACTAATAAACAAAAAATCATTAGAGTTTAACATAACAAATGAAGGGGGTGTGGAAAATACCATAAGACTTCTGAAAAATGTTACTGGATTATGGTTAATTCAAGAATGTAAAAAAATATGGGAAAAAGAGATGTCTGATCTAAGATGGGAAGATATTGTCTTTAAGGCTTCAGAAACAGAACCTTTTCAAAGTTTTATCAACCCAGATGACCCTCAATTTCATAATCCATCAAATATGGTTCATTCTATTCAAGAATATTGCGAAAAAACAAACCAATATATCCCAAAAGATATAGGTGAAATATCTAGAACTATCTTTGAGAGCCTTGCATTTAGATATAGGCAAATAATTGAGATTGTAGAGAGTTTATTAAGAAAAAAAATTAAAATATTATTTGTTATTGGAGGAGGCTCATCAAATCATCTATTAAATCAATTTATCGCAGATTCTCTAAATATAACAATTAAAGTAGGGCCAGTTGAAGCAACAGCAGTAGGCAATATTCTCCTTCAAGCAAAGGCGCTAAATAATGAAATTCGACTGGAAAAAATAAGAGAAATTGTAAAAAATTCCTTTCCAATAAAAGATTTTTTCCCCAAAAATAATAATAGATGGAATATAGAATATAAAAATTATCTTAACTACACGAAGTAACAAAATATGAACGTTATTTCTCTAATTTCTATTATCTTTAAATATTGGGTAATCCCATTAAGGAACAATTTTTTACGGATTCGTCTTTTAACATCCTCAAAAATCGACAACTTCTACATCAAGTCCCTTCTTTTTAAGTGAATCTAAGAAATCCAGAGATATTCCATTATCCGTAATTAAAACATCAATTTGATCAATACTAATTAAAGTTAGGAGAGATCTTTTCTTAAATTTACTCGAATCCATTAGTACAACAATTTTTTCTGCATTATCACACATAATCTTTTTAACTTGCATTTCTAAGGGATGTGGGTCCATAACACCATCTTCTATAGTGAAACCCGTACCACTAATAAAGGTTGTATTCACTTTATAATCTGTAAAGAACTTTTCTGCTTTTACACCAACAAACGTAAATGATGATTTTCGTAGGATACCTCCAGATCCTATCACATTAATGTCCGAAATGAACTTTGATGCAGAAAGTAATGTATATAATCCATTTGTTAACAGAGTTACATTTTTTTTTTTTTTTAAGTATGGAATAATTTCGATAACTGTACTTCCACCGTCTAAGAAAATTATATCAGAATCATTTATATAATTATTAGCAACAAATTTCGCAATTTCATGCTTTTGTTTGTAATTATTCTGACGCCTTTTTTCGAACTCTTCTTCTTTATCATTTAGTTTATCAATCCTCATTGCCCCACCATGTACTCTACGAATTAAGCCTTCATTTTCTAAATATTGAAGATCACGCCATAAAGTCATCCTAGACACCTCAAAAATCTCAAGTAATTCTTCAATCGAAATAGAACTTTGATTATTCACTATCTCAAAAATCTTGGATCTTCTTTTTTCTGCTAACATAGTATTCAATATTAAATAGTGAATTTTATTATAAAAGATTACTTCATTCTGATTAATTTTTTTTATAAATTGATTTTACGTGAATATTTCTTAAAATATCTGTTTTTTTGTTGAATTAAAGAATTACTTTTATTAAGTGCTGTTTTACATATGAGATAATTGACTTTTTTTAACTTTTTTAAAATCATGGATTTTTATCATCAACTCAAATCTTTTTCTTCATTATTTTCGAAATTATAATCAATATTTTGGTTCTAACCTGATCCCTATACTAAAAATTGTTAAATTTTCTTTTTGTTTATCAACTTTAAATTCTATCTCCAATTTATATTGAACTGATTATTAGAAAATGCATTTTTGAATGTTTTTGTTCTTATGGTATATTCTCAATTGAACTTATTGCCCATTAACTCATTTTCAGCATCTATAATTTTAAAAATTATTTTAAGTTTGTATCGATCGATTTCATAAAATACCATGCTTGAATCAGCAAGAAGATAAGTAATAAATATCGGTAAAAATAGATGGACGGAAGAAAGCTTTTCCAGCACCAATTTAAATAATTCTTTTTCCCATTTCTTTAATTACTTTTTTACCAGGTTAACAATTGTAAAAGAAATGTAATATAAATTATTCACTTTAGTTTCAAGGTCTATTATAATTATTTAATAAGGATCCTATACCAAAAATAAAGAATCTTGCATACTTATTAACCGTTTCTTCAACATATTACAAATAATCCTTTAAACAGAAAAAGCCAAAAAATCTCCAATCTATTGACTTTCTATCTATTATAAGATTTTTAATAGAGCTTACAATTTTCTAATAGAATATCATTAATTATATATGTTTTTATACATAATGATACATTATAATATGCCAACTAAAGTTAAAATTCATGGATCATGTGGACATAGATTTAAATCCGTGAAAGAGGCTTTTACGCAAAGTATTGAGGAAAAAAAAGAAGTTGGGGCTAGTTTTGCAGTGATGATCGACGGCGAATACGTAATTGATATTTACGGAGGATATAAAGATACAGAAAAAACCCAACCTTGGGAAAATGATACCATCTGTAATGTATTTAGCACAACAAAAGTTCCAACAGCATTATGTACTATGATGTGTGTGGATAGAGATCTCTTAGATCTGGATGAAAAAGTCTCCAAATATTGGCCAGAATTTGCTCAAGGTGGAAAGGAAAATATATCGGTTAGACATATATTAAGTCATTCCTCGGGTTTAGCTGGAATTGATGAACCAATTCCTTGGAGTGCGTGGTATGATTGGAATAGAATTATTAAACTTTTAGAGGTTCAAAAACCATGGTGGGAACCTGGAACTAAATCAGGCTATCATGGCTTCACACAAGGATATTTATTAGGGGAATTAGTAAAGCGAGTTACTGGAAAATCGCTTGGTACTTTTTTTAAGGAGGAAATTGCTAATCCTCTCAATATAGACTTTTATATAGGATTACCGGAGGATCAGATTCCATGTGTAAGCAATTTGATTCCAGCTCGCTCATCGGGTGAAGAAATTTCTCTCATTTTTGGTTATATAACAGAAATTGCCAATAAATCAGAACGAATAAAAAAAGAAATTGAAAAATTAGAGAAATACATCGAATTTGAATTTGTAGATCAAGAAATATTTGGGATGACTATAAGTAATAATAAAATTACAATTGACAATAAAAAACTAGAGAAGTCTCCCGATTATAAATTTACCATCGCAAAGGAAACATCTGCTATAATTCTCTCATTATTCTCTCCTTTTAATAATGAAGCTGAGATTGTCTCCTCAAATATGAAGGTCGAGGGGGACTCTGAAGATATAAAACTAATTAAAAAACTATTTGAAATCATTGCCAATGAAGTTAGAACTAGCGGATCATTAGTATTGAGACAATTATTAAATCCAATCAACTATGTTGATATTTCTATACGTTCTAGCGAACGTTTATGGCAAAACTCAGAGATTCCTGCAGCAAATGGTCATGGAAATGCTAGATCAGTTGCAAAAATAGCTTCTATAATTGCCTGTGGAGGAGAAATTAATAATATAAGACTCCTCTCAGCAGAAACTATAGAAAAAATGCTAGAGGAGCAGATTTATGACACAGATCTAATTGTACTAGTCCCCATTCGTTGGGGCTTAGGGGTAGCTTTAAGTGGTAAAATAATATCATTCCCGAATGATAGGACGTGTTTTTGGCAAGGCGCAGGAGGATCTGGCATAATAATGGACTTAGATAATAAAATTGGGATTGGATATGTGATGAATCAAATGAGAAATCAACCCTTGTCTGAAACCTTATCTAATAAATTTCTTTCTGATACTCGAGGTAATAGATTAGTCACTGCTGTCTATGAATCTTTAGGGTTGATTTAGGTCTTTTTTAAATATGTAAACGATAAGTTAATTAAATGAAAAAATTCAATATTAGATCAAATAGCAATCGGATTGAACTAGCAATTAATTTGAAAGAAAAAAGGAATATTAATTTTTATACGTTGGACTGTGTTGTTAAGATTACTGTTGGTCTTATACTCCTTCAAAAAATAAAAGAAAATTATTTTTTTAACTTATTTATAATGAAATATTATAAAGTAAAATGGTGAATTAAATAAAATGGAATATGTAGAAAAAGATTTACCAGTAATACAAATAGAAGAACCATTGGATTTAAATTTAGAAGAAATAACGAAATTATCTACCCATCTCATAGAAACTTTTCTTAAGGAAAATATCGAAAAAATCAGGGCAGGTATGGGTGGCGATTGCAAAGATATTACTACTAGTAATATTTTGACAAAAGATAAAACAATTTCAGGCTATAAAAGTGATTTACGAATAAGAATCTATAAACCTGAAGAGACAATTAAGAGACCTTTAATGGTATTTTTCCATGGGGGTGGTTGGTTTGGGGGAAGTATAAATTCTGTTGAGGAATATTGTAAAGCAGTTTCTGATCAAGCAGATTGTGTGGTTCTCTCTGTAGATTACCACCTTGCTCCAGAACATCCTTTTCCAGAAGGTCTTGAAGATTGTTATTTGGCAATAAAGTGGGCTGTGAAAAATAAATCCAAGTTAAATATAGATGAAAATAAAATTATTGTTTCAGGGGATAGTGCAGGTGGTAATTTTTCAGCCGTCTTAACATTTATGGCTAAACATAGAAAAGAATTTGAAATTGCAAAACAAATTCTTGTCTATCCAGCAACTAACTTGGATATTAATCCACATAAAATTTCACCAGATTCAGCCGAAGGGGATAAAATATTCCAAGCAATGATTAATCTTTATTTACAAGGTAAAGTGGATCCATCAGATCCCTATATATCTCCTGCTTTGGCTAAAGATTTTAAAAAATTACCTGATGCTCTAATCGCCGTAGGAGATCAAGATGCCTTATATAAAAGTTCTCTGGAATACGCTAAACGCCTAGATAAGGCAGGGAATAAAGTTAAGTTTATTCTCTATAAGAATGCAGATCATGCTTTCATAGATAGAACAGGTAAATCAGAACAAGCTAACGATTTAGTAAAAGAAGCAGCAGAATTTATACAGAATTAGTTCTTGCTTTAAAAATATAAAAAATAAGCCCAGTTCTTTATAAATAATAATCAAAACACAGAAGTTTTTAGATATATCTCAATTGAAATATATCGATTAAATATTAATAATATTTTAAAATTTATTTTTACAATGATTCTAGTCTTTTTTAACCCCAATTTCAGAATTATAGGCTATAAATTGGTAGTAACCCGATCCCATACTAAAAATTGCATACTTTTCTTCTAATTTTTTAAATTTAATTTCAATGTTGGTATCAACGGGATTTTTCTTTTCTAGTAATATAATATCCCCTTCTTTTATTATATCAGCGTCATTTATAAGCGGGATCCACACCTTGACTTTACAGCCAACAGGAATAGAAATTGTAAGTTTAAAATTTAAACTTGTTTTTTCCCAAGCACAATAGATCAGTCCTTTGATTGTTTTTAAGTTTCCACAAGCGTAATTCATATCATCTGGTATAAAAGGTTTAATTTGAAATGAGCTCCAACCTGAGTTTAAGCATTTAATTCCTACTAATATGTTAAAAAACCAAGTATCTACTGAACCAAGCATGATATGATTATATGAATTCATACCTGAATTATCTAATTTTTCCCACCTCTCCCAGAGAGTGGTTGCTCCTTCTTTTATCATATACCCATATCCGGGAAAACTGGTTTGAGTTATCATTTTATAAGCGATTTCAGGATATCCATAAGTGGTAAGTACTTCAAAGATAAATCTTGTTCCGATTATACCAGTGTCAATATGATAAGCATAAGTATTCATTATCCCTTCAACAAGTGTATTAACTATTGATTTTTCTTTATCTTCTGGAACCATCTTTAAATAAAGAGGTAATGCGTTAGATGTTTGACTAATAGCTCTATCTGTAAGTGGTGAGACTTGAATGTGTTTATACTCATTTATTGTGAAAGTATCTGACAATTTTTCTGTTAATAAAAATTTCGAATTAAATGCATTTTTAATCTCATCCGCTTTTTTTGAGTAAAATGCAAAATCATTTTTTTTTCCCAGAATTTTAGCTATTTTTGAAAGTAAAAGAGTATCATGATAATAATACCATGTAGAGACTAAATTTAGAGGAGTTCGTTTTGAAGCAATATTCATTGGAGGGCACCAATCCCCATATCTACCGTGTTTTAAAATATCTTTTTCAGATGATTTTATAAGAAAATCAATATATTTTTTTAAAGCTTTATAGTTTTCTTCAATAATTCTAATATCATTATAATACCAGTACATGTACCAAGCAATTGTTATAAAGGCTGAACCCCAAGCAGGATCAGCAGGATATATTCCCCAATAAGGAGGTACGATATCAGGTATACTCCCATTTTCTCTTTGGCTCAATTTAATATCTCGTAAATATTTAGAATAAAATCGAGCCATATCAAAATTTAACATTGCTTCTTCAGTTACAAGCTGGGCATCCCCCATCCATCCTTGCCTTTCATCTCTCTGAGGACAATCCGTTGGAATGCTCATTAAATTACTTAATTGACTCCAAATGATGTTCTTATGAATTTGATTTATTAATTGATTAGAGCAATTGAATTCACTCGCTTTTGGTACATTACTATGAAAAAATAATCCTTCAATAGTTTCTAATGATGGAACTCCGGGAAATCCAGTTAATTCAACATATCTGAATCCATGATATGTAAAATGAGGTTCAAAGGTTTCTAGACCTTCACCTTTTAAAATGTATATATCAGTTGCAAGTGCATTTTTATTTGGTGCTGTGTTTAATGTCCCATCTTTATTTAGAATTTCAGCGAATCTTAGTCTAATTTGAGTGCCTCGTGGACCTTGAATATATAACCGAACGAATCCTGTAAAGTTTTGTCCAAAGTCATAAACATAAATCCCCGGATGGGGACTAAATATTTTATGTGGGCTCAATATTTTTGTTGTTTCAATAGGATGCATCATCTGAGAAGCTAAGGGATATCCACTTACTAAAATCGACTTTTTCCAAGCTGCATCATTAAACTTAGGTGAATCCCATCCAGGCATCTCAAGACGAGCATCATATTTTTCTCCATAATATATTCCGTTTTCCTGAATTGGTCCCAAAGATTCTTTCCAACTCTCATCGGTACCAATAAAACTTTCTGTTCCATCGGAGAATTTAAGATTAATTTGAGCAATTAATTTAGGGTATTCATAATTTTTAGTTGGTAGATCAAACGGTTGAGTAGTTGGATCAAATTGTCGTTCAACGCAGCGTCCATTCCCTAATATCACACCTAAAGCATTTTGATGTTGAAGAGATGAAGTTATATCATAGGTGGAATAAAGAGATATTTTCTCATAATCTGTTTGTGCAGGTTCTAAAATTCTAGTTCCAATTTTTTTTCCATTCAAACGAATTTCATAATATCCAATACCACATATGTATAACTTAGCGGATTTGACTTCTTTTTTGAGAGTAAATTCTTTTCTTAGATATAAGGAAGGCAATTCCTTAAATGGAATATTTGGAGATTGATATTGAAGTTTTTTTCTTGCTTCTTTATCAACAAATTCCTTTTTACTAATCCAGTTTGCTTTCCAATCTGAAATATTTAATAAAGCCGTCTCAAAATATGATATTTCACTAAAGTTACTCTCAGAATCATTCCTATCCCACCATTTTACTCTCCAGTAGTATTTCGAATTACTTTCTAAAGGTTTACCTTCATATGGGATATTAAAGGTTTGATCAGATTTTACTTTTCCACTATCCCAATAATTACCGTGTTCAGATAACATTGACGACTCTTCTGTAGATACAATAATACGATAAGCAGATTGGGATTGATTTCTTTCATCATGATCTAATAACCAAGAAAATCGTGGAACTAAAGTATCTATTTGGATTGGATTTTTGAAATATTCACATCTTAACTCAATTGGAGATTTAATCATAATTTTCATTCTTCACTTTTTTAATCATTTTTGAGTAATATTATATTAATAATACCCTCTAAGGGGGTTATTCTTCCAAAGCTCCTTGTTCGTTATTATATTCAGGGTCGTATAAATGGCATGCAACGCAACAATTGGATTTAACTTCTATAGTTTTTGGGATAATTGAATCGCATGGTCTAAATCTATATTTACATCGAGGATGAAACCGGCATCCTGATGGAGGATTAATTGGACTTGGTACTTCTCCCTCTAGTATGAATTTAATTTCTGGATCATCGGGAACAACTTCCATACGGGACTTCAGAAGTGCTTTCGTGTAGGGATGTAAGGGATTATTAAAGATCTGATCCACATTTCCAATTTCGACAATTTGACCCACATACATGACAGCTACTCGATATGCAATATGATTTACCACAGAAAGATCATGTGTTATAAATAAATATCCATAACCGTATTGTTTCTGCAACCTTTTTAGGAGATTAAGAATTTGGGCTTGAACAGATACATCAAGAGCAGAAGTAGGCTCATCAAGAATTATTAGTTCAGGATTGCTCGCTAATGCCCTTGCGATAATGATACGCTGCTTTTGACCTCCAGAAAATTCATGAGGAAATCGATCAAGATGTTCAACATTCAAAGACACTTTCTCTAACAAAATTAAAACCATTTTTCTTATATCTTCATCTTTTGTTATTCCCATCAAATTTTTAAGAGGTTCAGCAACAATATCTATTACTTTCATACGAGGATTTAATGATGCATCTGGATCTTGAAAAACTGTCTGAATTTTTTTACGTAAATATGTAGGATATGGAGTTGAAACGGGTTGATCTTTAAATAATATTTCACCATCCTCTTTTTCAATTAATCCTAAGATACAATTTGCTACTGTCGTTTTACCACATCCGCTTTCACCAACTAAACCCAAAGTCTCTCCCGCTTTTATTTTAAATGATATTCCATCAACGGCTTTAACCGCACCGATTTCTCTTTTAAGCACACCTTTAGTTAATTGATAATATACTTTAAGGTTGTTAACTTCAAGCATAATTTTACCCTGTTCTGATACTGTTAGTTCTTGAACTTGCCCAGTAGGAATCCTTTTCATATAAATATATTTTAAGATAAAACTAATTATGATCGAAAGTACTATAGCGATAATCAGAGAATTTGGTAAAAAGAACGCTGCTACTGAGCTAATGATTGAAGATGTTAAAATAAGATTTCTTTTGTTCGGTAGTAATTGCGATCGAGATAGTGATATTACAGAGATAATAATAAACGATATTAGAACACTTGGTATGAATAATAACAAAAGGAACTCAATAAGAAAATCAACACTAAATGTCCTTAAAAGTTTAGTAAAGAAATGTTTAAAAGAAGGGTTAAATATATAATTAGTAATTATTATAATCACTATTAAGATTATAGGGATAAATAATAAAGCAGAAATTCTCTTTTTTTCTTTCACTTGCTCTAAAATTTTATAATCGTTAAAAAATAGACCGCCGATAAGTATTGTGATAGGGAAAAAAAACAGAAATTGTCCAACCATAGGTAAAACCCGCTCTGCTGAAACTAAGATGCCACTCATTAAAAGAAAAATTAAACTATAAAGCGACAAATTAATTATTAAGAGCTCAGTATTTTTTGATTTTTTGATTTTACTTTTATTTTTAATGTGTTGATATAATATAACCAAAATCATTCCTTGTAAAATAAAAGCGTAAACTACAAATAATACCGATAGATACGATCCAATAAGATCACCTTGATCTAAAATTGAAACAAGTAAAGGAATGATTCCCATAGATGTTCCTAAAATCGTAAAAAAGAACCCAAGTGCACAAACTGTAAAAGATATCCAATTTTTATTGTTTTTTATTGAAAAGTTCATTTTTTGTTCACATTTCTTTTTTTCTTTATAGAAATACTAAGAAGTAAATACATCCAGTTTCTTATTATATTTAGGGTCGTATAAGTGGCATGCAACGTAATGATTAGATTCAGCTTCTATGGTTTTTGGGACAATTGAATCGCATGGTTTAAATCTATACTCGCATCGAGGATGAAACCGGCATCCTGAAGGAGGATATATTAAGTTTGGAACTGTGCCAGGAATAGTTTCTAACATTTCCTTTTTTTTTCCCACAATCGGAATTGATTTTATTAGTCCCTTTGTGTAGGGGTGAAAAGCCTTTGTCAACACAGTTTTTCTTTTTCCCACTTCAATTATCTTGCCACTATACATAACTGCAATCTTATCACACATTTTTGAAATTATTCCTAAATCATGTGTTATAAATAAAATTGATGTATTATATTCTTTTTGAAGATCTTTCATTAATTTAAGTATCTGATTCTGTACAGTAACATCTAAAGCAGTAGTAGGCTCATCTGCAATGAGAAGCTTTGGACTACACACAAGAGCCATGGCAATTTGTACTCTTTGCCGCATTCCTCCGCTTAATTCGTGAGGATATTGATCAACTATTAACTCTGGATTAGGGATTCTTAAATTTCTTAAGAGCTCTATACTCAAATCACGGGCGACACTGTATATACTTTTATTATTATCTTTCACAGCCTCAAGGAGCAATTCTTTCTCTTTATGCAGAAGGTATACTTCAATAATTTGTTTTCCTACTTTATAGACGGGGTTTAGAGAATTAAGAGGATCTTGAAAAATCATTGTTATTTCATTACCTCTATAAGGTAAGACTTCATTTTCCCCCGATTTTAAGAAATTAATTTTCCCAAATTTGACTGTTCCTTTCTCTATTTTACCAGGGGGTCGAATTAATTGAAGAATAGATAATGCGGTTACTGATTTTCCACATCCAGTTTCTCCTACAAGACCCAAAATCTCACCTTTATGTATTTTAAATTCTACATCTTCTACTGCATGAACAACTCCCTCTTCAGTATAAAAATTAGTTGTAAGATTTTCAACACTTAAAATTACATTCTTTTCGCTTAAATCTGGACCTTCAGATGATTTCCGTTCATTTTTCATAAGCTCTTCGATTTGATTTTCACTTTCTCTAATTGATTCGGGTAAAAATTTGATTTTGAGGGAAATGAAAAAACCAGCTATATAAACACTTCCACAAACTAATATTAATACTCTTATGTCTTGGGAATATAGAGTTATTCCAAAAAGTCTTGAAAGATATAATTCAACAATGATCAGTTGGATTGCCCAAATTCCAAATGAAACGAGTCCCCCTACAACCACTGATTTAAATAAGATTTTTTTAGGAAGACGATTTCCAACAGAATTAATCTTATTTATCAAATAAGTAATGCTTGCAGCTATTATCACGAAAATAAAAGCCCATTGAAAACCCAACAAAAAGAGATCGTAAGTGGGTCTAAGAGGATCTGGGGGAATATAATTTCCTAAGGGAATATTTAAAAATTTAATGGATAGAAAAATGAAAGCGACACTCCAAGATACAATTAAGATAAAAATTGAGCCCATAATATAATTTTTATTAAACGGAAATTCTTTATTTTTCCCTATTCCTATAACTTTTTTAAAAAGTAATTTAAAAAATGGAAAGAAAAGGCTCATCATAAGAGCAAAAAATAACATAGGCTGATTTAGAGCACCAAATATTGGCACAACATAACCTAAAAAACCAAAAGATATCCTAAGAGTTAAACTTATCCCAAAAGCTATTAAAAGACTTAGATATAAGCTTAAATTTTGTTTTTTTTTTTCCCCTTGAGATGTTTCAAGAAATAGCATATTAAGTATTTTTATTATAAACAATACAAATAGAAGCGAGATAAGAGTTTCGGCAACAATATCCCTCAAATCGATCGAATAAAGATATTGAAATATAAAATTAATCATTTTAAAACCATCATATCTATTGTTTTATTTTTTTATATAATCGCGGATCTAATGCATCCCGTAAACCATCGCCAACTAACATAAACCCTAACACTGCAATTAAAATGAAAAGTCCAGGCCAAAAAGCTATATTTAATTCATTCCAAAGCCTTGCGATATTGATATCCGTGCCCCAATCTGGAAGAGTTTGATCAGCAAACCCAAGAAAGGCAATAGATGAGAAACCTAAAATTGCACCACCCACACCACCGAAAAAAACAATAAATAACGGCGAAATAGCATTAGGAAAGATATGTATAAACATTACTTTCAACTTTTTCGCTCCTCCGGTTATTGCAGCACTTACATATAACTCTTGCTTTACCTGAAGAACCACTGAACGCATAAATCTCGCAAGACCTGGTATGGATAGAGATCCAAAAATCAATAGGAGAAAAAAAATATCTTGAGTAGCCAACTGTGAAATAATAATCACTATTATTATGACTGGAAATACCATTACAATGTCAGCTATGCGCATTATAATCGAATCAACCCTTCCACCAAAATATCCAGAAACAGTACCAATTATTAACCCCCCTAATATTCCAATTGAAATTGATAATATTCCAAAAGTTAAAGATGTCCTACTGCCCCAGATTAACCTTGCGAGAAGATCATAACCATATCGTGTTGTACCTAATGGATGCTCCGGGGAAGGTGGGGCAAACTCAGGGAAACCTTCCTCCATAGATAAGTAGGGATTAGTAATGAGTCTTAATGGATAAGGAGTAAGCCAGGGAGAAAAAACTGCACAAAAAATTATAAATAAAATCATAAAAATGCCTATAATAGTTAAAGGGTTGAGAACTCTTCGAAATAACTTTCTTTTAGATTTCGTTTTACTTATTTTGTATTCAATTTTAGTAAATTCTGGATCTCGCCAACCAGGGATCAAAAAAAATTTTGCATATCGATTTATAGATTTTTTTTGTTTTATTCCTTTTTCATTTTTATTTATGTTTATTTGACTCATTCAATTCACCCTTCTTATTTATAAACTATTCTTGGATCTATAATTGTGTACATCAAATCTGCAACTAAGTTCCCAACAAGTATTATAATTACGGAAAATACTAATAATCCATTAATTACTACATAATCTCCTAACACAATTGCAGAATACATATAGTATCCCATACCTGTGTAATTAAATACCATTTCAAGTAATAATGCTCCCGATAACAGTGCAGTGGTATTTCCTATAATGATGTTCGTGGTCGGGATTAATGCATTCCTTAAAGCGTGCTTATTGATAATCTCCTCTTCTGGTACTCCTTTTGCCCGAGCTGTTCTAATATAATCCTTTTCCATAATTTCTAACATTGAAGCTCTAGTTTGTCTACTTATCCCAGATAAAGATATGAAAGTCAAACAAATTACTGGGAGAATCAAATGTAGAATTGTGTCTTGTAGGAGTGCTTGATCATTGAATATAATGCCATCAATCAATCGAAAACCAGTATTAAACGGCCATTCAGGATTGGGATATCTTATATTTGGAGAATTAGGCCCCATAACTTCAAGGTTAAAGCTTTGTCCAACAAAATTTTGTAACATTAAACCGATATAAAATATTGGAAGTCCTGCTCCAAGCATCCAAACAAATCGGAGAATGTTATCAGTTGATTTGTTTCTGCTTTTCGCGGAGATCACTCCAAGTTTTACTGCAATAAATGGAATAACGACTATAGGAATTATCACTAATTCAATGGTTTTTGGATATACTTTTCCGATAAAAGTAAGCACAGGGGTACCATCAGCAACTAAGTAAGATGTACCCCAATCACCCGTAAAGAAAGCTGCGAAATATTTTCCTAATTTGATATACCAAGGATCATACCAACCAATTCTTTGTCTTTCCCTTTCGAGGTCTTCAAAATCTATTGGAAAACCCAATTTATTTAAAACGGGATCACTAGCCATCAGTTGCGTTAAAAGAAATGTAACGGCTAAAACAGACAAAAGTACGGGAATCATGAATAAAATTCGTTTGATGATATACTTGAGCATATTCTGGGTTTTTTTTTTTTTTTCCATAAGTTCTCACCTATTGCAAATAATCATTAGTTGCATAACAGAATGTATATTTTTATAACCGATTAAAACAAAAATATATATATTAGTTTATCAAACATAATATATAAGCTTTTAAAATAAACTAAAAAAATTAATCTTTAAAAAAAGTTATAAGATGTGAAAAAATATGAAAAAGAATAAGATAATGCCGATTTTTATGATGCTTTTAATGTTCTTTAGTCTACCTATCGGTTATATCGCAGCACAACCTCAAATCTCTCAAGCTCCATCAGATAATTTTGTGATTGGAATCGGATTAGGAACAGGGAGTTGGGATCCCGCAGCACCTGGAATAGGTACACAAGAATATTATTTTTCAGGATGTATCGAGGGATTATATAGGTGGTACGAGCCAGATAACACTCTTAAGCCACTTCTGGCAACCAATTGGACTATTTATAACAGAGCTCCTGAGACAGGCCAGTGGGAAAATTATTCCGGTGGAATTAAAGCAATCGCGTTTTCATTACGCCAAGGAGTTAAGTTCCATGATGGGTCTGAATTTAATGCTACAGTTGCAAAATGGAATTTTGATCGAACGACAAAGGTCAGTGGAAACCAAACAGGAGGGAGTGGTACGATCAGTTTAAACGCATGGTTTGATGTTAGTCATTGGGCAGATTATTTTACTCCAACTTGGAATTTATCGTGGGGATTGGGTTCTCCCAATATTTTTGGGTTGAATAATATGATACCTGTTATTAATAAAACAGAAATAATTAATCCTAATCTAATAAACGTAACACTAAATCTCTGGGCTATTAAACTAAAAAGTTTAAAATCATATAATATGCTTTGGGAAATGATCTCTATGGAATCATATAAAGCTTATGAAAATACAACTCTCCCTACACTTACTTCAAATCCTACGGGTTATCCCGGACATTTAATAGGTGCTGGTCCGTATGAATTTGATTATATTGATGAGGAAGTTACTCAGACGGGGCGGATGGTTAAATTTAATGATTATTGGAATCGGACTGCACTTGAGGCAGAGGGATGGTACACTATTGAAGAAGTTAATGTACGTCATTTTGCAGATGCAAATGTTCGTACAACAGCATTAATAAATGGAGAAGTGGATTGGGTTGGTGATCAAAGACAGATTCCGATAACAGATCACCAAAAGTTAATCAATAATCCTCTGGTTAATATTTACTCAATCAGATATGATAGAGCGCCTTTATTTATTAGTCTTATGTGTAAAGAAGGCCTTGATACACCTACTCCTTTGGAAGCTCCTTGGTGGGGGATGACTCCAAGGCAAATATTCCCAATAATTGCACCATCCCTTGGAATCAATACCACAGAGACTCCAATGACCGAAGGAATTAATAGGACGATAAGACAAGCTCTATCTTACGCTTTCAATTATCAAAGTTTCGAACGAGCTATAGGTGGATGGGGACAACTTTCACAGCATATTTTTGGTCCTGATAGTCAATTTTATAATCCTGTGATTTCCGCACCTTATTACAATCTAACAAAAGCAAGAGAGATACTTCTTAATGATCCGTATTATGGTCCGCTCTGTACTGTTAGAGGACTAACTCTTAATAGTACAGACGCTCAATGGAACACCATCGCGGCATCAAATCCATTGGAAACCCATACTATGCTTTACCCTGGAGGAGGCTTAGGGGTATCATGGGGGAGTCTAATGCCAGTTTATATGGAACCGGCTCTTGCAGATATTGGATGCGATTTTGACTCTACGGGAACAACTGACATTATTACGGCAGTGTTAACAGGTCGTTTTCTCTTATATGATATGGTACCTTTTATATTAGATATTACTCCGACTGATCCTCGTGAAGACTTGCTTTGGTTTACCTCCAGTAGAAGATATATTCCCCACTTTAGCGTCAATCTTCCTCACATGGCAAATGGTACAATTGATAATATAGTATATGATATGCAATTTAGTGCCTTAGATATTCTACAAGACGAGATGGATATCATAGCCAATCACATTCAAAATTATGATGTCCCATGGATTGTTATCGATCGATACAATATAAGCTTCGCAATGAATGCAGGATTTGACTATCACCCAGAGATGCCTCATTGGTATTCTAACATTCAACCAAATATTGCATTAATAAATGGGACCCGAGTGCTCTCCTCATCGGAATTTATTCCAGGATACTCTGAGATTCTAATTATAGCTGCTTCCGGAATATCAATTGTCGGTATTATGTATGTGATGATGCGTAAAAAGAAACAAAACTTCTTATCTTAAATTTCAAAACTACTTTTTTTTTTAATTATTTTCTTTATTTATATTGAGATATTTGTCTCCTTAAGTTCATAGTTTTACTATAATCGTTTAAATTCGAGAAAGATAAAATCTAAATTCATAATTAAATATAAATGTTTAAATGGAGAATTATTGTCTCAGTTTAAGAAAAGTTGCTAAAGAATAGTTTTTGGAAAAAATGTTCCCAAAGATAAATCATCCCAGACTGATCGTTCTTGATCGAATACCGCATTTAACACCTCAACTTTTTTTCCAAAAATCATCGTAGCTCGACTATTAACATCGTAAGTGGGCCATCGAGACAACTTATCAGTATTGGGATTGCCATTACTGGCAAAACTTGTCCAAGCCCCCATCATTTTATTACTCAAATCCAGATCTGGATTCGGCCCAACTAAGGGCTTAAACTCCGGGTGATCCAATTGATTAAAGATGAATGGAGTTTCAAGTCCATGCATTGCTCCTAGTTTACCGTCAAATACGGGAGAGGGCCAAGTAAATAGATAATTATAGGTATTTGGTTGGTACTTGCTCTGGTTTTCAAGTAAACGTATTGTTGGGATGCGAAATATCATATCCGACAAAATTGCATTCAATAATTGTTTTGGTTCATTGGAGTATTTTCCTTCTCTTGCTTTTTTATATGTATTGAGAATTTTTTTTGACTTTTCCTTTTCGATGCCAGTTATCGTTAAAAAATCTATTATTTTTTGTTCATCGTTTATGTTGGCTAAAGAGGGGTTTAAAGTGATAAAGAGCATACCTTCATCTAGATTATTTCCCATCATTAAATCTATATTTTTGCAGTCTCCCCTCTGAAAAGCCTTTAATGGATGAATAGGTAATGTTTCACCGTCAATTTGAGGTCTAAAGCCCATTATTGATCCTTGTGTTATTTCGCTTTGCGCATTAATAATCTCTTGAGCAAGAATTATCCTCATCGCATCAATATCTCTTTCCTTTATCCCTAATTTCTCCATCAATTTTTTTGTTAGTTTTTCATCTGGTTTAGGATCAACATGAGGAGTACCTTGAGTAATAACTCGCTGGAAGAGCCCTTTCGCTTTAGGCATCGCACATAAGGTAACCACAGCATATCCTCCTGCAGATCCTCCAAATATTGTGATATTATTTGGATCCCCTCCGAATAGTTGAATGTTTTCCTTTACCCATTTAAGAGCCATTATTTGGTCTAACTGACCTACATTAGAAGTGATACCTGGTATGAATAAGTATCCCAACGCCCCTAATCTGTAATTAATCGTAACTACTGCAACATCTCCATTTCGAGATAGTGCTGTACCATCAAAAGTATCGGTACTTCCGGTTCCCGCATCGAAACCTCCACCATGTATAAAAAACATAACCGGTCGTTTTCCACTATCAGTCGAGGGAGTCCAAATATTAAGATATAAGCAATCTTCACTTTGCGGTTCCAACTTAACAGGGCGATGGTGATATACTTTACCATCGATATTTATTGGTATTTCATCTAAAGGCATAGACACTTGATATGCACATGGACCAAATTCTAAGGCCTTAAGAATTCCATCCCAAGGTTTCTTAGCCACGGGGGGAGAGAACCTCAATTCACCAATTGGTGCTTCCGCATAAGGAATACCCTTAAAGATTTCCACTCCATTTTCGGTATAACCTTGAATTTTTCCAGAATTAGTGTTAACCAGAGTCATTCTTAAATAATCAGAATGTAGTTTAATATATAAAATTATAACATTTTATAAACTGTGTTTGATTTCATATTATATATAATTATAATCATAGAACTTGAGTTTGTTATAGATGGAGTTGGATAATCAATCTGAGAATGATAGTTCCGAACAAAAGGGTTTTATTAAAATTGACTGGGGAAGACAAGGTGGTGTAATCCTTGGATATCTTGCAGTATTTTTTGGTTATTTTGGGGTCATCGCAAATACAATGATGATTGATGAATCTGGATTATGGATTTCTTTCCATGATATGGATAGAACTATTCTTTTTTGGACGTATGAGACTTATATTTCGCCATCCTTTAATCCATTTATCTTCCTTATAATTCTAATAATATTTTTAATGCTGATAATTTTTTTTAGTCTTAAAGATGGGGATTCATCATTATTATTATTAATATTAATTCCAGTATTGATAATCTTCATTTTAGACATTTATTGGACCTTAATTCGCTTACCGATTACCGTTACAACAGGAACCTTTATATTCAGCTTCAATATTCAAGGTTTAGCTATTATATTATTATTTTTAGTTTGTTTTGGTCTAACCTATAAAGAAGATATATCCTTATATGGCATTAAAGCCTCAATATGGTTAGTTCCTTTTATCATTGCTGGATCATTTTTTTTCTATACTATGATGTTTGGATTTTCCATTGAACCATTTATACTTCAATTTGGAAGTGGAGAAGGATACATGAATATCTTAATTTTAACTTTAACAGTGCTAGCAGGATCTGTAAGTGGTATGAAACTAAAACAATATAAAAGGAAAGAAAAAATTACTGATTTTGACTCTGAATCGTACTAAATGTTTTTAAGAAATCTTTTAATTCATCCCAAACTGCTCTTCCTTGATCGAATACCGCATTCAATACCTTAATTTTCTCGCCAAAAATCATCGTAGCGGGATTATTAATTTCATAAGCAGGCCATTGAGGTAACTGATCGGTATTTGGATTGCCATTACGGGCAAAACTCGTCCAAGCTGCCATCATTTTAGTACTCAAGTCATGATTTGGCTTTAATCCAACTATGGGTTTAAATTCTGGATTATCCAATTGGTTAAAGATAAATATGTTCTCAAGACCATGAAAAGCACCTAATGCCTTATTAAATGCAGGACAAGGCCAAGTAAATAGATAATTATAGGTATTTGGTTGGTATTTGCTTTGATCTTCAAGTAAACGTATTGTTGGGATGCGAAATATTATATCCGTCAAAATAGCATTCAGTAATTGTTTTGGTTCCTTAGAGTATTTTCCCTTTCTTGCTTTTTTATATGTCTTGAGTATGTTTTTGATCTTTTCCTTTTCGATTCCAATTTTAGTTAAAATTTCTATCAGACTCTGTTCATCATTTATTTTAGATAAAAAGGGATCTGGAGCGATAAAGATCGTAAATTCATCTAAATTAGTACCCATCATTAAATCTATCTTTTTGCATTCCCCTGTTCGAAAAGCTTTTAATGGATGGATAGGTAATGTTTCACCGTCAATTTGTGGTATAAAGCCCATATCTAATCCTGGAGAGATTTCATCTTGAACTTTTATGATTTCTTTTACGGGAATTTCCCTTAAAGCATCAATATCTCCTTCTTTTATGCCTAATTTATTCATTAAGGTTTTCGTTGGTTTTTCATCTTGTTTAGGATCGACGAGAGGGGCACTTTGGGCAATAACTCGCTTGAAGAGCCCTTTCACTTTAGGCATCGCACATAAAGTAATCACGGAATATCCTCCCGCAGATCCTCCGAAAATTGTGACATTATTTGGATCCCCTCCGAAAAGATGGATGTTGTCATGGACCCATTCTAAAGCTAAAATCTGATCTAATTGGCCTGCGTTTGCAGTGACACCCGGGATATATAAATATCCCAATGCGCCTAACCGATAATTAATCGTGACTACTACAACATCTCCATATTGGGCTAATGCTGAACCATCATGGATATCCATATTTGCTGTTCCTGTTTTGAAAGCCCCGCCATGTATCCAAAACATAACCGGTCGCTTTCCATTATCGGTTGTGGGAGTCCAAATATTGAGATTAAGACAATCTTCACTTTCTGGTTCAGACTTTTGGGGGCGATAATGATAAATTTCTCCATCTAAGTATACTTTTAAGTCATCCACGAAATCTGAGGTATTCCCTTGATATGCACATGGACCAAATTCTAAGGCTTTAAGAATTCCATTCCAATGTTTGTTAGGTACAGGAGGAGAGAATCTTAATTTCCCAATTGGTGCTTCAGCATAAGGAATCCCCTTAAATATCTTTACTCCATTTTCGGTATAACCTTGTATTTTACCATATTTAGTATTAACGAGAGTCATTTTTAAATAATCAGAATGTAATCAAATATATAAGATTATAACATTTTATAAATCGCGTTTGATTAATAATAATAGACAATTTTTAATCAAAATATTTAAAGGTCAAGAATATGGAGAAAATAGAATTTCCAAGAGGATTCCTCTGGGGCGTAGCTACATCCAGCTATCAGATTGAAGGTGCTTGGGGTGCGGATGGAAAAGGTGAAAGTGTTTGGGATTATATCTGTCATGATACAAATTTTATAAAAACTCAAGAGACAGGTGATATAGCATGTGATCACTATCATCGATATAAAGAAGATGTTCAAATAATGAAACGATTAGGTTTGAAGGTATATCGATTTTCAGTTTCATGGCCTCGTATTTTTCCATCGGCTAAGGGTAAAATTAATCAGAAGGGAGTTGAATTTTACGATAATCTTGTAAACGAATTATTAGATAACCAGATTGAACCGGTAATTACACTATACCACTGGGATTTACCTCTATCATTACAAAAGATTGGAGGTTGGGAAAGTCGAAAGGTTGTTGATGCTTTTGTAGATTATGCAGATTTTATGTTTGAGCACTTTGGTAACCGTGTGAAAAAATGGATTACTTTTAATGAACCGAAAGTGTTTACAACGTGGTTTTATTCATTAGGTCTTTATGATCAAAAACCTGATATTAGAAGAGGTTATTTAGCTTCAATTTCTGTTAATGCTGCTCACGCAAAAGCCATAGAAAGGTATCGGGAGTCTAAGAATTCTGACGGTGAAATCGGTATTACGCTCAGTTTATCCCATATATATCCAAAGACTGATTCTGAGGTGGATCAGAAAGCAGCGAAGTATGTTGATGGTTTATACAATCGATGGTATATTGATCCAGTAATAAAAGCTACCTATCCTCAAGATATTTGGGATGCTCTTAATAAACGGTTTAATCTTCCACAAATACCTATGGAAGATTTAAAATTACTTAATGATAATCCTATTGATTTCTTAGGAATAAATAATTATTCTTGCATCAGAGTTAGTGGAGAGAACCCAGAAGATTTAAATAATATACTTAAACTTATTAGACCTGAGAAAGTAGAAGGACGTGAATATTCAGAAACAGGTTGGGAAGTGTGCCCCGAAGGATTATATGATTTATTAATAAGAGTTGATAAAGATTACAATCATCCAATCATCTATATTACTGAAAATGGAATGGCATGTAAGGATGAAAAGATCATCAATAATATAGTACAAGATGAGGATCGAATAAACTATTTAAAACAATATCTTCAAGCAAGTCATAGCGCGATTGAAAAGGGTGTAAATCTGAAAGGATATTTTGTTTGGACTTTGATGGATAACTTTGAATGGGTTGAAGGATATTCAAAGAACTTTGGATTAATTCGAGTAAATAAAAAAACTCAAGCGCGAACATGGAAAAAAAGCGCTCAATGGTACAAAGAAGTTATTGCTGAAAATGGTTTTAAAATTGATAATTAGAAGATAAAATAAATTAATACAGGATTTTGTATGAAGATAAAGTATAGTATTTCGAATTGGATTTATGGAGAAGAACCCATTGAAAATCAATTTAAACGACTAAAGAAATTCGGTTATGATGCCATTGAAATAATGATCAAAGATCCAGACTCTTTCCGCATTGATGATACGAAAAATTTTATGAAAAAATATTCGTTAGGGTGTAGTAGTATATGTGTGTTTGTAGAAGGAGACGTTGAAAAATCAAAACGTCGAAATCTAATTGATTCAGACTCAGATGTTAGAAAACAAACTATTAAATATTATAAAGATTGTCTTGAAATTGGTAAAGAATTAAAAGCAAGGGTAGTTGTAACAGCACCATCGGGAGTTGCTAACATTAAGGACTTTTGGAATCAGAAGAACCAAGAGCTTTGTATTCAAGCTTTGCGAGAATTAGGAGATTACGCTAAATCATTGGGATCAATCTATTTAGTCCTTGAACCCATAAATCGTTATGAAAATGCTTTTTTAAATCGCTGTGATCAAGCAGTAGAACTGCTTAGGAAGGCTAACCATCCTCAAATTAGAATAATGCTCGACTTTTTCCATACAAACATAGAAGAAAATAATAATGGAGATGCAATACATCTTGCAGGAAAAGAATTATTTCACTGTCATATAGCAGATTCTAATAGAAAATCTGTAGGAAGAGGAAATACAGATTGGTTTGAAATTTTTCGAGCACTCAGAGATATAGATTTTAATGGCACTTTAGCTTGTGAGCCACTTCCTCCTTCTGGTGCAAATGTTTACGTGAGTCTAAAAGGAACGCGTCCAGAAGCGGACCTTTATGCTAAAGAATGCATTGAAATGCTAAAATTCATTGAACAGATTATAAACAATGATCAAACGCCCTAATTTCTTATTTATTTTAGTAGATGATCTTGGATGGATGGATTTAGGTTGTTATGGGAGTTCATTTTACGAAACTCCCAATTTGGATAAATTAGCTTCTGAAGGAATTAGTTTTACCAATGCTCATGCTTCTTGTCCAGTATGTTCTCCTACGCGAGCTAGTATCCTTACGGGGAAGTATCCGGCAACATTAGGACTAACACAATTTATTGGAGGTAATACCGAAGGAAAGTTAATCGAACCAACTTATATTGATCATCTACCGTTAAATGAAATGAGTTTAGCAGCAACGCTTAAAGAAAATGGGTATCAGACTTGGCATGTAGGAAAATGGCACCTTGGCGGCGAAGCTTATTACCCTGAGAAACATGGATTTGATGTAAATATTGCAGGATGTGAGTATGGAATACCCATACATGGTTATTTTAGTCCTTGGAGAATTCCGAACCTCGAAGATTTACCAATAAAAAAAAGAAGAAATAAGAAATACCTAACTGACCATCTTACTGATGAAGCAATAAAATTGATCCTCGCTAGTGATGATAAACCATTCTATCTTAATATGTGGTATTACAGTGTTCATATCCCAATACAAGCCAAACGAGACTATATTAGATACTATAGAGAAAAAGCTAAAAAACAAGGATTAAAAGATTTGGATCCATTCGAAATTGGAGAGAATTTCCCCTGCACCCATAAGAAAGATCATTTCATAAAAAGACGCGTCATTCAATCAAATCCTAAATATGCTGCTATGATACATTCACTTGATGAGAATATTGGACGTCTTATAGAGACTTTAGAAGATGTTGGCAAAAGAGATGATACAGTTATCATATTTTATTCTGATAATGGAGGTTTATCCACAGCAGAAGGTTCTCCTACTTGTAATTCCCCGTTATCAGAAGGAAAGGGATGGATGTATGAGGGGGGTACAAGAGTACCTTTAATCATAAATTGGTCTAACATTGTAGAACCTGGAAGATTATCTAAAGCCCTAATTACAAGTACCGATTTTTATCCCACCATCTTAGAGATGGCAAATATCCCCTTAATGTCCAATCAGCACTGTGATGGAATGAGTTTTCTCCCAGTCCTCAAAGGAAAAATAAAACATAATAGAGGTCCTATATTTTGGCATTATCCCCATTATGGAAATCAAGGGGGAACTCCTGGCTCATCTATTATTGTTGATAATTACAAATTGATTCAATTCTATGAAGATAACCATTTAGAACTCTACAATCTTGAAACGGATATTGGTGAAAAAAATAATATTATATCAAAGGAACCTAAAATAGCACATCAACTAAGTAAAATTTTAAGAGATTGGACAAGGAAATCTAAAGCACTTTTTCCGCGACGAAAGAAAAACAATTAGAAAATTATCTTGAGATAAATATCTTTTTCTATATAGCACTCTTACTTCAATTGTTTTTTCTCACAAATAAACTAAGTTTTTAAGCTGTAATATTATATTGGGTAAATTAAGTAAATTGAATATTCAATAGTATATACATATAGATTTCGACGGAATTGAGAATCTTTCATCAATTCTTTCTATAATAGGGGATCTTAGAGAATTAATCGTGGAGATAAAGGAATATCTTATATGGAGAACATATTCCCGAAAAAGATTGGAAGTTTTCAATATTGAATTACATTTCATTTATATTGTCTTTTGTTGGTAAAGATTGAGTTATTGAATTTAAGATTATTTCTATGTCCACTTCACCTAAATTATTTAGCCAATTATATTTGCTTAGATGAATAGATCCTGTCTCTTCAGAGTCTAAAAGTAATATCACATTATTTTCTAATAAGATTGATGGATTCAATAATTCCATTTCATTTGTTTTAAGTATCCTCATATTTTGAAGCACACATTCTTGTAAATCATCATAAAATAGTAATGGAATGTATTTTATTACAGCACTATCATAATTTTTACTAATAAAATCTTTAAAATCCTCTTGTTTTGGAAAATTTGTTTCATGAAAATTATATACTTCTATGTCGATGATTTCTGGGTGATATTCTGTTTTTTTAACCACTTTAAATTTTTCTCTATGTTTAACTTTCTTTTTTTGATATAGATTAACACTTTCTCGATTGCGTCGTATTTCAACCATAATCTTATTTGTCAACATCTTTTCCTTGCAGATATCATTTATAATTTCACAATATTCCATTGCTGCTCCAATGATATCCTCTTCATTAATTTTAGCATTTATAATTGTATATAAATACGCTTTTAAGAAGGCTGAAAAATCATCTTCGAGTTGCTGCATATTTCCATAAAGCAATCTCGTATTATCCCACCATTGATTAACATTTTTATGCTTGAGTGAACGGAAGAATTGTTCTTGGGATCTAATCTCAGCAAAATAAAGTAGATTTTCAATTCCAGATTGTAGAAATGGTATTGGATTAATTAAGGCGGTAATTGATTCATTTAAAGGAAATGATACGGGAAAATTTGGACGAATGATAATTGAACTTTCTCCGTTGAAAACGCGATCAATTCTCATCGATAAAGGCATGATTGGATTATTTTTAACTTGCTTAGCCAAAACTGAGGAGTATGATGCATTAAAGTTTTCCAAATCAAGAGGAAATATGTCAATAAAAAAGAAAAAAGGTGCTGCATCGGATTTATAAGTTTTAAATTTATTTATTGGTTTGCTACTTTTGAACATTAGATACCACCTTTATGTAATATTAATATTTAATTTTCTATAAGGTAATTAATAATCCTATTAGAAACACCAAAAACCCAAAGATTATATCAAAAGTTATCCGAATATATTTATCGCTGGTTTTTTCATCCTCTTTCTTATCATTTTTTAAATAAGTTCTAAGCATTCCTAATCCAATTAAAATGCTTTCTCTAATTCGTTTATATTGCCAAATAACTAAGATTATACTTATTATTAATAAAGGAAAATAAATATAAATAAAAATAGCTACATTATTGGTTCCATTAAAACACCAAATTATGCTAAACATTATTATATTACTCATTGAGTTAGCAAAAATGGAAGGAAAAAGCCATTTTCGTCGTAATGTAATGAGAGAAAGAATTAATCCAATAAAAAACAATACAAAAAAAGATACTATAGGGAAAATATTATTAATATAACCTCCAATAGGCTCCAAATAATATATTAAACTTAAAAAGCCGTAAGAATACGCCGATATTAATGCTGCTGAAATAGGATTAAAGTGTTCCCCCCCTCTTTTATTAATAAATCCCCTATATATTGTTTCTTCTACAGTTGCTATAGAAATCTGGATTGGGATTAAAAAAACCAGAAATATAATAAAATTATCGATAAACAAGTAAGAATTCTGTAAGTTCAATCCTTCTGATACTTTTTGATGTATAATTATTTCTGGAAATAAAAGGTATAAAAAGAAATTCAATGGGATAAAGACTAAAAATAGTAGTAGAATTCCATATAAAAATTGATATTTATAATTACTTTTAGTAAGTTTATACAACAAAAAATGACTTTTAAATGCTGAAATCTCTGATTTCTTTCTTAGTTCAGTTTCAAACGATGTAAATTTCTTTATGAACATGATAGTGGTCGGTACTGCTAAAAAAACACCTAGAGCACGAATAATAAAAAAAATTGTTCCAAAGATCTCAGGATTTAATTCGAAAGGAATTAAAATCCATTCAACTATCGAAATAAGAAATATTAGCAAAAATACGATGGTAATTTCATAAAGGAAAAATCTTAATCTATCTTTAGCAACAGATCGTTTAACTTGGTTAAAAATCATTAAAGTTAGAGTATAAGAATATTATTTTTATCTATTAGAAGAAAGAAGGATAATTCTTTAATATTTTTGATCGCAATTAAAGTGAATAGGAATATCAAATTTTCAACTGATATTGTTTCTTTTTGTTTAATCAATTCAGTTATTTTAAGACGTCGTTCGTATACAAACATATCTTAATTATAATTTATGATATAATTCAAAAATAATTTATGATCTTAACAAGAGTTAATTTATTTATCTTGAGAATAATTCAAATCTTATGATTTTACGAAATTGAAAGATATAAAAAGATGTATTTCTCTTCTAATGTCTTAAAAAAAATGTGATTTCATCCAAATCTTTAAATAAAAAAATTAATTAAAATTTCTTAAATGGGTTTCCAACCCTAAACACTAAAAAAGGCAAATAAAAATGAATTTATCAACATTTTTATAATTAGGATTGATACCCAATATATTATTTATATCTTATTATATACTTATCTTGCTTTCTTCTGGAACTCAACAAGAATATATTTAAAAAAAAGGTTTTTTAAGAACTTATGCGATTATATATCTTCATTATATTGCTTTATTCTTCATTCTAAGCATCATATTACCTGTATCTTTACAATAATTCCCTCCGATAATTCGCTTTATATTTAACACAATATTAGGAGTAGCAGTTCTTTTATTTCTGATATACGCTTCAATAAATCGTCATCACTTCGGAGGGCTTCTATACACTGGAGTTGCTCCTTTAAATCTCAGTTTTATTATTGAAACAGGTCTACCATTTATGGAATATGATGGATCTCCGACTACTGTAGAATATATTATAATTAACGCTGTAGATATTTTAATCCTTATTAACGCTTTTAAGAATGATGATATATACATCGCCATCGCCGCACTTACCCGAATAGGAATTATCCTATATTTAATTTTTGTTCCTATTTTCATTAGTTTTATTTAATATGGTCCCCCATCCCCTTTCTAATTTAGATTATTATTTCCAAATCTTTTTTTTCATTCTTTTTTTATTAATTTAATAGCATTTTCTGGACACTTTGATATACATACACCACATCCAAAGCACAATTGAGCCTTAATTTCCAATTTTCCATCATAAATTTGTCTCGCACCGAAATAGCACCAATTCACACAGTTACCACACCCATTACAAACTGATAAATTTGTCTCAGAAATAAAATTACTTTTGATCATTTGAGGAGAACCCGATTTGAGAAATTTTTTCAACACCACGCAGCAACATGGGCAGCAATTACAAATAACATAATAAAAATCAGGATTTGGAAAATAAATGAGTTGATGGACGAGCCCTCTCTCATCACATTCTTCTAAAAGTTTAATAATCTCCTTCTTATCTACTTTTTTAAGATTCTCAGATTTATGGGGAATTTCATACAGGGACTGACCAAAACTGACATGAATACACGTATTTAGAGGATGATCGCAATTTGGCTCATTAAATGCTCTTTGGATCATTCTACAATAACAATATGAAATTCCCGTAATATTTGATCTCTTTATTATTTCCAATATCTCCTCAGTTGGACTGAAATTTGTAATCACTGGGATATTTCGATTCAGTGGCACTACTCTACCTCCCCATCTCCCGTGTAATAAATATTTATCTATAATACCTAAAGAGTAGATTTTAAATCGATTATCAAATCTTCTAAAAAGTTCAAGAATAGGTAATTCCAATAAACCGACAATCATCGTTATAATTTTTCCTATTAATGGAATTCGAGCTAATAATCTATCTAAAATTTTTCGTCTGGTTTTACTTGTAGATTGCATGCTTTTTTTTAATACTTATTAACGTCTTTAACTAACTAATATAAATTGCAATTAATTATTTTTCTTGCATTTTAATTAATACGTAATTGGAGTTTTTCATGGAAGATTCTAAAGAAAAGATTTTAAAAAGAGCAGAAGAGTTAGGTATCAAATATGAGCAGAAATATACTGGATGTGCTCAAACTGCTATAGCCGCCATATTTGAAGCATTGGGGATTTGGAATGATGATGTATTTAAATCCGCAAGTGGTTTAGCGGATGGATTAGGATTAACAGGAGATGGTGCATGTGGAGCGTTAGTGGGGGCATCAATGATAATTGGGTATTTATTTGGAAGGGAAAAAGAAAATTTTAAAGATATGTACAAACCTATGAAATCCTATAAGCTTGTAAAAGAACTTCATGATAAATACATTAAAAAATATAGTACATGCAGATGTTATGATGTTCAAACCGCAACGATGGGTCGTACTTTTAATTTATGGGATAAAAATGGAATGAAAGAAGCAATAAAATTTGGAATGATGGAAAATTGTTCAAAAATTGTTGGAGACGTTGCGAAGATGGCGACTGAAATTATTCTTAATAATGGCTTTTCTCCCAAAAGTCAAGATTAACAGTAGATGTAAAATAATCATAAAAATAGAGAAAATAAGAGGTTTCAAATATTGTCAGAGGATATACAAGAAAAGTTTGATGAAAAAGTTAAAGAACTTAAAGATACCTTACCAGAGCTTACGAAAGGAGTCAACTGTTGTGAATTAACTTTTACCAGTATATTAGATGTTTTAGGAGTGGACAATTACATGTTTCACAATCTTGCGATGCCATTGGCAGGAGGTTTTGGAGGATATAAATCTAAGGAAGGATGGCAAGGGGCATGTGGGGCTGTTACTGGAGCTTGTGCTGCTATAGGAATTATTATGGGAGGAGATAAGAAAATGGATCCCATAACAATGTCTATGGCTTATCTCAAGGCATCTAAATATTGCACTGAGTTTGAGGAGAAATTTGGTACAGTGGTTTGCGCAGATCTATGTGGATATGATTTTAGTGATCCAAAAGGAATGCAAAATTACCAAGAAAATGATGTTTGGAAAAAAACATGTTATAAATTTGTAGTATGGGCTGTCGATAGGGTGCGAAAAATAACAAGAAAAGATCTCAAGAGAAAATGGTAAAATTGGATATGCTTATAATAAATCTTAAAACTTAAATTAAATTGATTTCATCATAATTATATATTAAAATGTTTTTATATTATTCTGAGATAAAAGTATGAATTAATAGTATCCAGGCGAATTATAATGTCGGAAAACAATGAAAAAATAACAACGTGTCCATATTGCGGAGCTAAATTAAGACATCCTTATTGGGCTCATGTTCAAGAAAACCATCCAGAAGAATATCAGAAAAAACAAACTTGGTTGAAACTTTTCGAAGATTATAGAGGAATGGGGATGGATGTTGATATCTCCCTTCAAGTTATCGGTGAATTATTTAATGTGGAACCTGAGGAGGTTCGCTTTTTTTTGGAACAAAATAATATTTTATAATTTTTATATTGATTTTTTTTAAATATACAATCATAGAAATTAAAATAAAATGGATATAGTTGTAATTATCTCACTATTTTGAAAAAGAATAGAATAAAAAAATAATAGAAAGAGAAATATTTTTAATAAATTAATTTAGAACTCTTCTTCTTCAAATTCGTCCTTCAAGAGACCGGCTTGTTTAAGTAAATCTTCTACAGAATCTCTTGCTTTAATAATTTGATCATTATCTCTAAGATTCAAGTTATCAATCACTGAATCCGAAAATTCCATGAATTTTTTAATACTTTGCGAGGAAAAATCTTTGACTTTCTCACTCGTCTCTTCAATAAATTCTCTTCCGGATTCACCAAAAGCGCTTTCTGCAAAATTTAGCAAAGCTTCGTTTAATTGATCGAGAATATTCTTTTTTTCTTCACTCATATAAATCGCTTATAAAATATTGTTCTTTTTTTAAATCAATTTAGAAATTCTTTTTAAATTTATGCTATAACTACCCATATTTCTTATATGATTTTGGGAATATAAAAATAAAAAATCAAAACTTGAAATTATTCATTGATTTGAGCACAGAATTCTTCAGC
>Ga0102944_1000191_pt1 | contig 50251 bp, 34 predicted proteins | sample SalPonD_shore_MG_FD_78172 | JGI IMG/M metagenome (GOLD analysis project Ga0102944, IMG submission 78172) | Salt pond soil microbial communities from South San Francisco under conditions of wetland restoration - Salt Pond MetaG... | ecosystem: Environmental > Aquatic > Marine > Intertidal zone >... | reverse complement strand
TTTTTACCCAGGTGAACGGGCTTTTAACCGCGCTGGCGGTTGATTCCGGTACGGTGGTTTGGGATGTCCGCACGCCGGGCCGGGTGTTCACGACCCCGGTGCTGCACGACAGCACCCTCTTCCTGGGGAATGATCAGGGGCGGATTGCCGCTTATCATCTGGCCGACGGGGAAAAGCGCTGGAGCGTGGACGTGCGATCTCCGGTGATGGTGATGGCCTTCCGGCAGGACCGGCTCTACGCAGGCACCTTTTCCGGAGAGATGGTGGCCGTCGACCCGGCCACCCGAACGATCAGATGGCGAATCGAGACCGGAGCCCAGGTGCGGCAGGCGCCCCTCGTCACCGGTACGGATGCCTTTTGGGCGAATAGCGGCGGGGCGTTATATAAAATCAATACGACCACCGGCGAGTTCCGCCGGCTGGATCGATTGAAAGTACCTATCGGGGGCGCACCTGCGCTATCGGAAGCCGGATTGCTTTATGCCGGGCTGGATGGCAATTTGTATCTGCTAAATCAGGAGACGGGGAAGATAGAGAAAACAGTGCCGTTTGACGGCCGGCTCCGGAGTACACCGTTGTTCATCGAACATCATTGGTATGTCGCCGTGGAGGATCACTGGTTATATGCGTTGGATTAAACTGCTCATTATTGGGGTATGTGCGTTGGTCTGGACCAGTGGGCTGCGGGCCCAGGATAGCCTGGCCGTGCCAGGTCATCTCTGGAATATTACCGAGCAGGGGGACACCCTGAGATATCTGAACCTCATACCCCGCCGCACACCCGGGCACGTGATCTCCCAGCCCAGATACGTTTCGGAAGCCCGGTATCGGGATTTCTTGTCCGGGTCGGAGGCCCGGCCGGACAGCCAGTTGGTACTGGTCGACCTCGCGGAGTTTCAATCGATAAACCTCCCGCAATTGCAGGATGCCCGCTCTCTGCAACCTGCCTATCAAAAAGTCTGGATGCCGGTGGTGGCAATGACGGTTACCGGAGCGCTCAGCGCGTATTTTAAGCTGGAGGCCAACGGCTATTATAATAAATATCAACGAGCCCTGGATTCTCCCGATATCAACAAGTATTATGACCTCACCCGGAAATATGATACCTATTCGGCTATTTCATTTGTATTTTTGCAGGGCAGTTTCGGGTGGCTGATTTATAAACTGATATGGTGAGGTATGACTGACGAACCGAACGAAGATTTCAACGAAGAACAAACCGCGGACAGTACGACCGAAGGGAACGGCAGCGCCGGCGGGCGATCCGAGGACTATTATTCCGATCCGTACGCCGCGGAAACTCAACCGGAGCCGGAAGAAGAGGGGATGAACTTCTTAGATCATCTGGAGGAGTTGCGGTGGCGGTTGATCAAAAGTTTGGTGGGTGTGGTGGCGGTGGGTATTGTCGGGTACATTTTCTCCGACCAGCTGCTCCAGCTCTTATTAGTACCGTCCAAGCATGTCACGACCCCGTTTAATTTACAGATCCTAAAGGTCCCGGACATGCTGATGATCAAGATTAAAATCGGTGTATTTACCGGCATCATCGGGGCACTGCCGATCATCTCGTATCAGATGTGGAAGTTCATCGCTCCGGGTCTCCTCCCCCATGAGAAACAATACGTTCCGACTACCGTGTTCGTGGTGACGTTGTGTTTCGTATTGGGCGGAGCGTTCGGTTTTTTTGCGATTCTCCCGGTGGCACTGGAATTTTTAACCCGGCTGGGATTGTCTACAATCCAGAATAACTTTGCCCTGGACGCCTATGTGAGTTTTGTTACCCGGATGATATTTATCACCGGCCTGGTATTCGAGTTACCGGTCCTCTCCTTTTTCCTGACCAAGATCGGCCTGATTACCCCGGCGGTCCTGAAAGGTGTCCGCCGATACGCCATCGTAATAACCTTTATTCTGTCGGCCTTTCTGACGCCGCCGGATCCCTTCAGTATGATGCTCATGGGAGTTCCGATTCTGTTACTCTATGAAATCAGTATCTGGGTGTCCTATCTGGGATTATCGGAAGAAACGCGGCAGGCCCTGAAGGAGGCCCGTAAACGGCGCAAAGCGGAGAAGAAGCGGCGCCGGAAGAAGAAGAAATAGCGGCCGCCGGCGCGGTAAAAGCATCTGCACAACATGGGGCAGGGAGACCTGCCCTTTTTTCTTTCCAATGATGGGCGGAATCGGCGAGCGGCGGTGGGGTTTCGGAGACCGGTTTGGAGCTCCGGAGAAACCGGGATTTACAGCCGAGACGAAGCCGGGTATTTCGGAGGGACTTTCAGTCGTTCTTTGTATTTAACTTGCTATTCATCCCCCGTTTTATTTAATTATTTTCGACTTTAATTTTAACATCACGCGAGTAGGGCGGAATCCTATGGATGTGTTGTTCCTCTCCCGGTTGCAGTTCGCCTTAACGATCGGTTTCCATTACATCTTCCCTCCCATGAGCATCGGGCTGGGTGTTTTGTTGGTCCTGATGGAAGGGATGTATCTTAAGACCGATAAGCGGTTGTACCATGAAATGACGAAATTTTGGGTGAAGATCTTCGGGCTGATTTTTGCCATCGGCGTGGCCTCCGGTATCGTCATGGAATTCGAATTCGGTACCAACTGGGCGGTCTATTCCCGGTACGTGGGCGATGTTTTCGGTAGCGCCCTGGCAGCGGAAGGGGTCTTCGCGTTTTTTCTGGAATCGGGGTTTCTGGCAATTTTACTGTTCGGTTGGGATAAGGTAAGCAAACGCATGCATTTTCTTGCCACCGTACTGGTGGCATTCGGCGCACATTTCAGCGCCATTTGGATCGTCGTTGCGAACTCCTGGCAGCAGACGCCGGCCGGATTTCATATTGTCGGCAGCGGGATGGATGCCCGGGCGGAGATCACCAATTTCTGGGCCATGGTCTTTAATCCTTCGTCAATGGACCGGCTATGGCATGTACTCATGGGCGCCTGGCAAGCGGGGGCCTGGTTGGTGATTAGCGTCAGCGCATACTACCTGATCCGAAAAAAGTATGCGACCTTTGCCAAAGCCTCCATCAAGATCGCCCTTTCGCTGGCCATTGCAGCTTCGCTGCTCCAGCTGGTATCGGGTCATTCCAGTGCCATTGGTGTCAGCAAGAATCAACCGTCTAAGCTGGCGGCGATGGAAGCCCACTTCGAAGAGTCGGCGCCGGCGCCCATGTATCTGTTCGGCTGGGTAAATGACAAGCGGCAGGCGGTGCAGTTCGGGGTAAAAATCCCCGGGATGCTGAGCTGGCTGGTGACCGGAGATCCGAAGGCCAACATCACCGGGTTACACGCGTTTCCTCCTTCGGACCGGCCACCGGTGAACATTGTATTCCAGAGTTATCATTTGATGGTGGCGATCGGAATGCTGTTAATCTTGTTGAGCCTGCTGGGAATCTATTACTGGTGGCGGGGCTCGTTATTCGAGAAGAGATGGCTGCTCTGGATATTCGTATTTGCCGTCCTGGGGCCTCAGCTGGCGAATCAGTTGGGGTGGTTCACGGCCGAGGTCGGCCGGCAGCCCTGGATTGTGTTTAATCAGCTGCGCACTTCCCAGGCCCTGTCTGAAGCCGTGACACATAATATGGTTCTGGGCTCCATCATCATGTTTTCTATTATTTATATCCTGCTGTTCGTCCTGTTCCTGTATCTCTTGAATGAGAAAATCCAGAAAGGCCCCGAAGCCATCGAGGAAGAAACAGCAGAGACACCTCGCAGAGCGTAGGAAAGGAAGATGAGTTTACATATCGTTTGGTTTGTGTTAGTGGGCGTACTGTTCGGCGGATACGCTGTTCTGGACGGATTCGACCTGGGCATCGGCGCACTCCATTTATTCACCTCCTCGGATGAGGAACGCCGGTTAATGATCAACTCCATCGGTCCGGTGTGGGACGGCAACGAGGTCTGGCTGGTCACCGGCGGCGGGGCGCTGTTTGCCGCCTTCCCGGAAGCGTATGCTACGGTGTTTTCCGGCTTTTATATCCCCTTTATGCTATTCCTGCTGGCGCTGATATTCCGTGCCGTCGCCATCGAGTTCCGCAGCAAACAGCCGGCGTACTGGTGGCGCCGGATGTGGGATATCGGATTTGCCGCCGGCAGTGTCCTGGCCGCACTGCTGCTGGGGGTGGCCATGGGCAACATCGCCTACGGCGTTCCCCTGGATTCGAACTTTGTGTTCAATGGAACCCTCCAGCACCTTGTACACCCGTACACTCTTTTAACCGGCATTACGACCCTGGCGCTTTTTACCATGCACGGATCCATTTACGGCGTGTTAAAAACCGAGGGCGAACTGCACGAAAAACTGCGGGGATGGGTGAAAAATGCCATCATTTTCTTCATTCTCATGTATGTCATTACCACCATCTATACCTTGTTGTACGTGCCCCACATGGCTTCGTTGATCAAAACGCATCCCATCCTTTTTATCGTGCCGATTATCACTATCCTGGCCATTGCCAATGTTCCCAGGGAATATTATTACAACCGGGACTTCCGGGCGTTTCTTTCCTCCTGCGTGGCCGTTCTTTCTCTCCTGGCACTGTTCGGATTAGGAGTGTTCCCGAATATGGTCTTCTCCCAGCCGAATCCCGAACACAGCCTGACCATCTACAACGCGGCCTCCTCGCCCCGGACGCTGAAGATCATGTTGATTATCGCGCTCATCGGGATGCCGCTGGTGATCGCGTATACTTCCAGCATTTATTACATCTTCCGGGGGAAAGTGACACTGTCTGAGTCCAGCTATTGAGCCATTGAGGGCGCCGGCGGGGCAGCGGGCACGCGAATCATTGTCGCCGGATTGTCAAGTTGACACGGATTTTCCGGTTGTCATCCCTGGGATCATGACAGTGAAGCCGGCTTGGGCTCACGAGGCACAGGACCGCTGATTCAGCTCTCAAACCGGGGATGCAGGAACATTTTACCCGGTTGACTATTTGATCAATTGATGCGCGAGATATCCGAACATATTCGTGAATTACTGGATCGGGCGCCCGGATCTCCCGGGGTGTACCTGTTTAAGGATGCCAAGGATGACATCCTGTATATCGGAAAGGCAAAGGTACTCAAGAACCGGGTCCGCTCGTACTTTCGGGGCAACGGGGATTCCTTAAATCCCCGCACCCGCACCATGGTGGGCCAGGTACGGGATATCGAATATATCGTGACCGATTCCGAAGTGGAATCGCTGCTCCTGGAAGCGAACCTGGTGAAGGAGTACCGGCCCCGGTACAACGTGCGCTTGAAGGATGATAAATCCTATCCGCACGTCCGTATCACCAACGAGCCGTATCCCAGAGTATTCATCACCCGAAAAATTATCAAAGACGGATCAAAGTACTTCGGTCCTTACACGGATGTTTCCTCGCTGCGCTCCACCATGCGGGTGATCAAGAAGATCTTCCCTATCCGGAGTTGCCGGTACCATATCGATCAGGCGGCGATTGACCAGCAGAAGTTCAAGGTCTGCCTGGACTATCATATCAAGAAATGCGAGGGGCCTTGTGAGGGGTTGGTGAGTCGGGAGCACTACCTGTCCATGATCGAGAAGGTGAAGGATTTTCTGAACGGCCGGACGGACGAAGTGGTGGAGTATCTCACCGAACGGATGGAGCAGGCGGCGGACCGGCTGGAATTCGAGGAAGCGGCCCGGCTGCGGGATCAGACTCAGGCGGTGCAAAATTATGCGGCCAGCCAGCGGGTGGACATCGGCGATTTTGAGGACCGGGATGTTCTGGCCATGGCGGTGGAACGGGACGATTGTGCCATGGTCGTCCTCCGGCTGCGCACCGGGAAGATCATCGGCCGGGAGCATTTTTATCTCACCGGGGTAGAGGAAAAAGCAGCCAGCGAGATCCTGGAAGACTTCGTGAAACAGTATTACATGAAGGTGAATTTCGTCCCCCGGGAGATCCTGTTTCCGGAACTCCCGGAGAACCAAGCGCCGCTGATGGACTGGTTGAATTCCCGGGCGGAACGGCGGGTCTATTTTAAGCAGCCGAAAATCGGCGAGAAGAAGAAGCTGCAGCAACTGGCCGAGAAAAACGCCCGGCTGCTCCTGGGCGAGCTGCAGCTGCAGAAGAAAAAGCGGGCCGATTTCATCCCCAAAACGGTTGAGAGTCTCCAGGAAGACCTCCAGATGGAGGCGCCGCCCCGCCGGATTGAGGCCTTCGATATTTCACATATCAGCGGCACCAACACGGTGGCTTCTATGGTGAGTTTTATTGACGGCCAGCCCCGGAAGAGTGAGTACCGCCGCTTCAAAATCAAAACCGTGGCAGGCAATGATGATTTCGCGAGCATGCGGGAAGTGGTGCAGCGCCGTTACAAGCGGGTCCTGGAGGAGCAATTGCCCGTCCCCGACCTGATTCTCATTGACGGCGGCAAGGGACAATTACACGCAGCCGTGGGAATTCTAACCGAACTGGATATGCCCCCGGTGACGATTATCGGCCTGGCAAAGCGGCTGGAAGAGGTCTACATTCCCCAGCAATCCGATCCCGTCTTCGTGGCCAAGAGCTCACCCGGACTCGTTCTCCTGCAGCGGATTCGGGACGAAGCCCACCGGTTTGCGGTGACCTATCACCGGAAACTGCGCGGGAAATCCATGGTGGTCTCCGGACTGGACGAGATCGAAGGCGTGGGGAAAATCCGGAAGCAACGGTTAATGCAGCGGTTCGGCAGTGTCAAGAAACTGAAGGAAGCCACGGTCGGGGAAATCGCGGAAGTGGAAGGGGTTTCCGAACGACTGGCCACGGCGATTAAGGAGCAGCTAACGGGCGAAGAAATTGTCCATCATACCGATTAGCCTACCCCTTAGTTTATAAAGTCTCCGGCAGAACGAAAAACACCGGAGCTCCGTTTGTAATCCACCATCGGTGCACGAATTTGGATTCCCTGCCCGGACCGGGCGTTAAGAGATTGATATAATTTCCGGAATGGTCTATCTTATTCGGTTATACCAGAACAAGGACTGCCTGTGATACCCGACATTCTGCCTTCGAAAATTCGTGAAATGCATGGGCTGGCCGGACCGCATTCGGTCAATCTCGGCTTGGGTCAGCCGGTGGTCGGGACGCCGGAAATCCTGGAGCGACTGGTACGAAAAGCCGTCTCGGAAGACGATCTGGGATATACCAGTTACGCCGGCATTCCGGACCTGCGGCGGGCCGTGGCCCGGGAGACCTGCGGACCCGAAGGTACCGAAGCACACGTCTCAATTACCGTCGGAACCACGGAGGCTTTTTTTGCCACCCTCCTGACTTTGCTGGAGCCGGGCGATGAGGTGTTGGTGCCGGATCCCGGATTCCTGCTCTATCAGGCGGTAACCAGGATCCTCGGCGGGACGACGGTTTATTATCCGGCGTATGCGGCCAACGGATTCCGGCTGCAGGTGGACGACATCGAGGCCCGGTTGACCGACCGTACCAAATTGGTCGTTATCAATTCTCCCAACAATCCCACCGGACAGATTATCCCGGAAGATGCACTCGACCGGCTGGGCCGGTTGGCGGACCAGCACGATTTTTATCTTCTGTCGGACGAGGTGTACCGGACCCTGACCTATGATACCACGGCTCCGTCTGCCTGGGGAAGGGGCGACCGTGTGCTGGTCCTGAACGGCGCCTCCAAGATGTTTGCCATGACCGGTTGGCGGCTGGGCTGGATTATCGGCCGGCCGGAGGTGATCGATCGCATAAACATCACGCATCACTACATGGTGGCCTGTGCGCCGGCCATCGCCCAGCGGGTGCTCCAGCGTTTATACGCGGATGGTGGTAAACTAGCACACCACCTGCGATCCGGGTTACAGGCCGAATTCGCGGCACGGCGGGAACTGCTGATCGCAGAGATCCGGAAGCAGTTGGGTTGGGAGTACGTGGAACCGGCCGGGGCACTGTATCTGATGCTGCGGATCCCGGATGAGATCACCGCATCCGGGGACTCCGAATGGGTGGCCAAAGATATGGTGCGCGAGCAGGACGTGATTACCATTCCCGGCAACGCCTTCGGAAGCCAGGGAGAGGGATATCTCCGGCTCTCGTTCGCCGTAACCGGGGAGACCATCCGGGAGGGGATCCGGCGGATAAAAAATTACGCCGAACACAGGATACCCGTATGAATCCTATCAGTTTAACGAAGGAGTTTATCCAAATACAGTCTCCGACGCCCGAGGAGGCGGAATTCACCCGGTATGTGGAGCAAGTGCTCAGGGAACTCGGGTGGCACGTGGAGCAACAGCCGGTGGAGGAGAACCGCTGGAACCTGTTCGCTACTCCGGCGGCGGACAGCCGGCCGGTAGTCGTATTCTGCGCCCATCTGGACACTGTGGCGCCTTACGTGGAATTACAGGAAGATGACGAATATATCTACGGCCGGGGCGCCTGCGATGACAAGGGTGTAATGGCTGCGATGATCACCGCGGCACTGCAGCTGGCGGACGAAGACCACCTCGGGATCGGGCTGCTATTCACGGTGGGCGAAGAGGTAGACAGTGTGGGCGCAAAAGCCGCCAATGAACATGCGCCGGATTCCATACGGTACACGCTCATCGGCGAACCCACCAACAATACCCTTATCGTGGGACAAAAAGGCATTTACCTGATCGATATTCAGACTGCCGGTACCTCAGCCCATTCCGCCTATCCGCACCTGGGGGAGTCGGCGGTAACCAAACTCCTGGATATCCTCGAAACCATCCGGACGGCCCAGCTGCCCGGCGATCCGGAACTGGGCGAGACCACGGTGAACATCAGCCGGCTTTCCGGAGGGGATCGATACAACGTGATTCCGGATGCCGCCGGCGCCGGTCTGCTGTTTCGGGTCACCACGTCTACCCGGGAAGTAGAGGGTATCGTCAGGGAAGCGGTGGGCGATCGCGGGTCCATTCGGGAGCTGAACCGGTCCGAGCCGCAGCGGATGGTCCGGATACCGGGTTACGAGCAGGGAGTAGTGGCGTTCGGGTCGGATGTGCCGTATCTCACCAACTGGGGCGAACGGTTGATGCTGGGGCCCGGCGATATCCACGATGCCCACACCGAACACGAGCGCATCAGTAAACACGCACTTCAGGAAGCAGTGGCTCATTATGTTCATATTGCGAAATACCTTGTGTCGCACTGAATGAATTTCCGGAGATCATATCCGGACGTCAGAACGGAGCAGGCCGGAGTAAACTCTCCGGATCATTTGTGGCGGGTGCGAAAACAATCGCTGAGAAAAGGTCCGGCGAGTATCTGGTATCGGAGGATCAGGATATTCCTTTGTGCCGCCGGGTTGATCTGGGCCACCGGTACCGCATTGGCGGATCACCCGGATCATTCCACTACCCTGGTTTTCCCCTCGAAATCCCATGCGCCCCTCCGGAAGGCTACACAAACCCATTTGTTCCTGGCAATCGGTCCCCGCACCCGGGTCAACAACCCGCAGGGGGTGGCGCTGACCAAGCTCGCCGTTCAGGATGATCCGGAGACGGACCAGGATGACGATGAATTAACGGTGTACGGGGTGAATGCCGGGAACAACGAAATCATCTACAATACCTCCCTGGTGAATATTGCTATTTACAGGGAAAAACCGGGCAAGCCCGGCAGCCTCTTCCATCCCCGGGGGATTACCGCGGATGCGGCAGGCGACGTGTACGTGGCGGATATGGGGCACAAGCGGGTGGTGAGATTATTTAATCGCCAGGGAAAACACCTGGAATATCAGTCAGCGAGCCGGCCAGACGATCCGGATTTCGTTCCCTTCGACCTCTCGCTGGCAGTAGACGGGACGGTGTTTGTATCCGACAGTGCCGGCGGCCGAGTCTGGCGGTGGCACCCGGATACCAATCAATGGGACATTATCCTGCAGAATCTGCAGCACCCGCTGGGGATTGTGACCTATGACGCCAAGGATCGCTGGACCCGGATGAAACCTTCGCAGTTCGGTGTGGTCGCCGACAACGGAAAAACAGTGGTTCTTGCCGATTACCGGGGAAATGTTCGGGCGCGCTATAAACCACAAGAAAAAAATGTCATGTTTCGTTATATTGCTGCCGACTACTTTAATAATTACTATGTCACGGATATGCTGAACGGCCGGGTAGTGAAAATTGACAGAAGGGGGCGATTCGTCGATAGTATCGGCACGGAAGGGAAAGGGGACTATCAATTCCTGAAGCCCCAGGGGATTGGTATCTGGAAACGGTTCGGGCAGGTGTGCGTCGCCGAATCCTATGCAGCACAATATTATCTGATTGGGACAGATATCAAGGAGCCCGGCTTCCGTTTTCATCCACCGGTTTTGCAGGTGGAGTTCACCCTGACAGAAGGAGCCCGGGTCTCGATCAGTCTCCGGAATGAACAGTCATCCGAAACCACGGAGATTCTCAGCGAGCAACGGTTGAGTCAGGGACATCATCTGGAACGCTGGCAGGTGACGGATGATTTCCCGGCCGGGGTGTACCATATCCTGATTGCCGCTTCTCCTGCCTATTCCTCCACGAAATACTTTACGGCCAGGGAACAGCTGACCTGGAATTATCAGACAGAGAAGGCGAAAACCCGATAACAATGAGGTAGGCATGAAAGAGCCTGAAGTCACATTAGATTTAGCAGTCGAGCACGGCCTGACCAAGGAAGAATTCGAAGAAATTCAACGGATTTTGGGACGTGCGCCGAACTACACCGAATTGGGCATTTTTTCGGTCATGTGGAGCGAGCATTGCAGCTACAAGAATTCGATTGCGGTGATTAAAGAGCTGCCCCGGGAAGGGGAGCAGCTGATGGCGGAACCGGGAGAAGAAAACGCCGGTCTGGTGGATATCGGGGATGGCCTGGCGGTCTCCTTCAAGATCGAGAGCCATAACCATCCGTCCGCTATCGAGCCGTACCAGGGGGCGGCAACCGGAGTGGGCGGGATTCTCCGGGACATTTTTTCCATGGGAGCGCGCCCGATTGCCTCGCTGAATTCGCTCCGGTTCGGTCCGTTAACCGACGAACGCAATCGGTATTTGTTTAAAAACGTGGTCAAGGGCATCGGCGATTACGGCAATTCGGTGGGGGTGCCGACGGTCGCCGGCGAGGTCGTATTCGACGAGGCGTACTCCGGGAATCCCCTGGTGAATGCGATGACGGTGGGGGTAGTCCGGCATGAGTATATTAAAAGTGCGATCGCGGAAGGGGAGGGAAACCTCGTGATGTTCTACGGCTCCGCCACCGGCCGGGACGGAATTCACGGCGCCACCTTCGCCTCCGAAGAGTTAACGGAAAAATCGGAAGAGCGTCGTCCGGCGGTCCAGGTGGGGGATCCCTTCGCCGAAAAGTCCATTCTGGAAGCCACGCTGGAACTGTCCAGGAAACCGTACACCGTGGGCATCCAGGATATGGGCGCGGCCGGGCTGACCTGCTGCACGACCGAAATGTCGGGTCGGACCGGGGCCGGAATGGACATCGAACTGGACCGGGTGCCCATGCGGGAACAGGAGATGATCCCGTATGAGGTCATGCTGTCCGAATCCCAGGAGCGCATGCTGGCCGTCATTAAGGCCGGATTCGAAGAAGAGGCCATGAAGATCTTCGAGAAATGGGATATTCCGTACGCCGTGCTGGGGACCGTGAATAACTCCGGCCGGGTGTCCATTCACTATGACGGAAAACTGGTGGCCAACGTCCCGGCCTGGAACCTGGTACTGGGAGGCGGTGCGCCTATTTATCAGCGGGAAGCCAAACGACCCGAATACCTGGATGCACTGCCGACCTATTCATTGGAGAGTGTGGAAGAGCCGAAAGATTACAGTGATGTGTTCCGCCGTCTCATCAGCCATCCCAATATTGCCAGCAAGCGCTGGGTGTTCGAGCAATATGACCAGAGCGTCCGTACCAATACGGCGGTCGGTCCGGGAGGCGATGCGGCGGTCATCCGCCTCAAGGGTACCAACAGGGCACTGGCGCTCACGGTGGATGGGAACGGGAAGTATGTCTATTTGAACCCGCGGAAGGGCGGCAAGATTGCCGTATCGGAAGCCGCCCGAAATGTGGCCTGTACCGGCGCCCGCCCCATTGCCATTACCAATTGTCTCAATTTCGGCAACCCGTATGACCCGGAGATCTATTACCAGTTTACCGAAGCCGTGGCCGGAGTCGGCAGCGCCTGTGAAATTTTGAACACTCCGGTGACCGGTGGGAATGTGAGCTTTTATAACGAGAGCCCCAATTCCGCCGTCTATCCCACACCGGTTATCGGGATGGTCGGATTACTCGACGATGTGAACCGCCATATGACCCACTATTTTAAAAACCAGAATGATTTCATCATGATTATGGGCACGCTCAAGGGCGATTTGGGCGGCAGTACCTATCTGCAACTGGTGCAGGGAAAACTGGTGGGGGATACGCCCGACATCGATCTGGACTTTGAGCAGCGGGTCCAAATGGCATTAATCGAGGCTATCGAGAAAAAGATCATCAACTCCGCCCATGACGTTTCCGACGGGGGATTGGCCGTCACCATCGCGGAAAGTTGTATCGGGAATCCCGACGGCCCCCTGGGGGCGGACATCCATGTGCACCGGAAACTGCGCGATGATGAACTGATGTTCTCGGAAAATCAGTCGCTCATCGTGGTGAGTTTGCCGGAGAACCATCTGCTGGATATCGAGCGGATTGCTTCTCAGTACAATGTACCCTGTACGACCATCGGAAGAGTGCGCGGCGATCGGTTTACCTTCAACGATAAAATTGACGTCAGTGTTCAGGACATGGCACAGTGGTATGAAGCGACCATCCCGTCCTTCATGGAGCAACCTGTGGCCATAAGCGAAGAGGAGGATTCATGAGTAATATCGAGGTTCCTGTCGACGGCCCCGGCATCGATCCATATACCAAGGCACTGGAATCCATCTATTGTGTCGGCCAAAATTACCTGCGGCATATCCAGGAGCTCCAGAATAAAATTCCGGATGCCCCGGTGATTTTCACCAAGCCGGTGTCAGCGGTGTCGTTCTCCGACACTGATCTGGAATTCCCGGTTGAAAAAGGCGCAGTCCACCATGAAGTGGAACTGGTTTTTTTACTGGGGAAGACCGGCCGGCACATCGATAAACGGGACGCCTGGGATTACGTGGAAGCCTATTCTGTCGGCATCGATTTTACATTGCGGGATCTTCAGACCGATCTCCGGGAAAAAGGCTTACCCTGGCTGCTCTCCAAGGGATTCGACCACTCGGCGGCACTGGCGGACTTCATTGCATTTTCGGATCCGAACGCTCTGGAAGACATCCGCTTTTGGCTGGATCTGAACGGCAAACGCCGGCAGGAGGGGACGCCCGATGACATGGTCTTCGACGTGCCGACCATTCTGGCTTTTCTCTCCCGTACCATCACGCTGCGAGAGGGAGATCTGCTGTTTACCGGCACCCCGGCAGGGGTGGGATCCGTCAAGAGCGGAGATGAAGTGACCATCGGTATCGAGGGTACACTTGAAGAAACGTTCCATATTGCATAAGAGAATCGCCGGGATGAGGATCGTCCACCGGCTGGCCGGGATTCTGTGCTTAGGGTTCCTCGCAACCGCACCACTTGGCGCCCAGACACACGAATGGACGAATATCCAACCGGTCGATTCCGGCGGCAACGGACCGCAAATCCGCCGGATTATCCGGGACCTCCGGTATCCGGTGTTGGGATCATCCGATTCCATCCGGGTGGATTCCTTTATCCAGGGTTCTCACCTGACTCTCCTGTGGTACTTTGCGGCCTGGTGCTGGAACTGCAACCAGGAAATACCCCTGCTGCAAAAAATGTTCAGCCAATATCATTCGAAGGGATTCAATATTCTGGGGATCGGAGTCTATTCCCCGGAGAAGGACCTGGAGGCATTCCGGGATGCCCATGACATTACCTTCCCTGTTGTGGTGGGGCCCAGCCGCCTGAAGGATCCGGAGACCCGGCAACAAACCTACCATTATACCTTGCGGAAACTGGCCGGCGACCAGCGCACCTGGGGCACGCCGTTGAATCTCTGGATCACTAACGGGGAAAGAGGAGCACCGGCAATGTATATCGCTGCCGGGGAAATTCATCCGGAGGAATTACAGCATTTTCTGGAGGCTCATCTGCCGTAACCGAAGCGTTCGGATTGACGGCCGCCTTCTTTTTCGATCTTTGCATGGGTAATATTGCTACCGGGTAACAAAGGGCGTAGATAATTTATCGCAAAATCCGGTGTGTTTTTCCGGACGCCCCACCTGCGAATACGCATCGATAAACGATTACGGTATTCACCACTGGAGATGGTTATGAAACAGACGGCACCGCGCCGGCAGCGGATCGGAAGTTTTTTCGGGATTTGGCTTCTCAGCATTGTTCTGAGTGTTCCGGCACAGGTTGTATTGGGCAATCACGTCATCAGCAACTGGCAAATCCGGGCGGCCGGAAATGCCGGGAGCGGAGGGCCGGAGATCTCCCGCGTCAATTATGATGCCGGCGAGTGGTACCGGGCGAAGGATGCCTCCACTGTCCTGGCGGCTCTGGTAGCGAATGGCGTCTACCCCGATCCGTATTACGGCACTAATCTGGCGACCATTCCCGGCTACCGGCCCGGCAGTTGGCAAACGCTGGATATGCCCGAGGACAGTCCGTTCAATGTCCACTGGTGGTACCGGTCCGAATTTGAAATCCCCGCTGAGTACGTCGGAAAGCATATTTATTTGTCACTTCACGGGATCAATTATAAAGCGAATGTCTGGATGAATGGCCGGTCCGTGGCGGATTCGACCGGGGTGGAAGGTCCCTACCGGTCATTTGAACTCGACGTTACACCGTATGCCGTGCCGGGCGAACAGAACGCCGTCGCCCTGGAGATTGTGCCGCCCCGGGGCCGGGATCTCTCGATCCGCTGGATGCAGGGCACCCGGACACCACCGGATAAAGACACGGGCATTTGGTATGATGTCCGGCTGAGCACCGGCGGCCCCGTCCATCTGGAGAAACCCCACGTGATAACTGATCTGAATTTACCCTCCGCGGATACGGCAACCCTCACCATCTCCGGGACGGTGCGTAATAAGACCGCCCGGACGGTTCGGGGAGTTTTATACGGGACAATCAGCCCTGTTAATAATGTGCAACAGGGAGGGAATTCGGAAGGAGGCAGTGGTAAAATCACCTATTCGCAGGACATCCGGTTAACAAAGGGACAGAGTCTCCGGCTTACCAAACAGCTGGAAATAGTTGATCCGCAGCTCTGGTGGCCGGTGGACGTAGGGCGCCAGAATTTATACGACCTGATCCTGGAAATCAGGACGGAGGCAGGAACGCTGTCGGAACGGGATACCGTGCGATTCGGCATTCGTGAAGTCTCCGCGGGGCTGGAAACCCATAACGGCAGAAGAGTCATGGTCTACCGGATTAACGGAAAACGCATATTGATCCGGGGAGGGGACTGGACCGAGACCATGATGATGGAAACGTCCTCCGCCAGAGAAGAGGCCGCCATCAGGTACGCGAAAAACATGCATCTGAATACGCTGCGGCTGGAAAGTTTCTGGGGCTCCAATCACTTTTTCGAGCTGGCTGATAAGTACGGCATTCTGATTTTTAACGGATTGAATTGTTGTTCCATTTGGGAGCGATGGGCTCAATGGACGGAACACACGGCGGATGTAGCGGTGGCCAGCCTCCGGGATCAGGTCATCCGGCTGCGCAATCACCCCTGTATCATGAGCTGGGATCTGGGCAGCGATCGGTACCCGCCGCTTGAAATCGAACGCCGGTATATCGACGTAGTGCACACCTACGATCCGGGAACCCCGTACATCCCGGCCATGACCGGGAGAACGAGTAATATTTATGGGTATACCGGAGAGAGTTCTCGTCCGCGGCGGCATGCGTACCCGTACCAATGGTACAGAATGGAGGGATTCAACTGGGAATCGGGCGGCGTCGGCGCCGAGCAGATTCCGCCAATCGAAAGCATGCGAACAATGATGCCGGCCTACGATCTGTGGCCCATCAGCGGATCGTGGAATATCCGGTTATGGCAGGCCGGCACCACGTATTATCCGGAAAGCCGACAGGCTTTTTATGACCGGTATGGAAAACCGGGTGATTTAGAGTCCTACTGTGTAACATCCCAGCCCTGGCAATACGAATCCAACAGAGCCGTGTATGAAGCGACTGCCAGAAGGAAATATGTCACCAGCGGAAATTTGAAGTATCGTTTCAATACCGGGTGGCCCGCGCTCTGTTTTCAGTTTTACGATTATTATCTGCGGCCGAACGGCGCGTTTTTCGGCGCGCAAAAAGCCTGTGAACCGCTTCACGTGCAGTACGCCTATGACGACCATGCCATTTACGTGGTGAACAGTTACTATCGATCGTTCGACAAGTTACGGGTCACCGCCACCCTGTTGAATTTTGACATGACCGAACAATATCACAAAACCGCCGTGCTCGGTATCGGACCCGATGGCGTGAAACAAGCCTTTCCTCTCCCAGCCATTGGGGATTTGTCGGATACCTATTTTCTCTCTCTGAAAATGGCGGATGAGAAGGGAAAACAAGTCAGCCGGAATTTTTACTGGCTTTCGGCATCCGGTGACTCCCTGGCGGATTTTCGTCATCTGGACGCTCTCCCGACGGTTGATTTGCAGGTACAACCGAGGCTGGTGCCGAGCGGCCGGAATTATCAGGCCGAGATCGCTGTAAAAAATCCATCCGACGCACTGGCCTTTTTTATCAATCCGACTATTATCAAAGGATTACACGGAACCGAGGTGCTGCCGGTCTACTGGGAGACGAATGATTTCAGCCTTTTGCCGCATGACAGCATCACCGTGACCGCAGTGTTCGACCGGAGTCTGCTGGACGGAAAAGAGCCACATTTGATGCTGGAGGGCTGGAATATTCAGCCGGCGGAATATTCCCTGAATGGGTCTCACCGGGAGGTAACCCCGCCCCTTATGTACAGTGGATTTTTCGCGCCGGCCCGGATAGGAGCCGACCGGCGATTCGAAGTGAGTATTACAGTGACCAACGGCGGGAAGACCGGCGAAGGGATTTTAAAGACCCGGCAGTATCTCTATATTGACGGGCACCCCCAGGGATACAGGCGGATTGCCCTGGCTCCGGGTGAGCGCACAAAATTAATGTGGCCGTACGTCCGGATTTCCAATCCAGGAAAGCATACGGTTACCATCGGATCGCACCCGGCGGTTCCGGTCATGGTGGAGAAGGCCGATCATTTCTGGCCGATCCAGGAGAGCAAGTAATTCCTAACAGATGACTCCAAATCATCCTCAATGGTTCTTTGATTCCTGGTCAATCTATCGAATATCGATAATGACGGAGCACTTGGTTGTTCGATAGGGCATTTGCCAATACCTACCTCCTCTGAAAATTATCCCTCATTCTATCCGTTTTAGCACCTTGTCCAATCACTCCCGCATGATTGAGACCTACTGTTGAAATTAGAAAATTGTTGAAGGATCCTTGATGACCATAAATTTTCTGGAAGAAGGTGACCGAAAACAGTGACGGCTCTATCGAAACAGTTATGTTTCGCTTGATAATAAAGTGAAAGGTATGTATATTAATACGAAATGAAATAAAACCTATTATGTCATTATCCAATAAAAGAAATAATAATTTTCGGTCATTATAAGACATACCTGCAAGGGATAAGAAGGCTGAAAGTCTGAAACAGAATGGTGCCTATTAGTATACAGGAAATTGCATCAGTAATGCCCATGAAATAACGAGGCTGCTTTTGTCCTTTCAGTGTTGTGGAAGCTCTGAATCCACCCTAAACAGGATTAAGGCATCAGAAAGGTCGGGGTGGGTATTGGAACAATTATTCCGGGTTATATTTGATTGAAAATCATTTAGCATAGTGCGGAGCATTTTGCATGGGAAATAACAATAAAAGTAAATCTACAGTCGATCGGCGGAATGAAATCCTGAAAAGACTCCAGGAGCATGGGAAGGTGAAAGTTGAGAATCTGAGTAAATCTTTTAGTGTTTCTTCAGTTACAATACGTAATGATTTGGAGTTTTTGGAAGAAAAAGGGATTATCCATCGAATTTATGGTGGCGCGTTACTTCGCGAGGTAGTTTCACATGATAAGGAGCTGGATGAAAAACAGAAATTGCATGCGGAGGAAAAAAAACGCATTGGTCAGGCGGCAGCCGATATGATCGTGGATGGGGAATCGATTGTTCTCGATTCAGGAACCACTACTCTGGCAATTGCTGAATCTATCAAGGATAAACACGATTTGACCGTGATGACCAACGCCATAAATATTGCCGTGGAATTAGCCGGATTGGAGAATATTACTGTCATGCTGACCGGCGGCACTCTACGCAAAAAATCTTATTCATTAGTAGGTCCTGAAGCAGAGTCAGCTATCCAAAAATATTATTTTGACAAATTTTTCCTTGCGGTGGATGGATTTGATATGAACCATGTACTGACTACCCCGAATCCTCTGGAAGCTCGATTAAATCGTCTCATGATAGACCAATCCCAGGAAGTCATCGTGGTAACTGATTCCAGTAAGTTTGGCCGGAGGAGTTTTTCGGTGATCTGCGATGTGAGTGAAATTGACACTGTTATCACTGATAAAGGGATCGGTGAATCTTATCGAAACGAAACAAAAAACAAAAATGTTAACGTAATTATTGTGTAGTTGATTTGATATAATAGGTTTGACAAGGAAGGATTGATACATGGCAAATCACACTTTACAGGAGATTTTGTCTCAACCGGCTGCCTGGGAAACCGTCATTACAATGATGGAGAACGAAACCGGAGATTCAAAAAAGTATCCGAACGGGTACACTACGGATGGACATCAAACTGCACAGGCGATTTTTATCGGATGTGGAACTTCATTTTATCTGGCCCAGAGTGCAGCATCCATTTATTCTAAAATTACCGATGTGCCCTCCCGGGCTGCACCAGCCTCAGAAGTGTTCCTCTTCCCCGACTCTCTTTTTGCGGGGGAGCCTGAGCGCTATCAGCCGTTTCTGATATCCAGATCCGGAGAAACTACTGAGGTGCTCTGGGCGGCAAAATATATCCATGAGCACTATGGTATTTATGTCAATGGCATTACGTGCCGCCCTGGGAGTGAACTGCTAGGTTTAGCCGACCATAGCTTTATTATTCCTGCCGCGGATGAAAAAAGTGTTGTAATGACTCGGTCTTTTTCGAGTATGCTTCTGTTAATCCAATATCTGGCTTCACTCAATTCTGAAGATAGAGAATTCCGTGGGGAGCTACATAAACTACCGGAAATCGGCAGTTCGCTCATCAAGAAATATAAAGATCTCCCGGATGCAATCGTGAATGAGAAAGAGATCCTGCATTATGTTTACTTAGGGCAGGGACCGTTTTATGGATTGGCAAATGAGTCCATGCTCAAGGTAAAAGAAATGTCACTCTCAAGTTCACAGGCGTACCATACATTAGAGTTTCGACATGGACCGAAATCGATGATAAATGAGAATATGCTGGTGACATTCTTATTCTCGGAGATGGGCTTCGAGTCGGAAATCAATGTATTGAAAGAAGTGAAGAAACTGGGCGCAAGAACTCTTTCAATTTGTGAGGAAGCAGATAGTGTGATCACAGAGTATTCTGACTATGTGGTCGAGTTAAATTCCGGTTTGAGTGATTATGCCCGTCTTATTCTGTACATGCCTGTTACTCAACTGTTAGGATTTAACGCAGCGACGGCAAAAAAAATGGATCCGGATGCCCCTGCAAATTTAAGCCAGGTCGTAACACTCTAATTCCCTCAATACATGGTTGAGACCGAAAGGTGAGACATGAAGGATCTGGATATTGTTGTAGTTGGTGAGTTAAACGCGGATTTGATTCTGCAAGATATCCCGTCCTTTCCTGAGTTAGGAAAAGAGAAACTGGCCAATGAGATGAGTTTAACCATGGGTAGTGCCTCGGCTATACTTTCCACGAACATAGCCCGGCTGGGATTGAGAGTGGGTTTCCTCGGAAAACTGGGAAAAGATAGACTGGGTGAAGTGGTATTGGAAACGCTGAGCGCACGGGGAGTGGACCTGAGCGGTATTATTCTCGATGAGACCGCTCAGACTGGGATAACGGTGGTTCTATCCTATCCGGATGATTACGCGATGGTGACCCATATGGGTGCAATGGCCAAGTATACGATAGAAGAAGTAGATTTTGATTACATAAAACGAGCCAGCCATTTACATCTCTCTTCCATCTATTTACAACCGGGGCTTCAAACCGGCACTACAGAATTATTCCGCAAGGCTAAAAAGATGGGGTTAACCACCTCCCTGGACCCCGGTTGGGATCCATCCGAAGAATGGGATGATGAAATATTTAACACTCTCCGGCTTGTGGATGTTCTCCTGCCGAATGAACAGGAAGCGCTGTATCTCACTAAAACTGATACTGTTTCGGAAGCGCTGGATGAGTTAAGTAAGTTCTCCGAGACCGTGGTGATAACCCGGGGCAGCCAGGGCATCCTCTGTTCTCATCAGGGAGAAATAATTCAGTCAAAAGTGTATCCTGTGGAGCCCAAAGATACCACCGGTGCCGGCGATAGTTTCAATGCCGGGTTTTTATATCGATGGATCCGCGGGGGGGAAATTCATGACGCTATCAGATACGGAAGCGCATGCGGAGCCATTGCGACCACCCGCCTCGGAGGAAGTACTGCCTCTCCATCACTGACGGAACTGGAAGAGTTCTTATCTGCTCATCAGGAGGATATTTTTAAGAGATAAAATTGCTTACAAAACTAAGGTTCTTTTAATTCCGATAAAACTTTATGAATCCTGATCCCCTAAGAATGTTGGTAGATCACCAGAATGCCGGGAAATCAACCGGTATTTACTCGATATGCTCGTCCAACCGGTATGTCATAGAAGCAGCTTTATTACAGGCAAAGGCTGACAGCAGCGCTGTACTCATCGAACCGACCGTGAACCAGGTGAATCAATTCGGCGGATATACCGGAATGACACCCGGACAATTTATTTCCAAAGTTCGGAAAATAGCCAGAGATATGGATTTTCCCTTTACCCGCGTTATTTTTGGCGGTGATCATCTCGGCCCCAATCCTTGGAAAAATGAACCCGTCGAGTCAGCCATGGCGAAATCTGCTATCCTGGTAAAGGACTATGTGGAAAATGGCTTTAAAAAGATCCATCTGGACACGAGTGTTCGATGTGCGGACGATTCAGGTGATCCGCGGGCGCCAATGGATGATGAACTTGTTGCGGAACGGGCGGCTCGATTGTGTCAAATTGTTGAGGAAACTCATCAGCGGGTACGTAGCCATGAGATTCCACCCGTCTATGTGATTGGGACCGAAGTCCCGATTCCCGGTGGCGCGACCGGGGTACAGGATGAGATCATCCCGACTGGCAGAACGTCCATTCAAAAAACAATCGAAATTACCAAACAGACTTTTCTGGATAGGGATTTAGAAGATGCCTGGGATCGGGTAATTGCTGTGGTGGTACAACCAGGGGTGGAATTCGGGGATTCTGCCGTTCATGAGTATAACCGCAGTAAAACCAAAGATTTGGTAGAATTTATCGAACGAATGAGGGGAATGGTTTTTGAGGCCCATTCTACCGATTACCAAACTGAATCAAAACTCCGGGAGCTGGTGGAGGATCATTTTGCCATCCTTAAAGTTGGCCCTTGGCTTACCTTTGCCTTCCGGGAGGCTATCTTTGCCCTTGCCATGATGGAAGAAGAATGGTTGGGGCCGAAGAAAGGGGTGGCCTTATCAGGAATTCGGGCGGCTCTGGAAAGGGTGATGTTGGAAAATACACGTTACTGGGAGAAGCATTATCAGGGGAATCACTTGGAACGGCAGTTCGCACGGAAGTACAGTTATAGTGATCGTGCGCGGTATTACTGGCAAAATAATAGAGTGCAACAATCTTTGGAAAGATTGTTTGATAACTTGTCATCCCATGTGTTGCCCAATACACTATTGAGTCAGTTTTTACCCAACCAATACGAAGCGATCCGAAGTGGAAGCATTACCAGCATACCAATGGAGCTGGTGCACCACAAAATTCTGGAAGTTACTAAAAAATATTCAAGCGCAACTCAGTTTAAGACTTTATTTCGGTAGGGTGGAGCGAAGAGAGTGGGGTTCTTCTGGGATATCGGGTGTAGAAGAACGACAATTGGTGAACCCGAACTCATAATCGTTATCTGAAAAGGAGGGTTTGGTGAAAGGTTCTAAACTCTGGCTAGTTTTTGCTGTTGTCACCACAACGTTCTGGGGGGTGTGGGGAGCACTGATTGAAATGCCCGAAAAAGCGGGGTTTCCCGCAACCCTGGGTTATACCGTTTGGGCGCTGACCATGATACCGCCTGCGTTGGTTGCGCTCAGGATCATTAACTGGAAGCTAGAATATGATGGTCGCTCCATAGCGTTAGGTGCCGCGATTGGATTTTTAGGTGCTGGTGGTCAGCTGATTTTATTTCAGGCGCTCCGATCCGGGCCGGCCTATTTGGTTTTCCCCTTCATTTCATTGTCGCCGCTTGTTACCATCCTGCTGGCTTATTGGATTTTGAAAGAGCGTACCGGCATCCGAGGGTGGTTTGGTATTGTGATTGCCCTGGTTGCGATTCCACTTTTGTCCTATCAGGAGCCGGGAGCCAGCACCGGACGGGGTTATTTCTGGATTATTCTGGCGCTGCTGGTGTTTCTCGCTTGGGGGATCCAGGCGTTTATCATGCGCTTTGCCAATGAAACAATGAAAGCAGAGAGTATATTTTTCTATATGATGATTACCGCCCTTGTACTGATCCCCTTCGCCCTCCTCATGACAGATTTTTCACAACCGATTAACTGGGGATTTCGTGGCCCGTATCTGGCAGCCATGATCCAGATACTGAATTCCATCGGGGCACTTTGTCTGGTGTATGCATTCCGATTCGGCAAGGCGATCATCGTCTCCCCCATGACTAATGCCCTGGCTCCGGTCCTGACGGTCATTATTTCGCTGGCTATCTACATGGTAATTCCCCATCCGGTGATTATTGCCGGTATGATACTGGCGGTGCTCGCCGCCTTCTTGATGGCGATAGAAGAGGAATCCGACGTGGAACCAAGTAATGAAGTCAAGAAGATGGAACAAGGTATTTCCTGATCCCGGACTACCAGGCTTTTCAATAACATCCGAACGAGATACCCGGACATCGTCCTTGGGTGATTGCCTGCGCCCATGATAAAGATTCGATCGATCATTCAACATTGTGATGGCGGCAACCCCGGGGGTTATAAAACTACATCGATACTTCGACAGACCGTAAAATGAATCCACAATTTTAACCCAAGCAGTAAAACAAAACTTATTTCAGAACTGTGAAAGAAGGTAAGCGAAAGCAAAAAATTCTACTTGACAAAACAGTGAAAGTATACTATACTGAAACTACAACATAATAAAAGATGCTTAATATCTATTTGCTATCCATTTTCACTTTGAGAACAAAGGCTAACTTTTCATAAGACATGAGAAGATAGGAAGAAAAAGGCACTTTAGCTGCTCCATATTTTGACAGATGGGTTAACCTGAAATCAACTCTGTTCCGCCTTTCGGTTAGCAATTATTTGCTCCTTCCCGCTACTGATTTCGAATCACTCATCTTTTTCACAGCTTATTTCAAGGAATAAACGGACCACCTCTTACTATTCTTCTTCAAAGAATGGTGGGTTCACTTGCCGAGTTTTTGTCGGGCGGTGTGGATAATTAGAAGAGGTCCTTCTCCTGCAATTGGCGGGATAAAGCTGGAAAATCACAGAATGGGTGGAAGTTCAATGGGAAAAACGCTCTCTAAAAAAACGGGCCGGGTTAGTCGATGGTGTATGGCCATGCTGTTGTCCTTGTTCCTCTGGCAGTCGTGTGCCGGTGACAGAACAGCGGCCGTTATCCGGTCAGGAGATCTTCGACTTGAATTCGATTCCCGGTTATATAGCCGGGTGGTTTTCTCCGCCGACAACCTACCGTTGACACTCAGCGTCTACGCCCCATCTGAGTTCATTGAGACAGAGGACGGGCAGATCGACAGTTTTGCATTCGACAAGGTTGAGCAGGAAAACATTAGCGATAGCATTGGACAGGGCAAAAAATACCTCATTTCCGGAAAGAATGCAGACTTAACAAAAACAATTGAAATCACGGTGTATGACGATTTTCCTGACATGGCAATCTACCGGGTAAGGTATGTCAATAACGGAGATAGTCCCATAACCCTGCAGAAATGGACGAATCATCATTACGTAATAGAGGCTCGGGATACACTTTCGGAGACCGATCAACCTCCATTTTGGACGTTTCAGGATGCGTCCTATTCGTCTCGTCCGGATTGGGTGTTGCCAATCGAGGAAGGATTTTCACAGCAGAATTATATGGGGATGAATGCCTCGGATTATGGTGGAGGAACACCGGTGGTTGATATCTGGACCCGGCAGGCGGGGATAGCTGTTGGGCATATCGAGCTCACACCCAAACTGGTGTCACTCCCGGTTGAAATGCAAACGCAAAATGAGGCATCCATCGGAATCACCTACCAAATCGATTCCATCCTGCAACCCGGGGAGGACTTGTCAACCTTTCATACCTTCGTGTTGCCTCATCGAGGCGATTATTTCCACAGTCTGGAGGAGTATCGACGTCTGATGATCGATCGGGGAATCCAATTTAAAAAGATACCGGAAACCTCGTATGAAACCATCTGGTGTGCCTGGGGATACGGCCGCGATTTTACCATTGACCAAATCGCTGCTTCACTACCGAAAGTCAAGGCCATGGGGTACGACTGGGCGGTATTGGATGACGGATGGCAAGTTGCCGAGGGGGATTGGAGTCCAAAGCATTCTCACTTTCCCAATGGTGAAGAATCGATGAAAGCGCTCGTCGATCAAATTCATGGAGAGGGGTTAAAAGCAAAACTCTGGTGGGCTCCGCTGGCAGTAGATCCGGGAACTGATCTCATCCGGGAACATCCTGAATATCTGCTTCTGGATAAAGATGGCGAGAAGCGACACATTTCCTGGTGGAATGCCTATTATCTCGACCCTGCTGTACCTGAGGTACAGGAATATACCAGGGAGCTTGTGGAAAAGATTTTGAAGGATTGGGATTGGGATGGGTTAAAAATCGATGGCCAACATTTGAATGGTGTGCCGCCGTGCTATAATCCGGCCCATCATCACGCCAGGCCGGAAGAATCCGTAGAAGCCTTGCCGAAGTTTTTCCAGATGATCTACGAAACCGCTCTTCGGATCAAACCGGATGCAGTCGTTGAGATATGTCCGTGTGGTACCGGGTATTCCTTTTATACCATGCCCTTTATGAATCAATCGGTCGCTTCGGATCCTCGCAGTTCGTGGCAGATCAGATTGAAGGGGAAGACCTTCAAAGCGCTCATGGGACCCTCCGCGCCTTATTATGGGGATCATGTGGAGCTCAGTGATGGCCGCGAGGATTTCGCCTCAACCGTGGGTATAGGTGGAGTGATCGGCACGAAGTTCACCTGGAAACCCAATTCCCGGCGGGATTCAACATATTTCCTCACACCTGCCAGAGAACAAAAATGGAAAAAGTGGCTGCAGATATATCGTGATCAAATGTTGCCAACCGGAACCTATTTGGGAAATTTATACGATATCGGATTTGACGCTCCGGAAACCCATGTTGTCCGAAAAGACGATCGTCTTTACTACGCCTTCTATGCTCAGCATTGGAATGGCAGTCTTGAACTCCGGGGATTAAAAAACCAGAATTATCGTGTGTATGACTATGTCAATGATCGGGATTACGGTATTGTGAGCGGCCCTACCGGTTCGCTAGATGCAGATTTTAACACCTTCCTGTTGGTAGTTGCCACGCCACAATGAAAGTGAAGCAACGGTAAGAAAAGCGCATGCCGTTCGAAACAAGGGAACAATTTCTCAACAATCGACCTGAGGGCAATGCCATCCATAAGGAAACGGGAAAATCGATGGGGCTAACAACGGTTGTTTTCGTTCCTGTGCTTCGTCAGGGGGTAGTGATAGAATCCATGGCGACGAAAGAACTCCCTGCGCGACGGAATATGGATATAACCCATTCTCTTCGGCTACTCTTCCAACGGAGAAGCGCATTCAGTCTTAAGCAAAACAACGCATCGCTAAACGAACACAGAAGCCAAGGCGTGATGCCTTCACCTGACGAGATAACTTCTGGTATAATTATTAACTCACAGAACCATAAGCATAACCATCATAAGCATAACCATCATAAGCATAACCATCATAAGCATAACCATAAGGAGTAGAGTTATGTCTCAGTTGCGTCATTTTGATGCTAAAAGATACCTTGTCCCGATTATTCTGGGGTTCTTATTGCTTGCCCGCGTTGCCCCGGGACAGACAACCGGTAAAATTGCGGGTACCGTGACGGATGCGGAAACCGGCAATCCATTACCAGGAGTGAATATTCTGTTGGAAGGAACGGAACAGGGTGCTGCCACCGATGAAAGTGGAGATTATTTCATCATCAGGATCCAACCGGACGTCTATTCGGTCACTGCTTCAATGATTGGATATCAAGCAGTTACCAAGACGGATGTTCGGGTCAGTGTTGATCATACCACCCGGATTGATTTTGCATTACAGACTTCCGTGATAGCCGGTCAGGCTATCACAATTGAGGCTGAAAGAGAAGTCATTTCCATGGATAAATCCTCCAGCATTGAGGTGACCACACCGGATGAAATCGACCAGATTCCCTTAGCCACAGATATCAATGAAGTTATCAGCTTGCAGGCCGGAATGGATGGTTTGTCGGTTCGTGGCGGCAGTCTGGACCAGACGCAATTTATGGTCGATGGCTTAATAATGGTTGATAACCGCGCAAATGAGCCCCTGACGCAGGTTAATTTAAGTTCGGTACAGGAAATTTCGGTGATCAAAGGTGGTTTCAATGCCGAATATGGCAACGTTCGTTCAGGACTTATTAACGTGGTCACCAAAGAAGGCAATGCCAGCCGCTATACGGGTTCTGTGGATTTCCAATATGCGCCTCCCCATTATAAACATCTCGGCCCTTCTCTGTTTAGTCCGGATAATTACTATCTGAAGCCATACCTTGATCCGGCCGTTATGTGGGAAGGCACCAATAATGGTGCATGGGACGAAGAAATGCAGAATTCATATCCGAGTTTTGCCGGTTGGAACAGCGTGGCCGAAGATCGTGCCCAAACACCGGAAGAAGCCCGGGACCAGTTTCTCTGGTTACATCGTGCAGACGGGGCGGACCAGCTGGCGCCGGCAGGCTATGACGGGTCGCCACGTGCTGGTCAGTATGGAAATCAACCAGACTGGCAGATCGATGCCAGTTTTGGCGGACCGGTGCCGGTGGTCAGCAAGGCAATGGGGGATTTACGTTTCTTCGCATCTCACCGGACAAACTGGGAAGCCTTCGGATTACCGGTAGTAAGAGATTACTACAAAGAATCGAATTCTTTGCTGAAACTGACATCGAATGTGACTCCCTCGATGAAGTTATCATTGGAGGGTAATTACGGGGAAGTCAATTCCGTTTCGCGGGCGGTGGATTCCCCGAATGGGAATAATGATTTTGTGAGAAGTGGCGAGGATATATTTAATGCCGATATCGCGACGGGCCTGGCGTATGATCACCGGGCTGGAGCAAATCTGTACTGGCCGGAATCACTCGCCCCCTTCGACATCTATCGCACAATGCAGGGCATTTCACTGGATCACACTCTGAGTTCAAACACCTTCTACAGCCTGCGGATTACCCATATCGGAGTGCAGAATTCCGCCAGAGGGCCTGCTTCCTGGCGGGATACCTCCGCAGTACGATCGTTCGGGGGGCTTACTGTGGATGAATCGCCCTATGGTTTCTGGTGGGAGGGCGGCTACCAGGAAATGACCGACGGTATGTTGTATGCCGCGATCGGAGCCGGGGTTCGTGATACTTCCCAAGTGAATACCCTTAACGTCAAGTTCGATCTCACCAGCCAGATTAATAAATACAGCCAGATCAAGATTGGTCTCCTGTATAACTATGATGATTTGAATACTCACTATGGTAAGGTGAGCCAATATACAGCGGGTGGCGATAACTGGCAGAGTGAATGGCGTTACTATCCGTCTCGTATTGGCGCGTATGTGCAGAATAAATTGGAATTTGAAGGCATGATAGCAAACTTCGGTGTGCGTCTTGATTACAACCAGCCGAATACAGATTGGTATACGGCAGATCGATATTCACAATATTTCCGGAAACCGTATAAAGATGTGTTCACAGAAGTAGCTCCGAAGGAAGAAACGAAAAGCCAGCTGGCCATTAGCCCCAGGCTTGGTATTTCACATCCCATTGGAGCGAATTCCAAACTCTACTTTAACTATGGTCATTTCTATTCTATGCCCCGATCCGAGGACATGTACGGAATAGGGTACGGTTCCCAGGCAGCAGGTATTGATTTTCTGGGTAATCCCTCGGCGGAAATGCCCAAAACCATCGCCTATGAACTGGGGTTCGAACAGAGTATCGCGGATGTATTTTTGGTGCATGCCTCGGGGTACTATAAAGACGTGACCAGGCAGACCGGCGAAGTAGCATATACCAATTACGATGGAAGCGTTGATTACGCAACCATCGAGAACAATAATTATGAGGATATTCGGGGATTTGAATTCCGGCTGGAGAAACGATACGGACAATGGATAAGTGGATGGGTTAACTATAATTACATGGTCTCTACGGCGGGATATATTGGTCGGGAACACTACTTTCAGGATCCGGCCCGCCAACAGCTCGAGGGTCTGCAAAATCCTTATATGGAAATACCACTCGCCCGACCCATTGCCCGGGCAAATTTCCGATTCCACATACCCGCTAATTGGGGGCCCAGTGTGGGGGGGATCAAACCGATGAGCAATTTGAATTTGAGTCTCCTCTTCTACTGGCGAGCCGGACGCTATCAGACCTGGGATCCACTTGAAACCTATAAATTACAGGATAATCTGCATTGGGCACCCCAGTATAGTTTCGACGCCAGACTGAGCAAACGGTTCGAATTTCGAAGCACGGATGTGACCCTTTATATGGATATACGGAACCTGTTTAATAATAAGTATATCAGTAGCCAGGGATTCGCAGATGGTCAGGACAGCAGAGCTTACCTGGAGTCGTTGCATCTGCCCCTTTACGCAGGTGAAGATTATCAGGCAGCGGGATATACACCCGGGAATGATCGCCCCGGGGATATGAGGAGTAAAGATAAATCGTACATCGACATGCCGAATAGACAATTTTTAACCTTCCTAAATCCGCGGACTTTCATATTCGGCTTACGATTGAATTTGTAATCAACCCTAAATGAAAGTTCTCATTCACCAGGATTCTGAGAAAGGGAATTATAATGAAACGAGTGCCGTCACCAGTAAAAGTTCTATTATTCACAGTACTGATATTCATAATATCAACCGTGCATGCCGGGGTTTTCAAATGGATTCGGGTTGGAAACTATCAAACGAAAGTGGTCGACTCGGGAGATCAAGGCGAATCGTCCGGCGAAGGAACCTTCGCATATTATTACATCCATAACTTCACCTATTCCATGGTCGATCATGCGGGATTCCAAATCGGAGTCCGTGATTGGACCGATGAAAATAACAAGACGTGGGATGTAAAAATCTCTGGCGCCGGACATGGTTCCGCAGATGAGTTGCACAATACCATCCCGGTGGAGGATGATGAGGGCGTAACGGTGCGGAGATATTACCGATACCAACCTCCAAGTATTCTTGTGGATGGCCTGCCGACAAATGAGCCGTTTCCGCAGACCGGCGATGAAGTGAATCCGGAAGTAATTCCAGGAACCGCGGATATTATGGTGGAGTCTTGGATCAATACTTCCATGGGCCTCACCATCCATCAGCGGACCTTGGCCTGGAGCCAGAAGAACCATGACGATTATATTATTTTCGACTGGACTTTCACCAATACCGGCAATACTGATGCAGATCCGGAAATAGAATTGCCCGATCAGACACTCTACGACATGTATTTTATGCGAGCGAATAATTTCAGAAGCGGGGCGAGTCGTAATTGGAACAGCGCCTATGGTGAGCGGCCCGGTGATTCTATTCGGATTTCGTATGCTTATCCCCAGCGAAGTCGAGGAGCTGACTACGATGATGTCGGCCGTCCCAACCGCTCCACCGGAGAAATGGACAGGTATCATTATATTGGGGAAGCCACTCTGCATGCAGATGCTTCTTCAACTGATCCCACCGATGACCCGAGCCAACCCCAAATGACGGGTGCGCAGACCGCTGAGCTCCTCTGGGCGAAAAACGAGGCGACCATCACCAGCGAGGAAGATCACAAATTGCTTTACGAAACCATGCAGCTGGGATTGGAACCTTTTGATGGGACACCGTATATGACCGGTACCTATCCCGGCACCCACCACACCCTCCGACTGGACGAACAGGGACTCAAATACGTTCGGGATGTGGACTGGTGGACCTGGCGGGCCTGTTCATATAGTACGGCGGGGCCATGGACACTCGACTTCGGTGACTCTGTCCGCATCGTATGGGCCACGGTGATTGGCTCCCTTTCCCCGGAAAAAGCATGGGAAGTCGGCAGTGCCTGGGCAAATGGAACCGCCGCCTGGACCGGTCCCAGTAAACTACCGCCACCTTATACTGATTATCCCGAACTTGCACCCACAGCCAATGACGAGGCAAAAGATAATTGGGTGTTTACCGGGAAAGACTCCCTGTTTCAGAATGCCTGGAATGCTCAATGGGCAGTTCAACACAATTATAATGTCCCCATACCGCCTCCGGCACCGTCAGTTGAGATAACTTCACTACCAGATCGGATTAAGGTCGAATGGGGAAATGAGTCTGAAGTGGCCTCAGATTTTGCCGGTTACCGGGTCTATCGGGCTATCGGACATGCGGGACCGATTGTGGATGAAGGCCGGCTGATTGGTGTGTGGGAACCGGTCTTTGAATGTGGTGAGGGTACCGCAAATCCCCTGTCACATCTTTATGAGGATGAGGATGCCGAGCGGGGGCAGGCCTATTACTACTATGTAGCGGCCTTCGATAATGGAACAGATAACAACGCGGGTATCAAGGGGGTGCCTGAAAGTTTAGAAAGCGGTCAGTTCATGAACCGCACAACAAGAGCAGCCCACTTGACCCGGCCACCCAAAACCCTGGCCGATGCAAGGGTCGTGCCGAATCCCTATCATGTGAATGCCAGAGATATGCAATTCGTTGGGGAGCCGGATAAAATTATGTTCATGAACCTGCCGCCCACATGCACCATTCGTATTTATACTGAAAGTGGGGACTTGGTCCGAAGCATCGTCCACGACGATGGTTCCGGTGATGAACCCTGGGGTAATCTCCCGGAAGAGCATTCTGCAACTCAGGAAGGGCAGATTATTTCCAGCGGAATCTATATCGCCCTGATTGAGACACCAGATGGCGGGAATAAAATTTTAAAATTTGTGGTGGTGCGGTGAATCGCGTACGTAATTGCTGGTAACTATCCGCGATTTTTGATCAAAGAGGAAAAGGAAAACAGATTATGAAAAAAATAACACCATTTTGGATCGCTATCCTGTTGGTAATCGGTTCCGCAAGTTTTGGACAGGCACAGGATTTGAAAAAAGTAGCACAGACGGGTCTTCAATTTCTCAAAGTCGATCTGACTGCCCGGCCTGCAGCTATGGGTGGAGCCTACATCATGGTGGGGAATGATGCCTCCGCCATGTTTTATAACCCTGCCGGAATGGCTCATATGACGGCTCGTACGGATTTCTTCGTCACTCGGACAAATTGGATAGCCGATATCGCCTATACCGCCGGCGCTGTTTCACGAGATCTGGGGAATTTCGGAACTCTCGGAGTAAATTTCATTTCCTGTGACTATGGTGAGATTATTGGGACTCAGGTTGCCAGTAGTGCGAGCGGCTTTGAAGAAACAGGGAATGTGGATGTGAGTGCCTATGCCTTCGGGGTTTCGTATGCCCGAGGACTGAGCGACAAGTTTAGTGTGGGAGGCCAGATTAAATATGCAAGTCAGCATCTGGGTGAGAGCACCTTTTCCGATGGAGAAACAGTAACCAACAAAGTGGGTGGACTCGCTTATGATTTTGGCACCATATTTTATCCGGGTTTCAAGAGTTTCCGGCTGGGTATGAGTGTTAGAAATTTCTCCCAACAATTCAAATACGCAGAAGAAGGTTTCCAGCTTCCCCTAACATTTCGAATCGGATTTGCCATGGATATGCTGGACCTATTGGGAGATCATGAGAATTCACTGGTGCTTGCATTGGATGCGATCCATCCCAGAGATTATACGGAACGGATTCATGTGGGAGGTGAATTCTGGTGGAGAAATTTGTTAGCACTGCGGGCGGGATACAAAACTAATTATGATGAACAGAGCTTTAGCCTGGGCTTTGGCTTTCAGCAGTCATTTGGTGCGACTAAACTGAAAATCGACTACTCCTATTCTGCAATGGAAAGATTCAGCTACATCAATCGTTTCACCTTTGGTGCTGCATTTTAAAGAGGGAGCGATGGGGTTATACTCGATGTTCAGATAAAATCAGAATGCTCCATTAGTCAGGTAACACTGGACGGGGCATTGTTAAAATGAGACATTCGGAGGTTTGAGTTGATGAAAGATACCATGAAACGCCGGGAATTCCTGAAACGAAGCCTGACGGCAGGAGCCATTGGGTTTGGTGTATCAATGTATCCAGGAGTCACACTGTTCAGCGCGCCTTTGGAAAAGGTGAGATTAGGATTTATCGGGGTTGGCGGCCAGGGAACGGGACTATTACGAATGTGCCTGTCAATGGACGATGTGGAAGTCCCGGCAATCTGTGATATTGATGTAGAGGCTTTGAATCGGGCAAAATCTCTGGTAGAGAAATCCGGAAGGAAGACACCAGAAGGGTACTCAAAGAATGAGTATGACTATAAAAACCTGGTGACCCGGGATGATCTGGATGGAGTGATTATTGCCACACCCTGGGTGTGGCATACGCCAATGGCAGTGGATACCATGCGAGCGGGTAAATATTGTGCACCGGAGGTTTGGGGCGCAGGCTCAGTTGAGGAGGTATGGCAGCTGGTCAAAGCCTCCGAAGAGACCGGAATGCCGTGCATGATGTTGGAGAACCACTGCTATGATCGTGATAGTATGGCAGTCCTGAATATGGTCCGGCAAGGCCTGTTTGGAGAACTCCTCCATTGTCAGTGTGGATATCAACACGATTTGCGCGGGGTGAAATTTCGCCCGGGTGTCCAGTTCGGGGAAGGCGCCGAAGGGGAAGCGCGCTGGCGGACCGAACACTCCATCAAGCGCAATGGGGATCTGTATCCGACCCATGGGATCGGTCCGATCGCAAATTGTCTGGACATTGATCGCGGTAATCGATTCGTGACATTGACTGCTACCGCAACAAAATCACGCGGTCTTCATGAATATATCGTGGATCGGGTTGGCGAGGAGCATCCCTATGCGGATGTCGATTTTGCATTAGGGGATATTGTTACGACGGTGATAAAATGTGCGAATGGTGAAACGGTAGTGATCAACCATGATACCAATCTGCCGCGCCCTTATTCTAATATGTACCGGGTGCAGGGGACCAAAGGCGTGTGGATGGAAGATAACATGTCCATCTATCTTGATGGGGTGAGTCCGGAACATGAATGGGAAAACTTCGAACCTTATATGAAAAAATATGAACATCCCTTGTGGAATAATTTCCTCACGGAAGGCGTCCGAGGCGGTCATGGAGGGGCGGGCTTTCTAAAAACAAGAGCGTTTGTGGAGTGTGTGAAACGTCAGATTCCCACCCCGATTGACGTGTATGATACTGCTTCCTGGGTTGTCATCTCCCCGTTGACGGAGTACTCAGTTGCCAAAGGGAGTGAGCCGGTCGAGTTTCCGGATTTTACTGCCGGGAGATGGATGAGGAAAAAGCCAATTTTCGGACTCTCAGGAGAATACTAAATACAGACACTTTGAAAAATCTTCCTGCTTGGGACCCATCCTCCTCCAGTCGAGCAGGAAACATCCGTCCTGGCGGCATTATGGAGTTTGTTACCAGGACGGATGCTTTATTTGAAGGCGGGTGCAAACCCACGTTATTACTAACCCGAATATTATGTCGGAACTGACTAACATACGATTCTCCACCAGAGAAAATGCACGGCACACTTCCTTTTCGTACTGAACTGTCGGATGGATGAGTCCAGTACGTCCGGCATATTCCACGAATGAGTTGGAGGGGATACAAGCACGCCAGATGCTTACGGTAAGGATGATAGAGGGGCACCCATAAAAATCTGTTGCAGGAGGACGTAAATAATGGTACTGAAATCAGTCCTGTATACGTGTGTCTGGAGTGTCGTGTGCTATTTTGGAGCTTCACTTTCCGCAGAGATAAATTATACGAACAACGTTGGGGAAGTTTCATTTCGGAACACCCATATCCAAGTTGACATTGATGAGCACATGTACGCCCGGGTGAAGTATCTGGATAATCAACAATCTCTATCGATGAATGATGCTTCCAATCAGGACCCACTCGCTCAACCGCCTTTTTTCATGAGAGCAAATGGTACTCTCTATAATCATTTCGCAGTAGAATCCAGCAGGTGCAGCGAGTATTTCACCGATCCCAACTATGGCCCGGGACGAAAGCTGACGATTACCGGTCGGGAGGGAGTAATAAAACAAACCCTTGTATTAGAGATGTATGATCGATATCCGGATGTGGTTCTTGTGCAATCGCAGTATCTGAATGAGGGTGAAACACCACTTTCGATTAATGATATTTACTGTCAATATTATCGGTTAAACAGAAAACTAACCAACCCTGCGGAATTGAGTTACAAATTCCGTCATACGAAACCAATTCAGGATTCCTGGGGGCATTCATATTTAAATCTCCCTATTACCAATGATTACTCTGAAGAATTTCAGGTACCACTTGGGGGATATGGCCGTTCAGGAGTTCCTTTTATTGATGTATGGGGTCAGGAATTGGGCATGGCAATTTTTATGGTGGAAAGTGTACCCAGGATCATGCGGATCCTATGCAGGGTTCAATCCGATTGGAAAGTGGACATCTCAATTCACATCCGACCCTCAGACACCCAGGGACAGGTCCCGGAAAGGCTCCCCGCAGGGCAAGAAATCACCACCTGGAAAACAGCGGTCTGCGTGCATAAGGGCGATTTTTTCAACCCGGCAAGACGCTTTGCTCAAGTGCTCGATGGTGCTCTGCAAAAGGCTGGGAAAAGGGGGTTTATCGCCGAATACCCCCCACAAACCTACCAACCCTACTGGAAGACCTGGGGGATGAATTCCAAGCAGGGCAGCGGCGATTTTACACTCGATCAGGTGTCTGCCCGGATGGATGAATTGGCAGATGCAGGATTTCATTCAATCATGCTCGATGACGGGTGGTATGATACCGTAGGACAATGGAACCTGGATCCCGAGAAATTTCCCCGGGGAGATAGCGACATGGTTGCGTTTGTGAAGGATTGCCACTCCTCCAGGTGGGGAAAGCACGATGCATCGTTTCAGGTATATCTCTGGTGGGATCCGCTGGGCAGTAAAACCGCTGAAGGTTCTTTGTCTGACCTTCTGGTTCAAAATCCCGAGGGGGAATACTTTACCGGGGGACAGGCGGGATATATGCTCTGTCCGGCGTATGAAGAAACTATCCATTATCTCACCGACGTTTTGCTAAATCGCTTCTACAATACCTGGGGGGTCGATGGGGTCTATCACGACTGGACGGATCAGAATGCACCAGCCTGTTATGCTCCGAGCCATCAGCATGCCGATCCACGAGAGTCGATCGAAAAAAACTATGAGCCCTTTCGTGCCATGCATGAGTATATTCGGCAACAGCGACCAGATTCTTACTGGGACAGCCAGTGTAACTGTGCCGCCATGCATGATATATATCAATATCCCTATTACTACTTCGAGGATACTTCGGATCCCACGACGGACCGTCAGGTTCGATACCGCCTTAAGTGGATTAAGGCACTCCGGGGTTCCCGGGCACCGGTGGGGGATGGATACGTTGATGATATGAGCTACAACCACCTGAGCGGCGAACCAGCACAAAGCGTGGCGATCGGATCGGTAATTACCTCATTGCGATGGAAGGTCGACGAGCTCGGGGGACAGGAGCACGCTCAACAGTGGATGGACCTCTATTATAGCGAAAAGTTAAGTGATGGGGAATTTCTCAATCTTTATGATGTGTATTACGATAGCCCCGAAGGTTACGTCATCCGTAAAAATAATGGGATCCTCTATTACTTTTTCGTTCAAAGCGATAGCAGTTATTCCGGTGATGTTGAATTACGGGGGCTACAATCGAACACCAGATACAAAGTGACTGACTATGAATTACAGAAGAGTTATGGTGAGATCTCTGGAAAAGATCCGGCGCTGAAGATTACATTAAAGCCGGGAAATAACGAGGATGGCAAGATTTTCTATCAAGTATTGAAATGCGTCCCGGAGAAGATGTAGTCTAATAAAAATTCATTAAAGTTATCGGAAGGATCTTGACCAGATGTGATCCTCTCACCCGAATCCCGCCAGGATTTGGATCCAAAGCAGGAATTCTGGCTGTTGAGCCAGAGCCTTTAGTCTCCGATAGCGAAAATCTGAATGTTAAAAACCATGAACATAACAGGAGTTTCTCATGAGTAAAAGCATTGGAAAAAGTAAGCAGAGGCGGAATTTTCTCAGAACGGCCGCCGCTGCCGCGGGAGGCCTTGGTCTGCTCGGTATGGGAACGGCTCACCAAGTAAAAGGCGCTTCCCGGCCATCGCAAGAGGATGTCGATCTGAGTAACCTTCGACTGATTGACTACGATCCCACTCCCCAGCTTGTCACCAAGGAAACCTATCTACCCAGAAGCCGATACTCTGCTATTGATGTCCATAACCATCTTCGGAAGATTGTCGATGAAGGTCCGGGTTTTATCAGGAATTATGTTAAAAAAATGGACGAATGCAATGTCCAGGCTATTGTGGATTTAGATGGGGGGTGGGGAGAAACCCTGGATAAACATCTCCAAGTCTTGAAAAAACCGTATCCGGACAGGTTCTATATTTATGCCCGGATCGACTGGAGTCGCTATGATGAGCCGGATTTTTCCGAAAAAGCAGTTGAAGAACTGGAACGGGCCGTCGAGAAAGGTGTGCAGGGATTAAAGATCTCCAAGCAATTGGGTTTGGGAGCAAAAGATGCCACGGGAAACTATGTGCCGGTGGACACGCCCAAAATGGATCCGGTATGGGAAAAATGTGGAGAACTAGGTATCCCGGTGGAAATACATACCTCGGATCCCAAAGCATTTTTCACAACATTCGATGAACATAACGAGAGATATGAAGAGCTGGTGGATAATCAAAACTGGATGTTTAACAAACCGGAGTTTTACGGTAAAGATGAGTTATTGAAACAGCGGAATAATGTCATTGAACGGCACCCGGATACCGTGATTATCGGGGCACATTTCGGTAATCTCCCGGAGAATTTAGGCAGAGTTGGTGAATGGCTGGACAAATATCCCAATTTCTACATAGATGTGGATGCCCGGCTCAGTGAGTTAGGTCGGCAACCCTATACTGCCAGGCGCTTCATTATCAAATACCAGGATCGTATTATGTTCGGTACCGACGGCAACGCTATGGGACAGCCTATCGAGGATATGTACAGGATGCACTGGCGATTCCTGGAATCAGACGATGAGTATTTCGACATCGCCAAAAGTCATAAATTCCAGGCTCGATGGAGGGTTTATGGTCTTTATCTTCCGGATGGGGTGTTGAAAAAGGTGTACCAAACGAATGCCCTCAAACTCATCCCGGAATCCGCACTGACCATTTAGAGCGAATGCTTCGATAAAATGCTTACAGGTGAGTCCAGGCGCAGGCGAACTAATGCATGAGTGGTAAAACTCTGCAAAGGGTTCTATCGAATTTCTATAAGATTAAGCATTAGACCGGAGAACTGGAATATTCGGTCATGAAAACACGGGAGATGAACTACTATGACACTAGCACATAATTCAAACCGTTCGTTCAGTGCAAGGGTAAATAAAAATTATTCACCCCGGCCACATGCCGGACAGCAGGCAGGGGGTGCTCAGGATGTTTTCAGCCTCGAGAAACCACTTCGACTTGGATTTGTAGGAATTGGGGACCAAGGTTCCTGGCATCTGGATATTGCGCTGGGGATTCCCGGAATTGAAGTGCCGGCCTTGTGTGATGTTGATCCCCATTACCTGCATCGGGGGAAACGGTGGGTTGAAGAGTCCGGCCGTCCAACCCCGCGTCTTTATGACCGTGGTAAGACTGATTTCGAACGACTCTGCGCGGAAGAAGAACTCGATGCGGTCATCTGTGCCACATCCTGGGAATGGCATACTCCTGTGCTGCTGGCGGCCATGCGCAACGACAAGCACGGCGTGAGTGAAGTGCCGCTCTGTCAAACCGTGGATGAAGCCTGGGAGCTCGTAGAAACCTTTGAAAAAACCGGAAAATACGGAACGCTGGGTTTCAAGAACGTCCATAATGCGCTGACCAATATGATTTATCACGGGGTATTTGGAGATATTATTCACTTCGAATCAGGATATATCCATGATTTGCGGTTGGTGAAATTCGATCCGGAACGTGAACCATGGCGATTGCAACATTCCGCGGATCGGAACGGTAATCTGTATCCGGATCATCCCACCGCCCGGGCCATCCCTCTGATGGATATCAATCATGGGGATCGATTTGAATACCTGGTTTCTCTGAGTGCGGGTGCCCAGATGCTGAATGCGTATGCTGCCCATTATTTTGGGGGGGAGCACCCCTTCGCGACCAGGGAAATGAAGCAGGGCGACTATAATGCGACCTTGCTCAGAACGGTTAATGGAAAGATGTATACACTGAACTTCGACACCAACACCCCTCATCCTCGTGGGATTACACGGATGCAGGGATCAAAAGGCGTTGTGATATCCGGGAGCGGCATCGGGCAAAGAATTTACCTGGATGGTGTCAGCCCCGAGGAACATCAATGGGAAGACGCCGAACCGTATTATGAAAAATATGAACATCCTGATAGAAAACAATATATTCCGCCGGAACGGGATGCACTCCGGGGGCATTCCGGCGGAAGTCAGACCCCCTATCGATGGTACCGACTAATCCGGGCTTTGAAGGATGATTTAGTCACTGACTTTGATGTCTATGATTCTGTAACTTCCAGCGTAATTTCACCACTGACGGAACAATCCGTGGCGCAGGGAGGTGAGCCGGTCGAGTTTCCGGATTTCACCAAAGGCCGGTGGAAATCCAGACCCACCTTTGAGCAACAATATTATAAGGGCTGATTTCAAGACAATAGTAACAAGGGGCATCCACCTTGAACCCTGGCGTGAATGGATACTTTACTACTGAAATTGTGGGAAAGTGTTAAAAAATGAAGATTTGCCTTAAATACTGAGGAGTGAACAGATGACTAAACAATATAATCGACGGGAATTTCTTAAGGTTTCGGGGGTGGCATTGGGAGCCGCCGGTATGGTTGGGATTACCCTGCCAGGAGCTACCGCTGTCTATGCACAATCTAACGAAAAACCGGTCAGGCTCGGTTTTGTGGGTATTGGTGGGCGCGGTTCCTATCACCTGGATGTGGCGCTGGGTATTCCGGGCGTAAAGGTTCCGGCGCTCTGCGAAATTCGGGAGGACCGGCTGCAGCGTGCGAAAGCCTGGGTTGAACAAGCAGGCCAGCGCAGTCCCACCCTCTATGGGAAAAGTGAAACGGATTTTCGCCGTATGATCGAAACTGAGGATCTTGATGCCGTCATCTGTGCAACCAACTGGAAATGGCACACTCCGGTCTGTCTGGCTGCCATGCGGAATGCGAAGCATGCCGTCACAGAGGTCCCCACTGTCCAGACGGTGGAAGAAGCCTGGGATATAGTTGAGACCCACGAGAAAACCGGATATTGGGCAACTCTGGGCCTGGAGCAGGTTCTGATGGAATCCCGGGATGGAGTCTATCTGGCCATCCTGAACATGATTCGCCAGGGATGGTTCGGGGATATCATCCATGCGGAAGGAGGATATATCCACGACCTCCGGTTGGTGAAGCACGATCCCGAACGGGAACCCTGGAGACTCAAACATTCCATCGAACGAAATGGAAATCTCTACCCGGATCATCCTATGAACCGGATCATGCCGTACCTGGGTGTCAACCACGGTGATCGGTTCGAACAGATCGTGTCTGTGAGCTCCAGGCCGGGTATGTTAAATGAGTATGCCAGAGAATACTATGGGCCTAACCATCCGAATGTAACCAAAGAAATGAAGCAGGGCGACTACAATGCCTCCCTGATTCGAACGGTCAATGGCAAACTGGTGACGCTGAATTTCGATACAAACACACCTCATCCCAGGGGATTATTCCGGCTCCAGGGTTCGGCAGGAGTGTTTCTGGATGGTCGGGGTTTAGGGGGACCGAAGGTCTATTTTGACGGCATCAGCCCTGAGGAACACCAGTGGGAGCCGGCAGATGATTATCTTGCTGAATTCCGCCATCCCCTGCTCAAGAGTTATAACCCACCGGAGCGAGAAGCTATACGAGGACATGGCAGCGGATCCCGTAAGACCCCCATCACGTGGCATCTACTTATTCGGAACCTTCGGGAAGGCACTATGCCCTACTTTGACGTATATGATTCGGTGACCAGTAGTGTGACTTCCCCCTTGTCGGAACGGTCTGTGGCGAATCATAACCGGCCGGTCGAATTTCCGGACTTCACCCGCGGCAAATGGGAATCCCGGCCTCCGATTATTTTTGGATAGAGGGGGTGCTATTGGAAGGCTCGATATACGAACCGGTCAACAGAATGCGAAGCGAGTGATGATTTGAAAACGAGAAGGAAGCCTGGTCATGGGAAATGAGTATAATCGTCGTGATATCCTGGAGGTTTCAACGGCAGCCCTGGATGGCGCCTACTCATTAAGTGCCGGCAGTCAGAATGCCCCGGCTCAAGAAGCAGAGGGTGGCAAAACGATTCGGTTGGGCTTTGTGGGCGTTGGGGATCGGGGGTCCTATCACCCCGACGCCGCTTTAGGAATCCCGGGAGTGGAAGTCCCGGCTCTGTGTGATATCGATAAAGCGTACCTCTATCGGGCCAAGCGCTGGGTGGAGGAGTCCGGGCAGCCCACTCTTCTTTACTTCGTTCAGAATGGCAGGTGTGGCGTTTTTCATGGCTTCACAGGTCATAATTACGTTATAAAATGCCATTTCACACAACGGATTCTCTTTAAACGATTAGTTATCAGAATGAAAGACTGAGCATTCTCACTTAAGATCCTTCAGATATTAGGTGAGGTGACTGATTCTGGTGGACTCGCAGTCTTCAAAGTTCGTGTCTAAAGATCGAACACTTCTTCCGCCGTCCCGGCGATGTTTTCGCCGATGGTGATAGAGGCGGTCGCGGCCGGCGAGGGCGCGTTCAGCACGTGGATCATTCCGGGCCGCTGGACGATCCGGAAGTCGTCGATGAGTGAACCGTCGGGATTCAGGGCCTGGGCCCGGACTCCGGCGCCGGCCGGGCGGACGTCATCCACTGTGATCTCCGGGATGAGTTTCTGCAGGGCGTGCACGAAGGCTTCTTTGGAATACGACCGATACATCTCCCCGAGGCCGGTCTTCCAGTATTTTCCGGCCAGTTTCCAGAAACCCTTGTGCAGGAAAATCTCGGCGGTATCCCGGAGCGAAAAGCTCCACTTGGAGTAGCCTTCCCGCTTGAAGGCCAACACAGCGTTAGGCCCCGCCTCAACGCTGCCGTCGATCATCCGGGTAAAATGCACCCCCAGAAACGGAAATTTCGGATCCGGCACCGGGTAAATGAGATCGGTCACCAGCGAACGCCGTTCCGGAACGATTTCGTAGTATTCCCCACGGAAGGGTATGATACGGACCCCTGGTTCGGCGCCGCAGAGCCGGGCGACCCGATCCGACTGCAGGCCGGCACAGTTAATCAGGTACCGGCATCGAACCGACCCGGAGGCGGTTTCCAGAATGATGGCGTCTTGTTCTTCCTCGCAATCGGTGACCCGGGAGGCGGTTCTGATTTCCCCGCCCGCGTCCTGCACCAGGTCGGCGTATTTCTGTGCCACCCGGATGTAATCCACGATCCCGGTTTCCTCGACCCGCAACCCGGCCACCGCCCGGACATGCGGCTCGTACTCCCGGATTTCCTCGGGATTGATGCGGCGCAAGCCCTGGAGACCGTTGGCCTTCCCCCGCCGCTCCAATTCTTCCAGACGCGGGATCTCTTCGTCCGAGGTGGCCACCACCACCTTGCCGCACCGATCATGGGGGATAGCATGTTCCCGGCAGAAGGCGTACAGCGCTTCCCGGCCCCGGGTGCAGGTTTCGGCTTTCAGGGAGCCGGGCCGGTAGTAAAGACCCGAATGGATGACCCCGCTGTTATGACCGGTCTGGTGAGCGGCCAGTACCGGTTCCGATTCCAGCACCACCAACCGGGTATCGAACCGCCGGGTGAGGGCCATAGCGGTGGCCAGACCCACAATCCCGCCGCCGATGATCGCAATGTCAAACTGAGAATCACTCATTGTCTGGATTGATCCTTTCTTTTAATCCGGCACCGGATACCCGGAATAAACGGTGGGTTACCTTCGCTTCGATCCGGCGGGCAACCGGATCCCGGATAGATTCGTGGAGCCAGCCACCCGGATGCATGGGTTTTGCACCGGATTATTACAATTGTGCCATCTGAAGTCACTTCCTGAAATGAAAACACTCGCAAGCCATTTCTCTTCATTCGATTTTAATAGTGTTAAATGTAATGATGCCGCGAGAGGGAATACAGGGGAGAATCTATCTTGCGACCTCATCACCCGGCATGTCCCGGCTGCTCCCCGCTTACAAGTTTCCGGCCTGCACCGCACCGGCGCAGGCCGGAAACCATCTGAAACTGTTCCTGGTTTTCATTACCTTATGAGCCACGGAGCGAGAGACTGTCGCCGCTGTTTCGTGTTCGGGTGACGGAACCGGTGGCAGGCTCCGAAAGAGGCCAAGACGGTAAGACGGAAACTGTGAGGAAACGAAGGAGTAAGTATGGTTACGATTCCCTCGACTATGCTGAAGATTGGTACCACGATGCCCCCGTTTGAACTACCGGATTTTGACGGAAATGTACACAGTAGTGGGGAATTCCAGGGCCAGCCGGTGCTGGTGGTTTTTCTTTGCAACCATTGTCCCTACGTCCGGCATGTTGTCGATACGTTCACCGAACGGGTGAAAGAGTATCAGGAGCATGGCGTGGCCGTGGTCGGGATCAGCGCGAACGATGTGGAAAATTACCCCCAGGATGCCCCGGAGAAAATGAAAGAGTTCGCCGGAGAACATGGATTTACCTTCCCGTATCTGTACGACCAATCACAGGAAGTGGTTAAAGCGTTCCGGGCCGCGTGTACTCCGGACTTTTTCTTATTCGATGAAAGTCATAAATTATACTACCGGGGCCGGTTTGACGGCAGTCGGCCCAACAACGATATTCCCGTCACCGGGGAGGAACTTACCCGGGCGGTCAACGGCATGCTGGCCGGGGAAACCATTCCCCGTGAGCAAATACCGTCAGTCGGTTGCAATATCAAATGAAAACCCGGTAACGCACCGGAATATTTCGGTTAAGGGCGCGACACCTGCGACCCGAACCGTACGAATGGTCCCGGAAAGGGATCTCTGGGAAGGAGACGGTGGGTATGACCTCCAGACGGAAATTTCTGCAGCTGGCAGGAACAACGCTGGCAGGATCTGTCACCCTGGTCGCGCTGACGACCGGGAAGGGGTGCCGGTCCCGGGAGGAAGGCAGCCGGCAGGGGACAATCGTCACTGTCTCCGGTTCCATGGATCCCAAAGAACTTAAAGTCGCACTGCCGCACGAGCATGTGCTGGTAGACTTCATCGGCGCTGACCAGGTCAGCCGGGATCGCTATGACCGCAACGAGGCCTATCAGGTGATCCTGCCGCACCTGAGGGCGCTCCATCGCCTGGGATGCGATTCTTTTGTGGAGTGTACGCCGGCGTACCTGGGGCGGGATCCGCTGTTGTTGGAGCGGCTGGCGAGAGCCAGCGGGCTTCATATCCTGACCAACACCGGGTACTACGGCGCCGCAAACGATCAATATGTGCCCGCTCATGCCTACCGGGAATCTCCGGACGAACTCTCCGCCCGCTGGGTACGGGAGTGGGAAGAGGGCATTGAGGATACCGGCATCTTTCCCGGCTTTATGAAAATCGGCGTGGATGCCGGGCCGCTCTCAGGGATCGACAGGAAACTGGTGATTGCCGCCGCCCGCACCCACCTGAAAACGGGGTTAACCATCGCCTGCCATACCGGGAATGGTGAAGCCGCGCTGGAGGAAATGGAGGTGTTAAAACAGGAGGGGGTTCGGGGATCCGCCCTGATCTGGGTGCATGCCCAGAACGCCCCGGATCCTGATCTCCACGTGCATGCGGCGGAACAGGGCGTGTGGGTGGAGTTCGACGGGTTGCGACCTGATCGCATCGATGCTTACCTTCGGCGGGTGCAGTATATGAAAGAGGCCGGCTTTCTCGGGAACGTCCTCCTCTCGCACGACGCCGGTTGGTATTCAGTGGGAGAACCGGAGGGCGGCGAATATCGACCCCATGACACGCTCTTTACAACATTCATCCCGGCGCTGAATGAGGCGGGCTTTACCAATGAGGAAATTCAACACATGACGGTAGAAAACCCCCGCCGGGCGTTTACCGTCGGCATTCAGGCCGCCTGAGACCGCCGGGCAAAATGCCACCCTGAGCATTTCGCGGCGAGTTGGATCCGGTGCTCTTGACTGACGCCGTTTCTGCGGTGATTTTGTAGAATTACTTTTGATACAAGAGGTGAAAGATCGGGTGCTGTTTGGATTTGGCCTTTCGTTCGAACAGCGTCCGGGGGGTGTGCAGGCGGTCGGTGATTTCTTCCTCCTGAAGCGTCCCCGGCAGCCGGCGTAAAAAGGGGGCCGATAATTCCACCCATTCTTCGGTATCCGTCCAGATTTCGATTTCACCCCCCGAGGTGAGGACTTCCTGAAACCGCTGATAGGTCTCCTCCCGGATCAGCCGGCGTTTTCGATGCCGGCGTTTGGGCCAGGGATCCGGATAGAGGATATACATTTTGTCCAGGGATTGGTTCGGAAACACCTGGCTGAGCAGGGCGTTAGCGTTTTGATTCAGGATAAGCACATTGTCCAGGCCGGCGTTCAGGACCCGCTTGGCCGCTGAAACGGCAAAATACGGGACATTCTCCACTCCGATGTAGTGGCCCGCCGGATCCGCCTTCGCCAGCCGTTCGATGAATTCCCCGTGGCCGCAGCCGATTTCCAGATACAAAGGGGAAGCGTCCAGGATCTCCGGGGTCATATAATCCGTCACATCATGCAGCATCTCGATGTTGCGGGACCAGCCGTGGGGATGCCGGGCGTACCGGCCGGTGGTTTCATCTTCCGGATCCAGTTGCAGGATGGGTTGGGTTGTCATCGGAAAGGCTGTTTTCATCACTGGGTAAACTTATTATCCTGCCGATATAAATCAAAGTTATGATTTGCACAGCGCCTCTGTTTGGGATAGATTCCAGGGGAACGAGTTGGTGATGAATACTATCATACTGCAGATCGGCGACACCACAACGTGAGTAACGCGGTACCTTGTGGATTGGGACATGGGTGATTTTTTTACGACCAACGACCTCCGGAGTATAGAACGTGAAATTGAATAGTAGCCTCCCCGGGTTTTCTCCACTGAAGAAAGCGGTGCTGCTCCTGGCATGGCTCTCTGTTTGCGGGCTGGCAGGGCCGGCGTACGGCGACACCACCGACGTGATCAACACGGTGGGCCCCGGCGTCCGGTACCATCATGTCACCATTACCGAAGGCCCCCAGGAGATCAATTGCCTGGAAATCACCTGGCCGAACTCCCGGATCGCTCTCAAGAGCGTTCTTGGTGCCGGGGGAGAGAATGGCCGGCCGGAATCCACGTCGGACATCGTCCGGCGGTACCGGGCGGCGGGGTACCGGGTGATTGGGGCGGTGAATGGTGATTATTATTACCTGAAGCACACCGGCATACCGACCAACCTCCACATACAGGATTCCCAGCTGGCGGTGGAACCGATTCGTCGCTCCGCATTGGTGATTACGGATCAAAAGAAGCTGGCCATCGATGTGTTCCGATTCCGGGGGCAGGTCATTACCGGCACCGGGCGGATCTTGCACCTGGACGGCTATAACCGGGTCCGGGCATCCAACGAGCTGATTTTGTACAACCAGTACCGGGGCGAATCCACCCGGACCAATGGCTGGGGAGCGGAGATTGTTTTACGGCCCCTGCGGCGCTGGCTGGTGAACGATACCATCCCCTGCCTGGTGAAAGCCAAATATAGGAAGGCCGGCAATGCGCCCATTCCCCGGGATGGAGCGGTGTTATCCGGTCACGGCGCCGCGGCCACCTTTTTACAGAAGTCCGTGGACAACGGTGATACCCTGAAGCTGGTCCTGAAAATCACCCCGGAGTACGGGCACGTTGTCCAGGCTATCGGCGGCGGCCCCCGGATCCTGCAGAACGGGCGGGTGTCGGTCGACAAAACCACCTCGGAATCCATGATGAACCATCGGTTTTTCCGCCATCCCCGAACCGCCGTGGGATTTAATAAGGACACCACCCGGGTCTTCCTGATCACCGTGGACGGGCGTAGCGAGAGAAGCCGGGGGATGACGCTGGCGGAACTGGCTCGTTTTCTCAGGAGATATTTCCGGATCCGGGAGGCCTTGAATCTGGACGGCGGCGGCAGCACCACCATGGTGTTGGGAGACCAGGTTGTCAATACGCCGTCGGATCCGGAAGGAGAACGTCCGGTGGGGAACGCTTTGGTAATTATTCAGCCCGATACCCTGGACGGCCTGCATTCTCTGCTGGGGATACCGGGCCGCAACGGACCGGCTCCGTTCCAGATTTTCCTGCCCGACGTCCCGGGGGGACCCTAACGCCTCCGATGGTATTTTTAGGCTTTGGATCGGAACGAGCCATGTTATATTTACACCTGTTGCGGTCGATCGGATATCCAATGCAGAGACGGGGACAGGCGAGACGGAACATCCGGACCCGGTCTCTGCAAAAAAGAGAATCATTTCATATTATTCCATACTAACGCATGGAGAGACTGTTATGGGGAAGTTGAAAACATATGGTCTGGCAATCCTAACCCTGGGAGCGATTATGATCGGAAATGCACGCGCGGAAATTTTCCCGTACACCTACCAAACCCACACCCTGGATAACGGGCTGAAATATATCATGATTCCCATGGAGACCCCGGACCTGGTTTCCTATTTCAGCATTGTTCGGACCGGAAGCCGGGACGAGTACGAGCCGGGGCATTCCGGGTTCGCGCATCTGTTCGAGCATATAATGTTTCGGGGGACGAAAAATTTTCCCGGTGATGTGTACGATGAAATGGTCACCCGGTTGGGAGCGGACGGGAATGCTTACACCACCGACGATTACACCTGTTACCACATGACTTTCACCTCCGATGATCTGGAGGAAGTCGCCATGCTGGAAAGCGACCGGTTCCAGAACCTGGATTACGATAAGGCGGAATTTCAGACCGAGACCGGGGCCGTCTACGGGGAATACCGGAAAGGGCGTACCAACCCGTACTCCGTCATGTTCGAAGAGATTTCGGATTTGGCCTTCGATAAACACACTTACCGGCACACCACCATCGGATTCGAGAAGGATATCAAGGCGATGCCGCAAATGTACGATTACAGCAAATCCTTCTTCCGGAGATACTACCGGCCGGAGAACGTCGTGCTGTTAATCGTGGGAGATATTAATACCGGCCGGACTTCGTCCATCATTCAGCAATACTATGGCAACTGGACTCCCGGCTATCAGTCACCGCAGATCCAGACGGAACCGCCGCAGCACGGGGCACGGTCCAGGGTAGTGCAGTACAACGGCCGGACCCTGCCGATTCTGGATATCGCTTACAAAGGCCCGGCTTTTACGGCCGATAAGAAAGATTTTGCGGCCCTGGAAGTGCTGGGAGAACTGGCCTTCGGGGAGAACAGCGATCTCTACAAACGATTGGTGATCCAGGAACAGAAGGTGGAATTCGTCACCGCCAGCTTCCAGAAGACCCGGGATCCCGGGTTGCTGCACGTCATCAGCATGATCCGGTCTGAGGACGATGTCGACTATGTCAGGCAGCTGGTGTTCGATACCCTGGAACGGTACAAAAACCAGCCGGTGGACCCGGAAAAATTACAGGAGTTGAAAAGCCGGGAAACCTACGGTTTTCTCATGAACCTGGATACCCCCTCCAATGTGGCCAATAATCTGGCCCGGTACGTAGCCCTCTCCGGCGGTGTGGGAGTGGTGGATGTCTATTTTCAGGATATGCAGCGGCTGACACCGGAAGACATCATGCAGGTAGCCAAAAAATATTTTGCGGAACAGTCCAGAAATGTCATCATCCTCGAAGGAGCGCAAGAGTGAGACAGGTCGGCCGATTGCTGGTGATTGGAATGGTATTACTCTCAATGAATGTGATAGCCCGTGGAGGACAGAGCGTGTCCGATAAGCAGACAGTCTTGGTACCGGTGCAGAATGATCCCACGATTTCTTTTCGTATCTGGTTTCGGGCCGGATCGCAAAACGATCCGGCAGGGAAGGAGGGATTGGCCTTCGTCACCGCCTCGATGCTGACCGAGGGCGCGACCACCTCCCGATCGTATGAGGAGGTGCTGGCGGCACTGTACCCGCTGGCGGCCGATTACCGGTCTCAAACCCACGTTGAACAAACCATTATTGCGGGCCGGGTGCACAAGGATAACCTGGATAAGTTCTATCCGCTTTTTACCGATGCCATTCTGCATCCGGCATTTGAACGGGAGGACCTGGACCGGATCAAGAGCCAGACCCTGAACTATCTGCAGAACAGCTTACGATATTCCAGTGATGAAGAGTTGGGGAAGGCGGCGCTCTATCATTTTCTCTACCAGGGAACGCCGTATGGGCATGAGCCCTATGGCACGGTTCAGAGCATCGAGAGCATCGCGCTGGAGGACGTCCGGGCATTTTACCAGAGATACTACACCGAGCCCAACGTGGTTATCGGAGTAGGCGGCGGTTATCAGTCGTCACTGGTACAGCGGTTACAGCAGGACCTCGGACAGTTGCCGGACCACACCGTGCAGCAACCGGGGCCGCCCCAGCCCCGGCCCATCCATGGGAAACAGGTGTTGTTGGTGGAGAAGGAAGCCAATGCCACGGCCATCAGTATCGGGTTTCCCATTGATATCCTGCGGGGCAGCCGGGAGTGGTACGCCCTGGCCCTGGCCAATTCCTGGTTCGGGGAACACCGGAATTCCAGCAGTCACCTCTACCAGGTGATCCGGGAGGACCGGGGACTGAATTACGGAGATTATTCCTACATCGAGCGCTACCCCAACGGGGGCAGCCGGACCAAGCCGCCGCAAAACGTTTCGTTACGCCGGCAACTGTTTGAAATCTGGATCCGGCCGGTGCCCAATGACACCCGGCATTTTGTGCTCCGGGCGACGGTGCGGGAGTTACAGCGGATGGTGGAGCACGGGCTGTCGGAGGAAGATTTTGAGATCACCCGCCAGTTTTTCAGCAAGTACGTGCTGCATTATGCACCTACTACCATGGCCCGGTTAGGGTACGCCCTGGACGACGTGTTTTACCACGTGGACGGCAGCCACCTGGAAAACCTGCGCACCATCACGCCCGATCTCACCCGGGAGGAAGTCAACCGGGCCATCCGGAAATACCTCCAGTTCGAGAACATGAAGATCGCCATCGTCACCCCGGATGCCGAATCCTTCAAAGAGGCGCTGATCTCCGATGAGCCAAGTCCCATTCAGTACAGCACGCCCAAATCGGAAGAAGTTCTGGACGAAGATAAACTGATCATGGAGTATCCGTTGCACATCAAAGCGGCCGACGTACGCATCGTGCCGGTGGAAGAAATGTTCGAAGAATGATTATCT
>Ga0102944_1000189_pt1 | contig 50980 bp, 48 predicted proteins | sample SalPonD_shore_MG_FD_78172 | JGI IMG/M metagenome (GOLD analysis project Ga0102944, IMG submission 78172) | Salt pond soil microbial communities from South San Francisco under conditions of wetland restoration - Salt Pond MetaG... | ecosystem: Environmental > Aquatic > Marine > Intertidal zone >... | reverse complement strand
ACTTTTAACTGGGAAAAACACGGGAAGATATATGCCCTCTTCTACAACTTGGTTAAAATTATTCCATACTCCCTCAACATCTGACCTCTTTACATGGCGAAAAATAACTGTTTCTCCATTCTCAAGGGTATAATCTTCTTTCATTATGTAAATATAAGTTTTTAAATAATAAAATTGTTTATAATGTAATTATGGGAGATGATGAGAAAAAGGAAAAAATGAGATCCTATTTTGCAGAGACTGCTAAAGGAAAAGAAAAAAAAGTTGCGAAAGATTTGGTAGAATTGAGTCATGTGAATACGCAAAAGCAAAAACCTAGTGAGGAAACAATTAATCTTGCTCAATCGTTGAGAGACGAGGTGATAACTCACGATAGCTTTGAGAAATTAACTAATAATGAAATAACGATAATAGAAAGTATACAAGATAAAAGGATGTTTTTAAATAGGATTGCGATAATTGCTAACCAGAGTAGGATACCCATGGGCAAAGAACCTTTTAAAAAAGCAGATTTAGAAGAAATTTTAGATACTCTCATTTCGAAAGGATACGTGAAAACAGAAATCGTGGGGCCAAATAGAGTTTATTATCTTTCTGAAAAAGGACGATATAAAATTCAATAAAATAGAATAAATTGAATTATAATTAATCTTTCTTTAGAATAAGCTTATTGATTGGGATATCTTGAATTTCATTTGAGCTAGGGTGCTCTCTTCTTATTGTTAATGGAAGAATTCTAGATTTAAGCTCTACTTGGGCGATTTTTATCGGATCAATTAAGTCTTTAGATTTTTCTACTAATATAGGCGCTCCAAAGCTGATTTGCAAAGCTCTTGCCCCCACGATTCTTGCCTTCTCATATCTAGTAAGAAATATCGGTCCTATGTGTACATATTCTTTAACTTTCTTATACTTTTTACGTAACTCGCGAGATTCTATAAAGCTGGACAAGGTGAATTAACTCAGAAAAAGGTAATTATTTCTTTAAATATAGCATTTCATTTAATTTTTATGATTTTTATTGCGAATTTATTTGTTAATAAGATATTGAAGGATGAAATCAGAATGAACATATTTTATAGAATGATTTTTATCTAGAGAGTGTAAGAAAGAATGCGCGGAGAGGGAATTCCACGCAGTATCTAAACGATTTAATGAGCCAGGGGAGGATTGAACTCCCGATTTTTGCGATGTGAACGCAATGTCATTCCACTAGACCACTGGCTCTCATGTATATCTTATTAATGGTAGAAAATTTTAATACTTTTCCGATAAATGGTATATGAATTCGATTATATATTCTTTCTCAAATTCAAAATTCTAAAAATCATCTAATTCATCGTCTTCATCGAATTCTGCTTCTTCGGCTCGACATGCTAAAAATGACCATGCTTTAAGGGTTCCGATGTTTGCTTTTCTGGTGTCAATAAGAGGAAGTTCAATATAGATTTTTAGAGGGTGATGGGATCGTGCGAAGAAATGGATTGGATCGTTTTGGGTTAATAGTGAAGTAAGTTTGGAAAAAATATCAAGAAATTTGTAGGAAAATGCGCTTGTTGCGTGTAAGGTGTCTCCTTGTTCCTTTGAATTTTCTTTAGATTCTTTTTCTGCTTGCGCTCTTTCTTCTGTATATTTTGTATAAGTGAGATATTTAATATCTTTCTCTTGAAAGGGGATGGTGCGTGATCCGATCTGTCCCGAATTATAAAACTCAATATGGGAAGAATCTACTTTAATATTTACGATCTCTGATAAGACATCTAATTCATTGAGGATATAGTCAAATTGCCCTCGTGAAATGGCAAACGAAATTTCAATTAAATTTTCTTATTTTTTCATTGATCTAAATTCAAATTAAGATTTTTTATTTTTTTTTAGTAGTTAAAAAGCAAATCTTATATAAGATTTAAAAAATAATTAAAGTAAGAATAAGGTTTGATTTGATATTAAGACAAATAAAAGGTAAATTTATGGCGTATATATCTTGGAAATTTTGGATTAAATATTTTTTATATTTTTTTACTGCTCTTGTACTTGGACCTGTGTTGTTAGGGACTATCTTTTTTGTGTTGTTCGGTTGGGTCGACATTGTCGGGGCTAGTATATTATATATTATTTCATTTTTAATTTTTTCACCTATTCTAAAAATAGATAAAATATATAATTATTTTAAACAAAGAAAAAAGAATGTACAGGGAACTACAAAAAAAAGTAATAAAGAATGGTTAGAAAAAAATTATGAATCCTTAAAATATCAGTATCATAATTTTTATATTGCAGTTTATAAACGCAAAGTTATTGATTCTGATAATAATCTTGATAATTTGATGAAGAAATTGAAGATTAATTTGCAAAATGTAAAAGATGCTTATATACACTATATTTCTTAAAAAAATAAAAAAGGGATCAAGCTTGATATTCCAAGAGAATTTTTTCGATTTTATCTAATAATTCAGTAGTTCTTTTTCTATAATCTTCTTTTTGTTCCCCTTTTAATTTATAGGGAGAAATTCTTATATTCAGCTTTTCTTTCTTAGTTTTACTTCCTTTTTGGTATTCAATATCGGCTCTGTAATTTATGCTTGATTTTTTCCTTTTAAGTTTATAAGCCCCAAATATCGGATAATAATATCCAACATGCATAAGGTTTCTTGAACTCGCCTCTCCACTCAAAGACTTTTCAATTCTTGAACCTTTTTTCAAATGCTTTAATTCTTTTCTCAATTCAAGAAGACTTCTAGGACCTCCAAATGTAGATTTTGATGTTGAACTTCTAGACCCACTTATCATCATTCGATAGTTAGTTAAAAAGATCTTACCGGAAGTGCTAAAATTTTTATCGCTTATATTACCCTCAAAAATCTCAACTATTTCTTCTCCATTCGCTAATCCATAATTTTTAAGTAAATATTCATCGATCTCTGTCATTTCAGGAATCCCGACATGTAACATTGTATAAACATTACCATTATAGAATTCTTCGTTATATTCAGATATTTCTCTAAGAAAATCACCATAATCTTCTATTCGACTTTCTTCATTCATAGATTTATATACTTTGTCGAGTAATTTCCATGTTTTGATTCTTTTTTTCCTCTCAAACAAATCCTTTAATTCAGATTTAACTTCAGTTATGTTTAAACTCATTAAATCATCTCCTTTTTTAAATATATTTTTTCAATTTTATCTAATGGTTTTAATACAAATTATTAATACATAATTGGTATAAAAATTCTTTGTTTTGTTATTTTTATCTTAAAAAGAATAAATAGATTTTATTAAAAAGATATTAAATGTATTTAAGTTAATCACTAGACTCTATCATTTTATATAACTGGAAGCATTCAGTATTCACGACTAGTCAAAATATAATTTTAATCATTTTGGTTAATATGGCTTCAGAAAAGGAAGAATTTATCTCTCATCCCTTAATTCAAGAAAATTTAGTTCTTAGACGATCATATCAAGAAAATATTTTTATCAGTTGTCTCAACCAAAATTCTTTAGTAGTGATCCCTACAGGATTGGGAAAAACAATTATCGGATTAATGTTGGCAGTACATAGATTAACTGAAATCCCAAATTCTAAAGTAATATTTCTTGCTCCTACAAAACCATTAGTAAATCAGCATTATCATTCCTTTCTTGATTTAACAGTTTTAGAGCAAGATTCATTAAAGCCGATAACTGGAACCACGCCCCCAGAGGAGAGGAAAGAATTATGGGGCGAACTGAAAATTGCGTTTATGACGCCACAAGTGCTTCAAAATGATATTATCTCAAATCAATATTCCTTGAAAGATGTCTCATTAATTATTTTTGATGAATGTCATAGAGCAGTGGGGGATTATGCGTACTGTTTTATAGCAAAAAAGTATGTAGAAAGTTCGCAGAATGCACATATTTTAGGGCTAACTGCCAGTCCAGGCTCTGAGGAGGAAAAAATAAAAGAGATCAAACAGAATTTATTTATTGACCATATTGAAATACGAACAGAAAATGATTCAGATGTAAAGCCTTATATTCATAAGGTTGATAATGAATGGATAAAAGTAAAATTGCCAAACGAATTCTCAGAAATCCTAAACATTCTAAACGAGAAATTAAAAATGATTTATAAACATCTAAAGAAAACTGATTTATTAGACTCATATGATATAAATAAAGTCACCAGAAAAGATCTCTTAAAGTTAAATAAAAAGATTAATCGAAAAATATCCTCAGCCAAGTCGGAAGATGAGAAATTTGCATTATTTTATGCGAAAAAATTGCAAGCAAATGCAATCAGGATATCTCATATGACGGAACTCATAGAAACTCAAGGCATTAATGCATTTAAGGAATACATAGATAAAAATAAGGAAAAAATTAAACAAAATAAGGCAAATAAATCGTTAAAGGAATTATTTCGTGATAATGATTTTAAACGAGTGATTAATCTTACAAATCAAATTCAAGCAAAAGGAATAGTCCATCCTAAAATGGAAAAATTAAGAACTCTCCTACATGATCAGCTTACTAAGAATTCATTATCTCGTATTTTAGTTTTTTGCCATTACCGTGACTCTGTTAATAATATCGTTGATTACTTTAATGAAGATTCAATTGTAGAAGCTCATAAGTTTGTTGGACAGGCAAATAAAGGATCAGATAAGGGATTAACTCAGAAACGTCAAATTGAACTTTTAGAAGAGTTTAAGAATGGCATTTATAATACTTTAATTGGCACGAGTGTTGCGGAAGAGGGGTTAGACATTGCTGAGTGTGATTTAGTAGTCTTTTATGATGTGGTCCCTAGTGCGATTAGATCGATTCAAAGAAGGGGAAGAACCGGGCGAAAAAAGGAAGGGAAAGTATTTATTTTAATGGCGGAAGGGACTCGAGATGAAGGATATTATTGGGCTGAAAAGGCTAAAGAATCAAATATGCGGAGGAATTTAAAAAAGATAAAAAATTTCCAGCAAACATCAGATTCAAATGAGCAAAAAAGTCTCGTGAGTTATATTTCAGAAGATAAAAATATAGATGAAGGAAAGGGAGTTCATAGCGTAAGCGAAAGAATTGATGGAGCTGAAAGATTTAAAGTCGTTTGTGATAATAGAGAGACTGCATCTCCTATTGTAAGAAAGCTCTCATTAATGGGAGTGAATTTGGAATTAGAACAACTTGATGTGGCTGATTATATAATATCAAATCGTGTAGGTATTGAAAGGAAAAGTGGTCAAGATTTTAATGATTCTATTAAAGATGGGAGATTATTTAAAGAATTAATTGATTTGAATAATAATTTCGAACTCGCAATTTTGATATTAGAAGGTGATCCTTTTGAAAATACTAATATCAATGAGAATGCACTATATGGAGCTATTTCGTCAATCATTCTAAATTTAGGAATTACAGTCTATAGAACTAAAAACGTTGAGGAAACGGTTAATTTCATATATCATATTGCAAAAAAAGAACAAACTAATGAAAAAGCTCCCACTAAACTTAGATTTGAAAAAGCCCCACTCGACATATCATATTTATTGGAATATGTTATCGCGGGAATCCCTGGAGTAAATAGTTCACGAGCAAAAAATCTATTAAGCAAAATGGAAACACTTCAAACGATTTTTAATGCGGATATTGGGGATTTAATGAAAATTGATAATATCGGTAAAAAGATTGCTCAAGAAATTTATAAGATTAGTCGTTTTAAATACAATAACGACAAGGCGCCTTAGACTATCTACTTTGTGTTATTGAAATATTAAGAATAATTTTTTAAAAAAATGGTTTAATTTTACTAAAATACAATCTTTGAAAATCATTACCTCAATTTAAAGATCTTAACCATATGAATCTTAAAACTTATAATCTATATACCTAACAATTAAAAGGCTAATTGAATTTATTCAATATGAACTCAATCAGATTGGAGGTGAATAAGTCACCAAAGTATCGGTGGAGTTCAAGGGAGGGAAGTATTAATAAAGTACTTCCTTCCTTATATCTTATTAATTTTGATAATTCTTATTTTGAAATATTCTGATAAATATCATTTTAAAGGGAGGATATAACTTTAAAGGATACAGTTCCTCCATTAGTATAAGGTTTGCCAGAATCTAAACACTGAAAAAACCCAGGTCCTTTTTTCTGAGTAGAAAGTCCGAGAGCAACGGCTGGGATTCCTTCCCGTAATGCCATAATAAATGGTCCAAGACAAAATAATGTGTGGATACAGATAGCATCGGAATTTTCCATATCAATAGTTAGTCCTTTTATAACTATTTTATCTCCTATTTCATATACGGGACATTCTCCTTCTATTTTAATAGCTTCAATAATTAATGTATGTTCTATAAATATCAATTATTGGTAAAATCTTATACAAAAAAAAATTATTAATCAATAAAGTTAATTATATTATATATATTAAAAATGGGTTAGAAATGTCCGAAAATTCTAGAAGATTGGTGAAGTTTAAAGTTATTGTTGCTGGTGCTAAAAATGTTGGGAAAACTAGTTTGATCAGAAAATATTCTACGGGGAAATTCCATTCTGATCTGCTTTCTACTATTGGAGTTGATTTTGAGACCAAAAAAGTTGAAGTGGATGACACAGACATACTTTTAAACATATGGGATTTCGCAGGAGAGAAAAAATTTCGCATTCTATTACCTTCTTATGTATCGGGAGCATCGGGTGCACTTATACTCTATGATATCACCAATAATGAATCTCTTATAGATTTGCATGATTGGATGAAAGTAATTACTTCAGTACCAAATAGTCCTAAAACAAAATTACTACTTGAAGCGAAATCTGATTTGGAAAATCTAAGAGAAGTATCAAAAAAGGAAGGAAAAAGATTATTTGATAAATATAATTTTCAAGGTGAAATAATAAGTACTTCCGCCAAAACCGGAGAGAACGTGGAAAAAGCCTTTCAAATACTCGCAAGAGAAATATTGAATAATAGTTTAAAAAAATGTCCTAATTGTGGAAGTTTTTACCCCATTGAACAGAAATTCTGTCAATATTGTGGCAGAAAAACTCAATGAATTCTATATATAATTCTTTTCGTTAGAAAAGTAATATTTTCTATTTTAGATTAATAAGCCAATTTAATAGTATTCTTTTTTATTCTCTGCTTTTCTATGAGAATATGGTAACCTTTAAACTTCATTCCATATAAGAAGATAATAATAGATCCAGGAAAAAACTAGTTTTAAAAATTTTAGAAGGAACTAACTAAAAAAGATAATATAGAATTAAATATTTTTTAGAATTGAATAAAATATGAGCTATGATATAGAAAAAGATATCAATGATGTAATTAGAAGATTAGAGAACGATAATGTTTCATTCAAAGACCTTACAATCTTAGTGACTGGAGGTGCAGGATTTTTAGGATCCTGGGTTTGTGATGTGTTAGTTAGACAAGGTGCATATTGTATCTGTTTAGATAATTTCGCATCTGGCAAATTTGAGAATATTGAACATCTGAGGAATCATCCAAATTTTAGGTTTATTAATCATGATATTTCTAAACCCATTTATTTTGGTTTAAGTAATCATCCTGAAGGGATATGCATTGGAAATATTAAAAAACTTGATATTGTTATGCATATGGCAAGCAGAGCCTCTCCCTTTGAATTTCGTCAGTACCCTATTCCTATTTTAAAAAGTAACACTTTAGGAACGATGAATGCATTAGGAATTGCTAAAGCGCATAATGCTTTGTTTTTCTATACTAGTACATCAGAGGTTTATGGAAATCCTCCAGATGAGGCAGTTCCAACCTCTGAGAAATATTTCGGTCATGTTAATCCAGTAGGTCCACGAAGTTGCTACGATGAGTCTAAAAGAGCGGGGGAGGCTTTTATTAAAGCATATGAACTTCAACATAATATGCGTGCGAAAATAGTTCGTATTTTCAATACTTCAGGTCCAAGAATCCGATATGGTCCAGAATTTGGTCGCGTTATCCCAAATTTCATCCATCAAGCATTAAATGATTTAGAGATCACCGTTTTTGGAGATGGTTCGCAAACTCGTTCGTTTACATATGTCACCGATGAAATTGAGGGAATTTTAAAAATGGTTCGGAAAGACGAAGCCATTGGTGAAGTTATTAATTTGGGAAATGACAAAGAATATACTATATTAGAACTGGCGAAGATTATTGTGGAATTAAGTGATTCTAATTCAGAAATAGTTTTTAAACCACTTCCAATAGATGATCCTGAAAGAAGATGTCCTGATTTGACAAAAGCTAAAAAATTATTGAATTGGAAGCCTATAACGCCCCTAAGAGAAGGGTTAAAAAAAACAATCGCGTGGTTTAGGGATATAGAAAATGAGTGATAATGATAATAATAATTATAGTAGAAAATTAAAGGAAAGTTTTGAGCATTTCGATAAGATAATAACTATCTGCTTAATTGCCGGAATCCTCATAATTTCGGGTTTTATTATATACTACGTTGTTAATCCAGAGCCTCCTTTCACTACGTTTTTAATTTTAAATGAAGAAAAAAAAATGGAAAATTATCCTACAAATGCAACTATCGGAGAGAATATTTCCTTTTATGTTGGAATAGGTAATTATTTAGAAAGAGACGTCACTTTTAACGTAAATATTTCGAAAGGAGATAATAATACAATATTAGGGCCGAATGGAGCGGTGAATGCTGAATTGAATTTCTCAATTTCAAATATTACTCTAAAGCATAATGAAGATTGGATCTCTGAGAAATTAAATATTTCATTTTATACAGGGGGAAATAGAACTATAATAGCTCAATTATTTGAAAATACTGTTTCCGGAGAATTATTTATAGATATCATATATTTAAGAATAGAAGTATTATAGATTGGACTTTTGAAAACTATTTTTTTAGAATTATGCCGAACCTATAATTTGTATATTCTCTATTTTAACAAAGGGTGCCCAATAGGATCCATATTTTCTATATTCTTTTGAAACAGCAGATATTTTGTTAAAAAGATCTATTAAATTTATTCCAAACATAGTTTCATTTAGAGAGTGTGTAATTTCTCCATTTCTTATTAAATTACCATGCAAAATTAATCCAGAAAAGTCTCCAGTTGAAATATTAGGTGAATCACCTGTATAATCAAAAAGGATGCCGTTTTTAACTTCTTTTATAATTTCATCTTTAGATCTATCACCAGTTTTCATTATAAAATTAGTTGAACTTATGGATGGGGTTGAGCTATACGATGAGCGGACTGCATTTCCCGTACTTTCAATTCCTTCTTTAGCTGCTGTATAACTATTATGCAATAAACCATCTTCGAGAAACTTTCCTTTTTCAATAATTTTCTTATTTTTACATGGTACCCCTTCATCATCAAATATAGCAGAGCCAGACGCGCCATCGATTAATGCATTATCCTCGATATTCAGTAATTCAGATCCAATATTATTTCCCTTCTTTCCCACTAAAAAACTTCGTTTATATTGAAATGTTTCAGCATTGATTGCCGAAGATAAAGGCCTTAAAATTAAATTAATTACCCCTTTAGGAGTTAAAATGACCGGGACACTCATATTTTTAATTTTCTTTCTGTTTAAATTCTGCTTTGCATCCTTTAATGCATTTGAAGCAGTTTCTATAGCGTTAAGTTCATTTAAATTTCTAACTGATTGTGTTTCAAACCCCGAAGATGTTTCATTAGTTTCTTCATCTTTTGCAATAATTGTTGATGTGATTGAAGCAATAGTTTTTCTACCAGAAATCTCTAACCCATTGGAATTAAATATATAAGTTTCAGAATAATTTGCTTTTAAATTTGCAGATTGTGAAATTGCCATCTCATCATCTTCACAAACCTTAATTAAATCCTTAATATAATCAGAAGATTCTTCTATGCTCAATTCTTTTATATTTTCATTATAAAGTGCTTGTACTTTAGGATAATTTTTATATTCCAATGGTATATTTTTAAAATCAGGATCTGGAGTACCCACTTCCATCATTTTTAAGGAATTTTTGATCATAAGATCTAAGGAACTTTCCTGAAATCGATTTGTAAAGGAAAATCCGAGAGAACCTCTCTTGTCAAAAACCCTGACAGAAATTCCATTTTCCGTCCCTATTTCACTATTTTTAATTGAATTCTCTTCGATTTCAATATTAATATATCGATTAAGGTCAACATAAATTTCCGCGCATTTCACACTGCTGTTCATCCTTTCAATGTTAATTAATAATTTTTTAGAGATTCTATGAAAATCTACATCTGTATATTTTTCCATTATTTTAAGCCTCCAACAACAACATTATCAACTCTAATATATGGTCCACCATCTGAAACTCGAACACTCTGCCCACCTTTTCCACAATTCCCATCTGAGAATTTTAGATCCTTACTAATGGCGTTTATTCTATTTAATACTTCAAGAGTCATCCCTGAAAGCGATACATCCCTCATCAATTCTTTCTTTTTGCCGTCTTCAATTTTATAAGATAATTTTGCTTTAAATTGAAAATTCCCTGTTGTGGGATCCGTATATCCATAATTGAAATCTTCGCAAAGAACCCCATTTTTAGTTTCTGAGATCATCTCTTCTAAAGTCCAATTTCCTGGTTCTAATATAGTAACACCCATTCGGACTTGCGGTTTATTTGTATTAGATGATGCTCTACCGTGTCCATTTGGTTCGTACCCCATTCTTGAGGCCGTTTCTAGAGTGTGTAAATAATTTTTAAAGATCCCGTTTTCTATTATCGTTGTTTTTTGGGAAGGGATGCCTTCGTCATCGATAAAATAGGCACCATATAGTTCATATGGTAAATTTGCGTCCTTTCCTTTGCCCATTCGTGGATCGTCTATTACGGTAATATTTTCTGCTGCTACTTTATGCCCAATTTTTCCTTCTAAGATACTTTCTTTGTTTAGTACTAAATCTGCTTCACAAGCATGTCCAAAAGCCTCATGAATAAAAGTTCCCGTTAAACTCGGATCCATAATTACAGTGAATTTACCACCAACTGGAGATTCTGCATCTAACAGATTCACCGCATCTTCCGCCGATTTTTTACTTAGATTTTCTGCTTTCGGAGTTTCAAGTATTTCTAACCCACCTAATCCTCCAATAGAGTTAAACCCTCTTTGAATAATTCCATTTTTCTGGGCAAACACAGCTGAAAACATTCGTAATATTGAAAGTTTTTGATTAATCATTGATCCACATGAATCTATATATAGATTTACACCCTTCCCATCAAAATACAAGGTATGTGTATTATTAATGAACTTACTAAATTCATTTGCAATTTGTTCATGTTTTTTGACTATTTCAATTTTTTCAGAAATATCCATATCTTCTAAAGGTTTCTTAGAATTTAGTTTGAAACTTTTTTCTAGGGGATCTTTTTCATCGATCTTAAACTTTCGTTTATTAAGTGACTCTGATAACCTTGCTAGTTTAACAGCTTTGTTAAAATTATTTTCAACATACTCTCTTGTTAAATCTTCTAAGACAAGAAAACCCCAACCACCATTATAAAAAGTCCTAATACCACATTTGGACGTTTCAAATGAAGAGATTTCTCGACTTTTTAGGTCTGTAAATTCTATTGAGGAACCGGTGTTTATTCCGACTCTTATATCCCAATAATCAATTTTATCTGCTGCTGCTTTATTGAGTTTACGAATAAGATTATCATCAAATATTTTTAACTCTTCTGGTAACTCCACATAATTCGCCATTATAAAGTAAGTTATAGATGTATTATTTACAAATCCTTAAAAAATTCTAAGAAAAATAGTTTAAAAATTTTGTTCTTATAAATCAAATCTAGCAAAATTGAGAAATTTTTTACCAGTGTATGTTTGGAATTCTTTTTTTATATCTTTTTCTTTTAATAATTTAATTATTTCAACAGCTTCCCTTGTTGAACATTCTTTTGAGAATTTGTTTGCGTTTTTAAACTTAAATGATTTATTACATTTCCAACATTTTTTTATTTTTATTCTCTTTGATGAATAATACCATTCTCCACAATGATAACATCTAAAAAAATAGAATTTCTTTATATTATCCATTTTTTATAAAAAAGAAATACTCTTTCTAAAAAGAAAACAGAGAATTAAATTACTAATTTCTTATTTCATAATTTAAATCTAATATTTTGATTCCACATTAATAAGATCTTTTTTTTTTAACTAAAAAATATATTTTTGAATAATTCTTTTTAATAAATATAATGAATCATAAATTTATCCATCCCATTGAAACAAGATATCGAACCAAAATCGCAGATCTTTTTACAGAAGATCAAAAATTAGAATATTGGTTACGGGTTGAAGCTGTATTAGCGAAAGTTCATGCAGAATTAGATAATATCCCAAAAGAAGCAGCAAATGAAATAAATAAAAAAGCAAACCTTGAATTTGTGAAAGTTGACAGAGTGAAAGAAATTGATAAAGAAATACATCATGATTTAATGGCGATGGTGAAAGCTCTAGCTGAACAATGCGATGGAGATGCGGGTAAATACATACATCTGGGAGCAACAAGTTATGATATTGAAGACACGGCAGCAGCTTTGCAATTGCGAGAAGCCTTAGATTATATCGAAAATTCTTTAAAAATATTACTAAAAGAAATGGTAAAAAAGGCACAAGAAAACAAGAGATTAGTTTGTATTGGTAGAACTCACGGGCAACATGCGATACCTACTACTTATGGAATGAGATTTGGAGTATGGATATATGAAATAGATCGTCATTTAGATAGATTGAAACAGGTATTTGAGAGGATATCCTATGGGAAAATGTCTGGAGCAGTAGGTACGATGGCAAGTTTTGGGCATAAGGGAATTGAGATTCAAAATAGGGTTATGAAAGAATTAAATCTACAGCCTGTTAAAATTGCCAATCAAATATTACAGAGAGATAGACATAGCGAAATATTATATTTGACTTCCTTAATCGGGCAAACATTAGCGAAAATAGCAAGAGAAAATAGAATTTTGCAAAGAAATGAAATAGCAGAAATGTTTGAGCCTTTTAAGAAAAACCAGGTGGGAAGTTCAACTATGCCTCATAAAAGAAATCCTCATAAATCGGAAAGGATATGTAGCTTAGCAAGAGTATTGAAATCTAATGTAATAGTAGGGTTGGATAATGTGATATTAGAGGATGAGAGGGATTTAACCAACTCCGCCGCTGAGAGAATCATAATTCCTGAGAATTTTATATTTTTGGATTTTATAATTGAACAATTGACAAATAATATAAGAGGGTTGATCTTTAATGAAGAAAACATTCGCAAAAATCTAAATCTAACAAAAGGTGCATGTTTAGCTGAGAAAGTTATGGTAAGGTTAGTAGAAAAGGGTATAGGAAGACAAGATGCACATGAATTGCTCCGTAAGGCGGCAATTAAGGCTAGTGAAGAAGGGGCAAACATGAAAGAAATTCTTATGGAAAATGAAGAGATAAAAAACAAGTTCACTGAGGAAGAGATGGACCAGCTTTTTGATCCTCATCAATATATTGGAAAAGCGGTGGAACAAGTAGAAAATCTAATATCTTATATTAAAAATAAATATAAATTCTAATACCAAATAAAAATGGATAATGATAAAGAAAATTTATATTCTAAATTAGGGATTTCTTCAAAAAAAGATGATGTCCATAAAGCAATAGAAGACTTGGATAAGGGATTATTTCCAGGGGCCTTTTGTAAAATTATGCCTTATATAAAGGGAAGAAAGGATTTATGTTCTATTTTTCATGCTGATGGAGCTGGGACCAAATCTAGTTTAGCATATTTATATTTCAAAGAAACTAATGAGATTTCGGTATTTAAAGGTCTTGTCCATGATGCTGTAATTATGAATCTTGATGATGTGTTGACAGTGGGTGCAACAAATGATTTTTTTCTTTCTAATAATATCGGGAGAAATGGATATTTAGTTTCCGGAGAGATAATATCTACAATTATTAGAGAATACGAAGAATTTAGCACAAAATTAACTAAATTAGGGATTAGAATCCTAAATTGCGGTGGAGAAACTGCCGATTTAGGGGATATAGTTAAAACACTGGTAATTGATGCTTCTATTTTTACAACAATGAAAAGAGAAGATGTAATTGATGCAAGCAAGATTAAAAAAAACGATGTAATAATAGGTTTATCGAGTTTTGGCATATCTACTTACGAAGATGAGTATAATAGCGGGATCGGAAGTAATGGATTAACACTCGCACGTCATGGCACCTTATCTCATAAATATTATAAAAAGTATCCAGAATGTTATGATCATAATATTGATGAAGATTTAGTCTTTTTCGGGCAATATGAATTAACAGATAAAATTAAAGGATTAAAGGATAATATTGGTAAGTCACTTTTATCTCCAACAAGAACTTATTCTCCGATTCTTCTGGAAATAGTTAATGATTTCAGAGACGAAATTAACGGAATAATTCATAACACAGGGGGAGGACAAACTAAGAATTTACATTTTGGTAAAAATATCAATTATATTAAAAACAATCTATTTAAGCCTCCCGAGATTTTTAAAATAATTCAAAAATCTTCAAACACAACATGGAGAGAAATGTTCCAAGTTTTCAATATGGGGCATAGAATGGAAATATTCTGTAATGAATCGATTGCAAAACAGATCATTGATATTTCTGAAAAATATGATGTAAAGGCAAAAATAATTGGCCATTGCGAAGAGTCACCCTTGAAGAATAAAAATATGATAACAATCAATTCCACTTTTGGAGATTTTACATATAATTAAGAGAGGTATAATATGGTAAAAAAATTTGATGTAATTTGTATTGGTGCAGCTTTAGTTGATATGGTTTCCAAAGTAGCACGTCATCCCTCAGAGGATGATGAAGTTTTCGTTTCTGAAATGAAAATTCTTTCAGGAGGAGCCGCAGCTAATACAGCAGTAGCTTGCTCTAAATTAGGATTAAATACTGCCTTTATTGGAAAATTAGGATTAAATGATGAATTTGCAAAAAAGATTATAAATGACTTTAAAGAAGCTTCGGTTAATATTAATTTCTTAAAGTATTCAGAAATTTATAATACTGGTTCTGCATATGTTGCATTGAATTCTGAGGGAGATAGAAGGATTTATGCTCATAGTGGAGCAGCAAATTATTTAAGCGCTCAAGATATTAAAGAGGAAGAAATAAAGAAAACCAAAATAATCTATTTAAGCAGTCTAAAAAATATAGTTCCTTTTATCGAAGCATCAAAAATTTGTAAAAAATATAATATACCTGTAATTCTAAATCCAGGAATGTTAATAATTGAACAAGGTTTTGAAGATATTAAATCTTTACTTAAACTTTTAGATATATTAATCCTATCTGAAAATGAATTTAAATCACTATTAAGTTTTCCACAGGAGCAAAGCTTTTCAAGGCAATCCTATGAAGAGGGTGCTCAGAAACTAAAAATATTAGGAATAAAAAACATAATAATTACTTTAGGAGAAAAGGGAGCTCTTCTTATTTCTAAAGATGATTCTCAACTCATTGAAACAATAAAAATTGATAAGGTTTTAGATACAACTGGAGCAGGAGATGCATTTTCAGCAGGTTTTATTTATAAATTCTCTAATAATCCGAAGATCGAATTTAATAATTTAATCAATTGTGTCAAAATTGGGAATTTTATCGCTGCAAATTGTATTCAACATCTGGGTGCTCGATATGGAATCCCTGATCTTAACAAAGTGAAAAATTTTGAAAAAACTCTAAACAACAAAATTTAAAATTCCTAATTTACTAATCTTCAAATTACTATAAGAAAGGAGATTTTCATTATGAGTATAAAAGAAAAACCAAGGAAAAAAATATTCAGAGATCGAGGCCGTTTTTTTATTGAAGTTATCTTAGTATTTATAGGAATATTTTTATTTAGTCTAATCCCTCGGTTGCTTCTACCAGAATTAATAGATATTAATTCTATCTATTATGGTCCACTTTATTTTCTTTTGAAAGCTATCACCTATATCGTTGCAATTCCAATATTTTTATTACTCACAAATTTCATTCTCGAATGGCAAAAAAGGAAAGTGATATTAGAAGAAGATATAAATCCTGCAAAAAGTCATCTGAAACTATTTCGCCTAAATAGTTCAAATTTCAAATATCAAGTGTTATATGGTATTCTTATCTTATTTATTTTATTTATTCCTTTAGATTTTATTATTTATCTTTTATTACCCGGGACTATTGATTATACTATAGAATCTTTGACATATGAAAACACGTTAAATAATTACTTATTAGAACCTGATTATTTAATATTTCTATTATCTGTTTTAGTTATACAAATTTCTGTAGGAATATATGAAGAGACCCTCGCAAGAGGTTTTATTGCAAAGAGAGGGAGCGATTTTTTTCAAAAAAATTCTGCTGTTATTATTTCCTCTCTTTATTTTGGGTTGGGACATTTTGCATACTTTTTTAACCCGATAAGCGCCAATTATCCCTTATGGTATCCTCTGGTCTGGTTTACACAAACCTTTCTGGTGGGTATAGTTTTGGCATTGTTAGTCTTAAGGAAAAAATGGATCTTTCCATTGATCTTCGCCCATGCATTTAATAATATCATTTCTGCGCACGTGTTATGGAATCATCCAAACCCTTTTTTCCCATTTTCACTCTATCTTTACATTCCTTTACTAATCATTAGTATTGTTTTATTTATATGGCAATTTTCAGAAATTAAATCTGCTGTGCGCATTGGTTTACGAGAGTTTAGAAAATACTTCAAAAATAATAAAAAAATTGGAGAATCAGCATCCGACAAATATCTCCGTATATTTATAGATATATTTATTGGTTTACTTATATTTGTTTTAGGTTTCTTTTTAATACCAATATAGAGTTAAAATGAAATGGTTAAATATGGAATAATATCAGACACGCATACAGAAAATTTAAATAAAAAAGAGATAAATGCTTTTCTTAAAGAAATTGAACACATTTTTCAAGATATTGACTTGATAATTCATGCGGGAGATATAGGTTCTGAAAAAATAATAGAGAAACTGAAACAAATAGCACCTGTTAAGCAAGTTGCTGGTGAGTGTGATATGGGTAAAAATTCAAAGGAATTTTTATTTTTCTCAACTAAAGAATTTCCAAATCCGATAGGAATCATTCATAAATTACCTGAAGATTTAGAAAAGTTTTGTGACGAAAGCAAATTAACTGGGGGAATTTTGATATATGGCCATACTCATAAACCAGTGATAAAAGGAACTAGATTCAATGTATTATTATTGAATCCGGGCTCTCCAACAGTACCAGAAGCTCCCGATCAAATACCAGGCTTTAATAAACCAGTTGCACGACCTAGTGTAATGAAGTTGATTATTGAAGATGAGGTCGTGAGGACTTTTATAATAAATCTGAAGTATAAAATCTAAAATTATTTCTAAAATATTATATGTTCATATGAAAAATTATTTTAGGTAATCAAAGATAAATGAAATGAAAAAATTAAATATTAGAAATATCTTATTATTATTACATATGTCTTTTATTTTGCGAGGTCTTTAATCTATGGTATCGAAGCTTGAAATGGTTTTAAAAGAACTTAATACAAATGGTAATTTTCGCGCATCTTTATTTTCTACTAGCACAGGATTAGTTTTAGCTTCTCAAAAAGCAGAAAATATAGATGAAAGAGTTGTTGCTGCTATGTCTTCCTTATTAAGCGATTCTGCTTATAAGGCTAGAGAAGAATTAGACTTATCAAATTTATCTAGTATGAAAATAAAATTTGAGAATGATCTTATAATTATGCAAAATATCCCCATGCCCGAAGAGGATAATCAATTTCTATTAGCAATTTTAGGAAGAGCTCCGGAATCAGAAGAAGTGGAAAAATATTATGATGATCTCATTCAATGGGCTTTAGATAATGCTAGAGACGAGTTGAGAAAATTATCCTCAATATAAGTTTACGATTTTAGTTATAATCTTTATAATTTCTTCTTTCCAACCCTTCCACTAAATTATTCTTTTACTTGAGAATTTTGTTATTTCCTTTTATAAAGGTTTAATCTAATCTTCCTAACAATTTAAAGAATTGTCTTAATTTAAAAGAAATTTGGATAGATTCTAATCCATTTAAGGAATTTCCAAATAGAATTTTCTCTCTACCAAATTTAAAATATATTAAATTAGATAAAAAATTTAAAAATGAACGTAATCGATTGGAAGAGTACGGTGTTATGAGATATTAATTTCTTATTGTAAAAGCTTTCATCGATTTAAATCTTCTAAAAATACACCTCATTACTCTTTTTAATTTTTCATAAACATTCTTATTAATATTTTACAATAAGAAGATTTAATTAGGAGACCCTTATTTTAAAGCCTATGAAAGCTGTTTTCATCGAAAAACATGGAGATTTAGAAAATATAAAAATTGGAGAGTTAACTAAACTTGATTTAAATCCAAATGAAGTTTTAGTGGAAACAAAGTTTGCTGCATTAAATCATATTGATCTTTTTATTGTTAAAGGTTGGCCAGGATTAGATCTTAAGATGCCTCATATATTAGGGAGTGATGCGAGTGGAGTAATAAAAGAGATTGGATCTGAAGTAACTACTTTACAAATAGGTGATGAAGTCACCATTAATCCGGGTGTTAGTTGTGGTAAATGCAAGCTCTGTCTTTCAGGAAAGCAAAACTATTGTGAGGAATTTTCTATTCTTGGAGAAAATCAATGGGGTACTTTTGCGGAATTTGTAAAAGTTCCAGAAATAAATGCTTTAAAGATCCCAAAAAATTTCCCCTTGGATAAAGCGGCCATGTCCTTAACATATCTCACCGCTTGGCGTATGCTAGTATCAAGAGCAAAAATTAAACATAATGAAACAGTACTTATTCATGGAGCGGGAGGAGGTGTGGCAACTGCAGCTATTCTAATAGCCAAATTATTTAATTGTAAGGTGATTACATCCACAAGCAGTCAAGAAAAACTAGAAAGAGCAAAAAAGTTAGGAGCTGACTACGTCATAAATTATAAAGAAAATCCAGACTATGAAAAATATGTTTATAAAGAGTTAACGAATAGAAAAGGTATTGATATAGTAATAGACAGTGTTGGTCAAAAAACATTCCAAAAAAGTATTCGATTATTAAAAAAAGGGGGAAGATTGATTACTTGTGGAGCAACAACTGGGCCAAAATCAGATATAGATATACGATATATTTTTTGGAAACAATTAGAGATAAAAGGCTCAACAATGAGTAATCAGAAAGAATTTCGTGATGTTATGAGTGTTATTTTTAATGATCAAATATCGCCAGTAATTGACAAAATATATAATATAGATGACATTATTGAAGCGGAAAAATCTATGGAAAATGGAGAGCAATTCGGGAAAATTTTATTAAAAATTAGCTAAAGGAAGGTCTATGTAAGCTTCTGATAAGTTTGCAAAACTATATTAGCTATATTATCCTCATATCCCCAATAAAAATGATCTGCTCCTTGTATTATAACATAATCCTTGGGTTCTTGGTAATCTTTATAATGTTTTTGAAAATTCTGATAAACAGCGATATCGTCTTGATCTCCTTGTAAGAAATATTTAGGTTTATCTGTTTGCGAAAGTCTTTTATATTTTTGTCCCATAAAATCCCATGGAAATGAAATTGCAATAAAACCCTTCACTTTATCAGAATAATTTACAGCAGAACATCCTACAGCGGCTCCAAAAGAATATCCGCATATAATAATGGTCTGGGTATTTTGCTCATTTATTAAATAATCGATACATGCTTGAACTTCTGGTATCCTGTCGTTTTTATAATTCTTTTTTTTCCTTGACTTTCCAACTCCACTAAAATTAAAACGTAGACAAGAGATGTTTTCCTTTATTAGCTCGCTAAAAATTGCAGATACTACATTGTTATTCATATTGCCGCCGTAATCAGGATGGGGATGTGTTATCAAAACTGCTTCTGATCTCTTTTGAATAGATTTATAATATTCTGCTTCTAAAATGAAATCCTCAGTAAAAACAAAAAATTTTTTAGTCTCAACCATATTTTTAAGTAATAACATAATTAGTTTAAAGTTAATCTACCTATACAGGGAAATTCTTATAATGAATCTTAATAAAGCTGTAGTAGAAAAAAAACTGAGAGAATTTTTAGAGGAAGATTGCCATTTCAAAGATGTATCTTCGGAATTCATTCCCGAAGAGGAGAAAATTAAAGCAAAAATAATTGCTAAATCTCAAGGGTATATTTCAGGTTTAGAAATGCTTTCTCTACTATTTCAGATATTAGAGATAAAACTCAAAATTCTTAAGAAAGATGGTGATCCATTTGAAAAAGGAGAAGTAATTGTTGAATTAGAAGGAAATGTAAGGAATATTTTACTTGGTGAGCGTGTAGGACTCAACCTATTAACTTTAATGAGCTCAATAACCACTACCACTAAGAAATTTGTCGAAATCAGTGAAAAATATGGTGGAAAGACCAAGATAGCTTGTACAAGAAAGACTACCCCTGGATTAAGAGTCTTCGAAAAAAGAGCGGTTGAATTGGGAGGTGGGGATACACATCGTTATTCTTTAGACGATATGATATTACTAAAGGATACTCATTTACGTTTTTATAAAGGAGATATTAAAAAATTATTGGAAGATGTAAAGAAACGCGCTAGCTTTTCTAAAAAGATCGAAATCGAAATTGAAAAAGTTAAAGATATATTAGAAGCAGCTCAAAATGGAGCAGATGTAATTATGTGTGATAATATGACGCCTCAACAAGTTAAAGAGTCAATACAAGAATTAGAAAATGCTAACTTGAGAAAAAATAAAAATATTATCGTAGAAGTTTCTGGAAGTATAACTTTAGAAAATATTGGAAAATTTTTAGAACTCAATCCAGATGTAATTAGCACTAGTAATTTAACATTATTTCCGTCACAAAAGGTCGATCTGTCGCTAAGATTTAAGTGATTAAATTCATTAAATAATTACTTCATGCATAGAGAAAGTTATATCCTTAATATTTGATAATTTATATCGTAAGTCTCTTATAAGCCCGAATTCTCCTACAGCTAATACGATTTCAATTTTTTTCTCTGCAATCCGCCAATCAGAGACATTTTTAATGATCTTGTGATACTGAGAATAGATTTCTGCAATCTCATTTATAATTATTTCTCGAAACGGATATACCAAATTAATAGTCATTATTCGATAACCTTCTAAATCTTCAACTTTTTCATATTCTTCAATAAAATTAACGATAGCCTCTCTAAGGGCTTGACTTTTTGAATTAAATCCACTTCGATTTCTAACGAGCTCAAATTTTTGCAATAAATCATCTGAAACTTGAAGAGAGATAATTGGCATTATAAATTACTATACTTTTTGAAAATTAAAAATCTTTTTCAAATCTCTAAAAAATAAAGAAAGAAAAATATTATATTATAAATTATTTATTTTCAAGATTTTTTTTTACGTGAATAAGATGCAAAAAGAGAATTAAAATGTTTTTCAAATCGTTTATAATTCTCTTCTGGAATATTATAAGGATTCCCTACTTGTAGTGCCCCCCAATAGATTTTGGCTAACTTTTCAACTAATTCTGCAAATTTTACAACATGATCGATATTTTTTCCACATACAATAACACCATGATTGGCAAGTAAAGCAGCATTCTTTATACCGAGAGAATTTAATGCCGCTTCTCCGATTTCATCTGTATGCGCCTTTCCAAATTGGGAAACGTCAATTGAACCCCCTAAAAATATTACTTGCTCTTCCATTATTATTGGAATACCTTTTCTCACAATTGAAAGGAGAGTTGCATAAGTGGAATGAGTATGAATAACAGCTCCAACTTTTTTTCTTGCTTTATAGATGGCAGTGTGCATTTTAGCTTCAGTTGATGGTAACTTACCGCTACTTAATGCTTCTCCTTCAAAATTCATATGCACTACCTCATCCTTAACAAGAGTGTCATATTGATTAAAGGAAGGAGTGATAAAAAATCCTTCTTTCCTTCCATTGCGTATGCTAACATTTCCCTCACCTGCTTCAACTAAGCCCTTATTAAATATTGCTTTAGCAGCTTTCACAACATCTTCTCTAAGTTCTTCTTCTTTAGACATTTTTAAAATCACTTATCAATGAAGATTATTCCTATAATATTTACTATGAACTATTAAAAATTAATCTTCTTCAAATTAAAGATGTATTTCCTTAGAAATTGGAAAGTGATTTTAAATTTCAATGATGATATTTTTTTTAAATTCAAATCTAATCATTCTATGATATTAAATTAAAAATTTTTAATAGACCTCCTTAATAAATTCTATACTAATAAATTCATATTAATCATTATAGTATAAAACAAAATCATCATTTTGATTATTAGTAATGGATTCATTAATCCTTCATTTAGATCTCGATGCATTTTTTGCCGCGGTTGAAGTGCGAGACAATCCCGAATTAAAAAGTAAACCAGTAATTATCGGGGCGGATCCTAAAGAGGGAGAAGGTAGGGGAGTCGTCGCAACTTGCAACTATGAGGCCAGAAAATTTGGTTTACATTCTGCCATGCCGATATCTCATGCATATAGATTATGTCCTCATGGTGTATATTTACGTCCAAATCATAAAAAATATTTAAAAGTTTCCAGAGAAGTAATGAATATTATTAAAAGTTACTCAGATAAATTTCAGCAAGTTAGTATTGATGAATGTTACCTAGATCTCTCAGAAAAGTGTCATAATTTTAATGATGCAAAAAACATAGCGAATTTAATTAAAGAGAACATTGAACTGAAAATAGGAATAACACTCTCGGTCGGATGCTCAACCACAAAATCAATAGCCAAGATAGCATCAGATTATAATAAACCAAATGGAATATGTGTAATCCCTCCTGAAGAACTTAAGAATTTTTTACAAGATATGGATATAATAAAAATTCCAGGAATCGGTAAGGTCACCAAAAAACATTTTATCAAATATGGCATTAGGACAATTGGGGATTTGATGGAAATTCCTCTCCATAAATTAATAAAGATCTTTGGAAAACATGGAAACAGAATCTGGAAAATTATAAATGGATTAGAAAGAAATCATTTCCGAGATAATGATTACATAAGAAAATCCATTAGCAAAGAAAGAACATTTTATCAAGATATAGATGACATTAAAACAATTATATCAAAATTAGAGGAATTAAACAAGAAAATCCACATAGAAATAGCAAAAGATGGGATACATTATAAGACTATTACTTTAAAAATTAGGTTTGAAGATTTTTCCACATATACCAGATCAAAATCATTTTTGTATCCAATTCGAGATCTAAAAAAATCGATGAGCGCAATTTTAGAATTGTATAATGAATTTTTAAATAGGGAAAAAAGGGTTCGGTTATTGGGTATCAAACTTTCTAATTTACAGATATGTAAAAGGCAACTGAAATTAATTAGATTCTTATAAATTTAATAAAAATAAACAATCAGAATTTTTTTAGTTTTTTTTTATATTCTTCCGAAAGCCTACTCACTTTAGCAATCATATTTTCGTAAAAAGTTTCATCATCAAGGAGTATATTGATTAAATTTAAGTATTTCTCATACTTTTTAATGAGATTAATTTCTTCTTTTGATAATTTATGAATCTTTTCCAAATTTGACCATGAGAGAATATTTCTGTTTAGATTTAGGAAATCTAAAAATTGATGACTTGAAAATAGCTTAATATTATTTTTAAGATTCTTATTTATTTTTGAATTTTTAATTATACCTTCTCTATAAAATTCTAAAATTTTCATATCATCGTCTGGGCTTTCAAACCGTAAGAGTACAATAATCAATAACCTATCTTCAGCTTGATAGTTTCTCTCACAATGTTCGTAAATATTATTTAAAGAAGTTCCGATAGTAAAATCAATTATTATTGAAGATATTTTTGGACTAATGCTTACAATTCCTTGCCTTTTTTCTATATAATTCCTAAAGTTTTCATCTCTTGTTATAATTAAATCAACATGTTTTCTTTCTGTTGAAATCAATTTCTCTTCGAACCTAGCATTAACCCCTCTCAATGAAGATAATTTTAGGAACAAATATTCGAAGATTGGATGCATCAACCTACCAACTACAGAATTTTTCTCAGCACATAAAGGACACCAATGATTCTGATTAACCTGATCAGGAGTGGTTTCAAATTGATGATCTCTATCGCAAACAATTTTAATAGGAAGATAAGTAGGACTTGTATTATTTGATTTTCCACTACCTTTAAGCTGTTCTAAAGAGATATAGTAATCTGATAGATTTGATGGATAGACGAGTTTACCACCTCTGCTCTCTACTAAATCCTTAATACCATAGAAATCATATTTTGTTATACTGTCAAAACCACACTCTCTACACCACAATCCATTAGAAAGATTTACAGCATTCGTCTCCCATATTTGATGTCCTTCTATACCGCAAGAAACTTGTAAAGGAATATAACTTGGTTGAATTCCTTGTCTCCTTATATTTAAGAACATTTCATTATTCTTAGGTTTTAGTAATATACCTTCTTTATTATTCTTCATAATGCCTACTTCCTTAACCAATTGTTCGATTTGTGAGAAAGTTACAACATTATTCGAACAATCAGGACAATTTGATCCTTTGCTTTTAAGAATTCTAAATCGTGTGTTCCACTCTAAATGTTCAGGATTTCCACAATAAACTGTTAAAGGGATGTTACTTGGGCTGTATTCTTTATTAAGTTCGTCAAATTCTGATTGACTCTTGGGTTTAATAAGTAGCCACCCTTTATTCTCTATATAATTTTTAATTTCGGAAAAAGTGTACTCTGACCTCCTCTCACTGGGTAACCATTGATTTACATTGAAATGAAATATTTCGCCGAGTATAGAAATATACTTAGATATTTTATGATATAGAGAATCCCGACTCAAAGCAGTGGAATCCATTAAAAAACTCATAAGTGTATTGTAGTCCTTACATTTTAATAAAGCTAAAGAGACTATTTTCATTGATTTCTGAACTTGTTTAAAAGCTTTCTTATGATTACCTATATTTAATCTGCTAACAATCTGCTTTAAAGTCTCTTGAGAATTTAATGATTTTACAATAATATCTTTTCTTAGATTTTGCGTATCGAGGTATTCACTATACTCATCAAAGCGATCGTGTGATACTCCTATCTTCTCTTTTATCACCTTTATTATTAGCTTATATGCTTTATTCTTAATTTTTTTAAAAGAGTATCTTTCGCGCTTGAATTTTGAACTAAAATCACATGAATAATCTTCAATCAAGACTTTAATTGTTCTATTTAGAATTGTTGGAGTAGTATTGCAAAATAAGGCAAACTTCTCCTTCGATCTATATATTTGGTTACTTAACAAACGAATAATCAAACAAGCATATTTTATAACGGTTTTCTTATTATGCTCTGTTGGAGGATAATTTATCGGATTAAGAATTTTATTTAGAACGTTTTGCTTATTTTCGCAAAAATCTTCTATAGAAAGGGCATCGTTATAAATTCTTCTAAAACATTCCTTAATAATATACTCTGTATCATCTACTTTAATCATGCCAACAAAACCATGGTTTGAATTTAAATCTTGATAGTCTCTAAAATCAAATTTATTGTCTATGTTTTCATTTAAAAATAACACGGAAAGTTTCTCATCATAATTAACTATAAAATTATTATAGATTAATTGGAAAAAATTTATCCATCTCCGGGGATTCGGAAAAAATCCGACTAATTGGAATAAAATTAACTAATTTTGAGAGAACTTCAAAGATTAAACAAGCAACTTTAATGAATTATATTTATCGAACTATTTGATAATTTTATTAGCAAAAGGAAAATGAAATTTATTATGTTAAATCTAATATCTGTTTCCCCATAACTGAATGTTCTATTTCCTTAAATAAAGTGGGACCTTCCGCAATTTCGTGGTATTGTAACTTTTCAAATAATCCTTGGACATTTTTTCGAGCATTTAATTTGATATAACCAATTCCTAGGCTGATTGCATACCATTCTAAATGATCTAACAAGTTCTTCCCAATACCTTGACCTCGATATTTTTCTTTCACAGCAAGATATCTGATTTTCCCCTCATGCTCATTTTCTCTATGAAATCGGGCCGTTCCTACAATCTGGTCGTTTATTAAGGCAATAAAAGGATATACTCCATCACTTTTAGAATCCATTTCATCTTTTTCAGATCCTTTTGGTTGATCCCAAGGTTTTCGTAATATTTTCCATCTCAGATCATACATCTGTTGATATTCTTTGTTGTTAAAAGGTTGTCGAATGATTAATATATCCTTCATGTTTTATCAGTTTATAAAATTTTAAGTTCTAATTATAATGATTATAGTGTATTTAATTTTAAATTAATAAAATTATAAAATTCCTTTATAAACTCATTCACTTTTATTTATCTATATAGAATTTCTCTTTTAAGATATTTAAGATTTTTGGATGCAGATATTTATTGGTTGCTATGAATCCGGGGTTAGTAAGCTCTAATTTATTTCCATCATATCTAAGCAAATTTCCTTTAAAATCCGTGACAATTCCACTCGCTTCTCTTACTAAAAGATCCCCCGGTACTATATCCCATGCATTTATCCCTCTACTAATAGGACGGAAATAAATATCACAATTTCCTTTAGCTATTTCACAGAATTTGATCATACTATCCATTGGAAGAGAATCTTGAATCCCCGCTTCTTTCATAAATTTATTTGTTAAAGGGAGATCAAAATGCAGAGAATGACAAATTTTTGATTTACTAAGGTTATTCTGGGATCCTACTGTAATTTTTTTAAAGGAATTGCTATCTGGCGAGCTCCAAGCGCCTTCATTTTCGACTGCTTTAAAGATGATACTTTTGTGATGATCTAATGGAGGGATTACTATCATAGCAATTTTAGGTATAGAATTGACCAACATACCTATCCCAATGGCATAAAATCCTCCAGTTTGATAACCTATTGTCCCATCAATAGGATCTATCGTCCATTGTCTCTCAGAATTTTCTCCTCTATAGAGTAATGTTTTTCGTAAGTTTGGAATGTTTTCAATATGTAAGGATTCATAAGTTTTCTTAATTGATGCTATTGCATCATCATCCAATAATTCTATATTAGATTCTTCAGCTATTATCTGATCCTCTGGAAATTCTTTTTTGATTCGCGATATGATAAAAATTTGTGATGCTAAATCCGCAACCGATACTGGAGTATCATCCGATTTTTGATAATATTTTAATATATCTTGTCTATATTTTTCTGTAATTTTAATCGCTTGCCTTCCCATCTCAACTGCAAGTGAAATTTCTCTGTTATAATTTCCCATTGGTTTTGAACCTCATTGTATTAATTATACATTCTCTCATTGAATTTAAATGATTATTCATAGATTTTATTACAATATTGTGAAAGTGTTATAGATTTTTAAATAATAATTTAGTCTAATAACATATATGATTTTTACTTCAGAATATGAAATATTTTTAAACTTTATAGGAATGATCTATGAAGTAATTGTAATAATCATTTCTATAGTTTTAGTTGTGCTAGTAATAATGAGATATAGAGACAAAAAGAATAAATTAACTTTATATTTATTAACCATATTTGTTCTATATCTTTTGGCAATCATATTTTCTTGGCTTTCGAAAGTATTTGTGGTTCTACGATTAGACGATGTGGTTGGAGCATATACTATTGTGGGAGTTTTTTTCTACAGAATAAATTCATTCAGAATTAGTGAATTTTTTGTATGTATAGCTATCTTTTATTCTTACATATTGAAAGTAAATGTTTTTCAAGAAGAATACAATAAAACCCAAAGAGTTCTATTAGCGATTTTCGGAGCGATCACATGTTTTTATGTTTTGGTTATATATATCCCGGGCAATGATTCATTAAGTACTTTGTTGGATGCAATTGCGTTTCTATTAGTATTCATATTGATGGCAAGTGTTTATATTCCGTTTATGTATCGAGCTATTGAGACATACAGAGGAGTTCAAGAAAAGGAATATAAAACCGCATTTCTCTCCCTCACAGTGATGGCTTTTAGTTTCTCATTAATATTCTTGAATTTCCTATTAGATAGGTTAGTAATGCTCATTACTGGTTCTCCAGGATTCACCCCCTTTTATTTCGCGGCATGGGCTTTTGGAATTGTCGGAATTTTAGGAAGTTATGCAGGATATATTCGTCCTTCTCGAGAAAAATAATAAAATTAAAAAAACAATATTTTTTTCTACTTCTTTTTACATAATTTAATAAATAGAATTCATTTAGTTTTTTATAGAGAGAATTGTTATCAATAAATATAACAAGAAATAGGGTTTTTAAGTGGTAAAAGTACTTCAAGACATCTGGATTTTAGATAGAAATAGTGGAGTTGTGTTATTCCACAGAGTATTTGATGAAGAATTAGATGTACAGCTTTTTGGAGGGCTTATGAGTGCTCTTAATTCTTTTGCGGAGATTCTGTCTAAGGAAGGACTTACCAGTTTTGAATTATCTCAGAAAAGATTTGGGATCTTGAAACAAAAGAATTTCCTCTTTATTGGAAATTGTTCAAAAAAAGTAAAGGAGAAAAAGATCATTGAAGAACTTGAGATAATCTCAGAGAAATTCTTTGAGATTTATGCAGATATACTTGATAGTTGGCAAGGTGATATTACAATGTTCCAAAGTTTTGAGAAAGAGATAGAAGATTCACTTGAAGGTACTATTGAAAAATTCAAAAAAGCATTTTGGTAGAGTTTAAATCTCTAAATTTGTTTACATCCTTCACAAGAATATTGAAATACTAAAGCATCATGCACATTTTTTAATTTCTTGATTTGATCCAATAAATTATCAAATTGTTCAACATTCTTTGATGAAAAAAAGATTCCAAAATAGCAAAGATTCTCACTACTACAAAAACCTGTTGATGTGATAATATCCTTACCTGCTTGCTTAATTAAATTTAATGAGTCATGTAGTAATTTAGGTAGTATGGTTGATGTTTCCACTTCTAACAAATATACAAGATCATATTTTGTTGGAAAAAGTGATATGTGAATATGATCATTCCCATATTTTTCTTGTTCTGTTGATGTGGTAAGGAAGAAATATTCATATTCATCTAGTCCTAATTGTTCTTCTAAAAATGGAGGTAATTGCCAATTCTTTATGGTCTCCTTGTGATATAATTTTCCATTAAAATAATCTAAAATGTGCGTATCCATCCTAATTCTTATAAATTATCTTAAATTAAAAACCTAATTTTATTTCGGTAAATTCTACTTATTTATTTTTGAGATTAACCTATTACTCCTTTTCTATTGAATAGTGCTTATAATCCATTGTTTTCAAATCAATAATTGCATAGTTAAGGAATTTTTGATAGTAATTCGATTGTCCTGGTTGAATACAAATCGTATTTCCAATTTTATTCACCCATTTATTTGACATTTGAGGGGATTCATGTATATGACCATGAAGAGTTAATAATGGTTGATTCTTTTTAATAAAATTATAAATAGCGAAGGATCCTACACGTCTGGCATCACTACAGACATCCAATGAAACTTTAGCTGGAGGCATATGCATAACATAAACTGCCTTTTTCATATCATTTGGTTTCGTTAATTTTTCTAATTCTTCTTCTATCGTGGGAAGGGATTGAGCATATGAAAACCAGTTCTCAATTTCTTTTAAACCTTCTTTTGTGGAGATTAATGGTTTTCCTATTTGTTTTGGGAATTCAAAATCAGGTGTATCCATTCTTGCTCTATCTTTCAATCCAAATGGAAGATCAGTGATGAAATTAAATCCAATAAATTCGTAATTTTTTATTTTAGTTTTTCTTTGAGCAATGTTTCTATTGAACTCAAACTTTCCTGTTATCTTCTCAAATAACTCATCATGCATAGCAAGATCATCATTAGCTGGTTGGAATAAATGAAAAATTCCTTCTTGATCAAATTTTTTCATATACCCTTCAAGAAAATTGACTATAAATTCATCTTGGATGAAAAAACTTGGTCTTGTAGGAAACAAATCTCCTCCATTAAGCACAATATTAACTTTATTTGCAACTGCTTCATCAAAAATAGATTCGTATTTCCATTTTACCCCGTGGATATCAGTTACGTATAAAATTTTCATAATTTAATATTATATTCTTTCTCAAATAAAGCTATCAATCTCAGTCTCATCTATTCAGAATAAAAAAAAAGAAATCTTAATAATTTTTAATTTTAAGATTTTTATGGTTTTATTATATCTGATTTGCTTAATGCTGTAATTTCTTTATCTATTGGCTCTGGTACGAATAATAATGAGATAAATACTCCGATCATTGCTATAAGACTTAACATCATACCAGTACCAAGAGCTTGAATTGAGATTTCTGGATGTAGTAATTTCTCTGCTATTGTCGCATAGGGATTTAATGCATCGGCGATAAGTCCCACAAATAATGCCCCAAAACTTAATCCTCGAGCGATAGAAAATATTATTGAATTCGCTGATGCGCGCAATTCAGTATCATACAATTCTGAGGACCAAACCCCAAATATTCCATGTAATCCAAAACCTAATGTAATAATTATTGCTGAGATTAGGATAATAGTCTGGTTGAAGAATAATAAAGTAAATATCACAAAGAGTAAACCACCAATAATTCCAATAACATTATCTATGCCAAATGCCTTTTTCCTTCCAATATAATCACTTAAAAAGCCAAAAAAGAATAACCCAACGGCAGCTATCATCATTATAACAAGCATGAAAAGTAGAGCGGTAAGTCTAGCATTAGAAGCTCCTGCTATAGTAAATAAGTATTCAAAAAATTCAGGTGCGTGATCAACGAGAGCATGGTATCCTGTCTCCGCAAGCCAGAAAAGAATTGTTAATACAACTGTTAATTTTAGCCATTTTTTGCTAAATATTTCTCTAATTCTGAGTCTTTGTTTTTGACCACTTTCTTTTGTGATTCTGTCATATTCTGACCAAACAGCCGATTCAGGTAGGTAAAACCAGAATAGTAAAAGGAATGGGAAAGGAAACAAAGCGGTAAGGAAACACCATTGCCAGCCATAAGGACCTATAACCATGGATATCAAAATTGCACCTATGTAACCAAAAACAAACGTTGAATGTACCAACCCTCCAACAGCGCCCCTTCTTTTAGGTCTAAAATATTCTGATATAAGAGAAAAGGAGATTCCCCAACTCACACCCAAACCAGAAAGTAATCTTAATACCGCAAAAAGCCAGAACATATTGCTTGGTACTATTGCCGTCATCGATGAAAAAACAGCATCCCAGGCAATGGATATAATAAGTGCTTTTTTCCTTCCAAATCTATCACCTATTTCACCAAAAAGTATCGCTCCGGGTACAGTAAATACGAATTGTAATGAAATGACTAACCCTATTTGAGTAGTGGTTACACCAACAAAAAAGTCTTGCAAACTGGTGGAAAGTGTTGAAATTAGGACTAAACTGTAGCCATCGTGCATCCAAGCGATGCTAGCGGCCAAAAGTATAACTAATATAGTAAATTTAGATAATTTTTCTTTCTCAGTCATTTTGCATACCAAATTTTTAAGAATATCAATTATTTAATAGAATATATTTCTTTTTTTACTATTTAAATATGTTTACTTTAGATGTAATCGATTAATCGAAATTATAGATATTTTTGGTATTCTATAACAAATCTCTATGTTCTCTTGATTTAAAATTAAAGTATAAATAAAAAAAACTCAATGTATTAACTAATCAAAATAAAAATAATTTATAATGTCGAAAATTGAAAAAGCATTTAACGAAATAGAGAAGATAGTCAGTTCAGAATATATCACAGATAAAGATTTCATGAAAGCAGCCTATTCTAGAAATGTGGATCCCGCCTTTCCAGATCGATGGGCGGATATGATTGTTCGCCCAAAAAATACAGAAGAAATCTCAGAAATAGTTAAAATAGCAAATAAATTTAAAATTGATATGGTACCTAGGGGTGGTGGAGCAGATTTAGTAGGTGGTTCCGTTACAGAGGGAGGAATACTCTTAGATCTAACACGTTTGAATAAAATTATAGAGATTCACGAAAGAGATTTTTATTGTGAAGTGCAATGCGGTATAACTTGGGGAAAATTATTGTCAGAATTATTCAAGAGAGACTTAACAACTGGTATTGTCGGTCCTGGAAGTGGGTATTCCGCAACAATAGGAGGGGGACTCTCAAACAGTACAGCAGGATTTGGGTCAACTAAATATGGATTAATCACTGATAATTGTTTAGGTGTTGAAGTAGTTCTGCCCAATCCCCAAGGATCAATAATAAAAACCGGAGCAGCAGCAAATAAATATGCGAATCCTTTTTGTAGATACGGAGTTTCTCCCGATTTCACAGGGCTTTTTATGGGAGATGTGGGCACTATGGGAATAAAGACTAAAGCTTTTTTAAGAATATATCCCAATCCACCAATAAAAGTTCTTAGAAATTACATTCTTAATAAAAATGATTTTGATTTAGTAGCAGACTTAATGTTTAGAGTGCAAAATGAAGTTCGTGATGGGATTCAAGATTTATATATTAATCCACTTGTGGTGGTTAGACTTCTCGCGTCAATTGCGGAAAAAAAGCCTAAGAAGAGAGCTAAACTTACTGGTCCAGTATTCATGTTTATTTTAGAAGCATTTGATGAAAGAATAATGGAAGTGTACAAAGAAAAGATTGATAATATAATGCTTAAAAATGATAGAGCACGCCTTTTTGAATGGATGGATATTGATGAGAATGAAGTATCCTCAGAAGAATGGACATTTAAATTAAAATTCCCATATAGTTATTTCAATAAATTTGTTGCTTTAGCTCCTCCTAAGATTTCCTGTACAACTTGTCATAAACTTCCTATATCAAAAATAGCGGAAAAAAGAAACTTTAGTAGTCAGTTCGATGTAAAACATAAAGATGAATTTCCCGATCAAAGCTTTTCTCTTTTCGCAAGATCTATCCATCTTTTACCTAATGGTCATTGCGTTGTTGCCGGAGGTTTTAATGCAGAAAATGTTGACAGCCAACGGGATATAGCGATGAATATATGGCACAAAAAAGTTCGCGCCCAAGTTCGCTATGGGGGAGTTCATTATTGGTTAGGAGAAGCAATATCACAATCTCTTGTTGAAGCAGATGCATATACTCCTGAATTTATAGCCTTTTTTAAAGATATGAAAAAAACGGTTGATCCCAATTTCCTTCTAAGCCCTAATAAATTCCATTTATACAATTTTCAAGATAATATAACAAAATATATTGTAAAAGATGCTGAATGAGGTAAAAAAAAATGACTGAGATTAATCCGAACGAGAAATATGAGCATTTAGCAAAATTAGAAGATATTGTTATAACCTGCATAAGTTGTGGTGATTGCAGAGAGGCGATTGATTATACAGCAGAACCTAAAAAAGAGGGAGTATGTGTAGTTTGGGAACAAACTCCTGGATTTGAGCCTTTTTTTAGTAGAGGAAAGATGCAGATTATCCGTTCTCTTTGGCAAGATAAATTAGAATTAAGTATGGATATGGCAAAAGTGATATATCAATGTACTACTTGTAATGCTTGTGCTGATGCATGTTCGTATGACATGGATAATTCTGCACTCTATGAAGCATTACGCGCAGAATTAGTTGATGCAAACTATGCATTAGAGGGTCATGTGCAAATGAATAAAGCGATGGTTGAATTATTAAATCCATATAATAGAGATAATGTCTTAAAAGGCGAATGGTTAAAGGAGCTAAATTTTGAAATAAAGGAGGCAACTAAGGAAAAGTGTGAGATTTTATATTATGTTGGGTGCACCGCTGCTTTAACTGAAGAGATCCGAACCGTAGCGATAAATACAGCTAAAGTTTTAAAAGAATTAAGCGTTGATTTCTCTGTTTTAGGAGAGAATGAAGTATGCTGTGGAAGTGTTGCGATGAGAACGGGGGATAGAAATGCATTTAATTCAGTAGCCATTAAAAATTATGAATTATTTAAAAAATCTGGTGCAAAAACAATTATTACCAGTTGTGCTGGTTGCTATAGAACTTTAAAAGTAGATTATGCTGAATATATGGAGGAATTAGGTATTGAAATCTTACATAGTATTGAATTGATTAAAAATGTAATCGAGGAAAAAAACATAGAATTAAAAGATCTAGGATTTAAAACAACTTATCACGATCCATGTCATACAGGTAGGCATATTGGCTTGTATGAGGAACCTCGAGAGATCTTAAACAATATAACTAAATTAATAGAAATGAAAAACATTAAGAATAATGCTAAATGTTGTGGAGCAGGGGGAGGAGTAAAAAAAGAGTTCCCAGAATTATCTATGGAAATAGCAAAATCTAGAATACGAGAAGCAGAGGCAACAGGTGCTGATTATTTGGTAAGTATTTGTCCTTTTTGTTTCAGAAACCTTAGCGACGCTATTAAGGATTTAAATTCTGATTTAAAAATGATAGATTTATTAGAGTTAATAAACCAAGCATTATAAAGAAGATATGCTATTAAAATGTAAATTATAAATAAAATAAGATGATAAAAAATGAGTTTTAGAAGATCACTTGAGGATATCAAAAAGAAAAAGGAAGAGATGAGAACGAGTGTATTTAAAGGTGCAGAGATGATATGGGTATTATGGGAAACAAAACAAGAAATTATTAATCGAGTGCTTCCACCTCCTTTGGAACCAATTGATCGTCCAATAGCATTAGCTTTTGTTGCTAATTATCCTTCACATTCCTATGGATTACCTTACACAGAAGCTGCACTTATCCTAAGATGTCAATTTAAAGGCGAGTTGGGCAATTATTTTCTTGCTATGCCCCTGACTGATGATAGAGCTACATTTGCAGGGCGTGAAATTTGGGGCTTTCCTAAAAAAATAGCAAACGTTCATTTCAAAAAGAAAAATAATGAAATCTATGGTTATTCTGAAAGATTAGGTGTGAAAAATATTGAAATAGAATTAAAGCTGAATGGTAAATTTAATGAAGAAGAAACTCCGAAGATTGTATCTGAAATTCAAATGATTCCAAAACGAGGAAAAGGAACAAATAATTATCTCTTTAAACATTTTATACACCCAACTAAAGAGGGATTTGATTATAATCCTTGGTTAGTAAAACAAAAAACAACTTCGAAAATTAAATCTATGCAAATGGGTGAGGCAAAAATAAACCTAAAGTCTACTATTCACGATCCATGGGAGGAAATTGAAATAGTTAAAATACTTGGAGGAATGTATTTACAATCAGAAAATGAAATGTACCCAGGTGAAATCGTTGCTGAGGTGGATCCCGAAGAATTTCTACCATACTCGTATATTAAATGGGATTGGTATTAAACTTCAAACCTAATGCTATTAATATTGTTAAAATAAATAATCTTTTTTATAAGACAATTTCTTAAGAATTCAGTGTCCTTCATATTTTGGATTTTTCTTTCTTAAAAAAGCTTTGATACCTTCCTGTACATCTGAAGCAGCTGAATTGACGCCAAATCCAAGTTGTTCAAATTGTAAACCAATAGATATAGGAACTTGGGTTCCAAATTTCAAGCATTTTTTAATTACACTTAATGATGTAGTGGCAGAATTTCCTAATTCTTTTGCTTTCTCATGGACTAAATTTTCAAACTCTTCTCCTTCCTTAGCAATAAAACTCACATATCCCCATTTAAACATCTCCTCTGCGGAATATCTTTTTCCAAAATATAACATTTCTAGGCTCCTTGCAAAGCCGAGATTCCTAACTATTCTCTGTGTTCCACCACCAGAGGGAAAAATACCCCTTAAAATTTCTGCAAATCCAAAAGTTGACCTTTTACTTGCGATAACAATATCACAAGCTAAAGAAAGCTCACATCCCCCTCCTAAGGCAAATCCATCAACAGCACATATTAAGGGTTTGGGAAATTTTTCGATTAGATCAAAACAAGTATGTAATAAGGTAATTGCATAGGTCATATGGATGGGGATATTTGGCTTTATCCCAGGTTCAAAAGGATTACTCAGATCAGCTCCAGTGGAAAATGAAGGTTTTTTAGTATAATTTTTAGTCCCTCTTAAGACGACGCATCTTATATTCGAATTTAATTCCATTGATTCTAAAGCATTTACGATTTCCCTTAAAGTTTTTAGTGTAATTGCGTTTAATTTATCTGGACGATTTAAGGAAATAACGGCATAATTTCCTTCAATATTTCCTCCTTCACTCTTAGGAACTTTGACTTTAATATGACTATATTCATAATTCATCGGTATTACCTCTGATTAATAACTATTATATTACGAGTGTTTTAAAAAAAATTTTTATCTGATCTAAATTTTAATTTTTAAGAATATCTTACTATTAATTTTAATTTACATAAATAAAAACTTTAAATAAATCGATTGTGTTATGAAGATAAACAAGATTTATGAGAAAAAGTTGATTTTTTTTTAATCACTTTAAATAATAATTAATTTTTTCATAAGAGAGGATAATTATGGATCCAATAGGTATTGTTTTTCTGTTTAATATGGACGAAGGAACTCCAGAAGAAGTTTCAAAAAAATTTAGTGATTACTTTTCCAGTGTAACAGAAAATTTAGTAAGAGAAAATCTTCTGGAATTAGCTAAATTAAAAGAGATCATCGATGATAAAAAAATATTTTGGGGCGGGATCAAGAAAGATTTTGACAAGGTTGTTGAAAATACAGATATGATTGGAGAGTTAGCATTGCAGGTTTTTAAGAAGCATACTGATATTGAGGGTTCTGAAGATGTTCACTGTTTAATCTATGATGGTGCACAGGCCCCTTGGAATTTTACATTAATGATCTGTGTAATTTATAAATAATAATTTTTATCTGTTTTTTTAAAAAAATGAAATATTCAAAAATTTTTTAACATAATTTTAATCCATAGCTACAGCACTAATCAATGCTAAAATAGTAGCCCCAATTCCTATATAAAATCCAATTCCTAGTCCCCAAGAAACAAAACCGGGAATATCTCCTGATATTTCTTCGTATTCTAAACTTAAACCAATATAGTATAAAATTAAACCAATTCCCATCATCACGAAACTTACTAAAGAAACTTTTCTGGAAGTGGAAACTATATTAAACAATATTAATGCAGTCCCAATCAGAAAAATGATTCCCGAAATGAGATTAATTTCACTGAATATCAAATTATCATTACGATAACCGAAAGCATTAATATATAAATCTCCAATTAAACTCTCAACTTTCTACCATGCTCCTAGTTCTTCGATTAGATAATAACCTAAAACACATAATAATCCCAAAAGTCCACTTATTAAGGCTATGACTTTTCCAATGGTATTATCTTTAGACATCTACTCATTCATCTCTATAGGTTAATTATATATTCAAAATTAATTGAATTAAAATAATTATAGGTTAAATTTCATAAATTATTATGTCAATTTTAAATTGGATTAATTTATAATAGAATTTCTTGTGATAAAAAACAATTAAAAAAAGTTGATCCTAAAGGATTAATCATTTATAATATGTATTGAATAAATCCAACCAATTTTGATATCTTATATTGAGTTTTTTCTTCATAGAAGTTCTCGGTTGGATTTCTCTTAATAAATCTAACTCTTTGTTCCGTGATTTTAAATCTTCATAAGAACTTATTTTTCCCGCTGCGATATCACATAAAATAAGCATACCTTGAATTGTGGTCTCATATCCTCTTGAAGTATTGACTGGTGTTCCCAATAGATCTGAGAATCTTTGTACTAAGACAGGATTGCGGGCAGCTCCTCCCACTATGGAGATATTAGGATTTCCAACATTCGCCATCTCAGCAGCGATTTCAATATTTCGTATAACTGCAAATTGAATGTTATCAAATACAGCAGCTATAAAAGATTCTTTATTTATAGTATTTTCTTCAACTCCACCGGGACTTTGAAACTGAAATGTGCCCGGAGCCATTTTCATATGGATATTCGCTAATGGGACAGGTCCAAGAAGAGAGTATACTCGGGTATCTTCAATATCCGAGAGATGAGTTTGATTTTCGAATTGATCATAATCCTTATATGCTTTATCTAATTTTTGGAAGCCTTTTTTTAAATCATAATTAATATCGGGATAAAATAAATTAGCACCCCATTTTAATATTTGACCTGTCATACCGGTGGTTGCTTCTAGATAATAATTATCGCACAAATTTTTTATCATCATTAAACCTGCCCATGTTTTTTCTTCGGAGGGAATAATTAAGTTTTCAGTTATAGCTTGGACTGGAGTTGTTGTTCCTAATACTGCGGCAATTGATCCTTCTTGAATACATTGACAACCTAATAATGCTGCTTGAGTATCTGGTAAACCTGCGATTAATTTAGTTTCGGAATTTAAACCTAATTCGTTTTGCCATTTCTCATCTACTAATCCTATTATTTCTCCTGGTAAAACAGGCCAAGGGAAAAAGAATTCTGGTAAATCAAGGATATCCTCCCAAGCTGAATGCCAGAATCTTGATTCTAAATCAAGGAATCCAGATTCTCCCGCGCTTATAAAGTTTGTGTGGACCTCTCCTCCGAGTTTTACTAAAATCCAACTTTCAAGGGGGAGATATTGAGAGATATGCTCAATTCTATCATCTTGTTCCATCTCTTCTTGAAAATATTTATATCGAGCTGGAATGAATAAAAGAGAGGGAAAGTGTCCAGTACTATGATAAAACGTTTTTCCAGTTATCTGATAAAATTCTTCCTCCAGCTCTTCAGCATAATCAAAGCCAAGCAACTCAAAACTCGCACCTATATACATAGCATTATTATCTTCATCCGCAAAAACACAACTTGGACGAATTGATGATGCTGTTATAAAATTTATTTCTTTAGGATTGATTTTTGCGGAGTTAATTGCAAGTTTAGTTAGATCAATTAGATTTTCCCAATAATTTCTATAATCCCACTCTCTATAAAGACCATCTTCGCTCCTAATCACTTCGGGCTCAAATGATTTAAAAGAGATTATATTCCCCTCACTATCCGCTATGGCACATTTCAATAATTTAGATCCAGAATCATAGACCATTCTATAACCTGTCATTTTTCGAGAATAAAGTATAAGAATAATTATAAAAAATATATTAATAAATTATAAATAATATTTAATAAATTATGAGTTCTATTAGTACTCGGAAAAACATTATTCACGCTAGTAGTGGATATATGCTAATAGCATTAATATCACTATTCAGTACAGGATTTCTTCTTATCCTAATCGTGTTTCTTTTCGGATTGCCTATATTTCAATTAACACCAGGTCCAAATTTTTATATTATCATTATTCAAATTTTTACTGTAATAATACTATTTTTAGGTTTATTTATAGTATCTTTAGGTCTTTTTCAATCTATTAAATTAATAAAAAGTATGAAAATGCTTATAGATATGGTTTTATCAGGAAAAGATGTTGGGATGGAACAATCTAATCAGCAAAGATCTGGAATTGGTACGAATTTAAAAATTATTCGTCCTTCATTAATTACCATGGACACAGAAGCGCAATATCAACCAACTGTATCAAAAAAAACTACAAAAACCATAGAAGAACAACCAAAAGTTCAAGAAAAGGCCCCAGGATTTGTAGAAGAGAAATCCGCTCAAAAAGATCAATCAATTGAAATTTCTGAAAAGAAACCAGAGGAAGAAGCTTTAGAAATCTCATTAGAAGAAGCGCTTCAAAAAATTTTAGAAAGATACAATGATCCTAAAGTGTCAAGTGCATTTAAGAGTTGGGACGATAATCTAATGATGACATTTCCGGATGTTGATAAGTCATATATCTATAAAATCAACAAGGATCAAAGTATAGATTTGTTTGAAGGGTATGATGAAGAGGCTGCTGTTCAGGTAAAAATAGATTCAGATGTTTTTATTAAAATGATGACTAAACAAATTAATCCTATTAAAGCTTATAGTAGCGGAAAACTTGAAGTTGTTGGAAAAATGAGATCCTTATTAAAATTAAGAAAATTAATGTTTTAGGAAAAAATAAAAAATTCAATATGATATGAAAGCACTTGTAACTGCTCCGTTTTCTCCAGAAGCTTTAAAAGTACTTAGAAAGGTACTAAAGGATGAAGTGGTATATGAAAGTTGGCTAGATACTAATCAAGTGTATTTTCGAGCGGAAGATTTAGTTCAAAAAATTAGTAGCATCGATGCAGAAATCTTCATATGTGAGGGTGATAATGTGAAAGAAGATGTTATTAAAAATGTTAATTTAAAAATTATCGGAGCTACGCGTGGAGATCCAAATAATATAGATGTAGAGACTGCTACAAAAAAAAGAATCCCCGTTCTTTTTGCTCCTGGAAGAAATACTACCGCGGTTGCAGAGATGACTGTTGCTGTGATACTTGCTTTAATGCGTAAGTTATACAAAATTAATGAGATTCTTCATTCTGATCAATTTAAAGTAGAAGATTTTACAGATTATGTTAAATATTACAATTTATTAAAAGGGCATGAATTAGAAGGTAAAACGATTGGTATCATAGGATTAGGGAGAATTGGATTTGAAGTTGCAAAACGATTAAAACCTTTCGAGGTGAAATTTTTAATTTATGATCCCTATGTTCAAGAAGACCGATTAAGATTTATTAATGGTAAGATTACAGATTTGAATACTTTAATGAGTAGTTCAGATATTATTACCCTTCATTGCCCACCTACTGATGAAACAGATGGATTAATCGGGAAAGATGAATTGGATTTGATGAAACCTAGTTCCTATTTTATTAATCTTGCCAGGGCGTCTATAGTTGATGAATATGCTCTACACGAAATTCTGAAAGACCATAAGATCGCGGGAGCTGCTATAGATGTGTTTAATATTGAACCTGTCGATCAAGATAATGAATTTCTTGAATTAGATAATGTCTTAGTCACTCCTCATTTAGGGGGGGACACATTTGAGACAAATCATAAACATGGAATGATGATGGTAGAGGGAATTAGAAAGATATTAAATGGTCAGATCCCAAATAATATCGTTAATCCTCAAGTTCTCCCAGGATATTCTCCAGAAAAAATTCAAAAAGACAAACTTACGTATGATGGTCCAATCTCTTTATCTCTCTATAAAAAAGAGTGTCAGGAAATCATTGAAATCTGCAAAACCATGCTCAATAAGGGCCTAATAATTGGAACCGCTGGAAATGTAGCCATGAGAGTTAAATTACCTTCAGGAGAGGATGGCTTTCTTATGACCCCCAGCACTGTTCGATATGAAAATATGCACGAAGAGGATTTAGTTTTAGTAGATAAAAATATAAATGTTCTTGCGGGTACCAGAAATCCTACTTCTGAAAAACATCTTCATGTATACACAATGCTTGCTAGAAATGATATAAATGCAATCATTCATTCTCACGCACAATATTCTACGATTCTTTCAATTGCGAGAATGCCATTAGCAGCCGTTGTTGATGAAATCATCCCCTTTATTGGAGGATGCGAAATAGCAGAATATGGTATGGCGGGATCTAAGGATATTGCTAATAAAGCAGTTCAAGCATTAGGGAAAAATTATGCTGTATTTCTCCCAAACCATGGAAATGTATGCTGTGGTACGAATATGAAACATGCGTATACAGTATTACAACTAGTTGAATTTGCAGCAAAGGTTCAATATAAAGCGTCCTTATTAGGAACGATTTATGCGATTCCAGAAGAAGTTGAAGAGGATGAGAAAGAAATGTTTGAAATCTTGCGTGATTTAGGAGATCTATGACTTATCCCATCTTAATTGATTCAATAGAAGAATAATTTGGGTTATTTTTTATTAATTATATAAATCTAAAGTAGAAATATAAAAAATTATAATACGATTACGTTTTTTTAAGTTAATTAAATCAAGGAAGATCTATTAGATTAATAAAATAAAAAAAAGAGTTAATTTAGATTTTTAATCGTCTTTTTTCAAGGGTTAGTTCGAATGCTTCTTCCATTCCGCTTTCATATATATCGATAGGGAATTTATTATGCAAGGGACTTATTCTGGAACCTAATTCTGCAGATTTATAGATTCCTTTCGCGAAATGTCTAATTAAAGGGGTTTTCACCATAGTAGACGCTTTTTCGAATTCTTTAAGAGTATTATCATCATATCCTCCCAAAAGGCCCTCTATAAAGGCATAGAAGAATATAAAAATAAAGACACCTACTAAAAATATTAATGCAGTATTAATGATTTTATCTCCTAACTCTATATTAAATACCAGATTCCCAATAAATCCGAGTACAAAGAAGTTTATTACTGCAGCGATAAAGGGGGTTATGAAAGTTTTGAATGGATAGAGTTTGAAATTGGAGATTTTCTTCCTAACAATAATCCATGCAACTATATCTTTTGTTAATACCGCTGGCCAATACGCGATTATAACTAATCTCATATCGTAGAAAATTGTAACTAAAATCCACATAAATAATGCTCTAATTACTTGTTCTAAAATCCACACTGCAGCAGCGTAGCCTGTCTTTCCTGTTCCTTGAAAAACAGCATCTACTAACCAAGAATAGATCCCGAAACCATGGAATATTAATATCAAAGGTAAATACTGTGAAGCAGGACCTCCAATATCGGGCCCAGCAGCACCGATTAAGAAAATATTTCCTACTGCAAACAGCACAGAGATCAGGAAATATCCAAAATAATTACCCCAGCGAAATCCCTCATAGATATAAAGTTTTGTCAGGTTTTCTTTCTTATGCGAATAGGCTTCGCTATATCCTCCTAATAATGATTGGCCGTAAAGAGTGATAATTTGAATCATCATTCCAACTGTCCATGCGAGCTGATAATATCCTAATTCTTGAGAATAATTTGCGATATATGCAGAAGTTAAAAGAATTTGAATAAACCACCCAATTTGAACAAAAGATTCACCAAAAGCCAGCCTTGAACCATAAGACATTGTTTCTTTGAATTCATCTTTTGTAAAATCGACTCTAAAACATGTACTTGGGGAATATCCTTGTTTCTTAAAAAGATACAAACTAAAGAAAAAGGTCATCCAATAATCAAAATAGCGGGCGAGTGCATACCCCACCCCAGCGCCTAATGCTTCTCCAAAAATAGGATTGGCTCCACCCCATAATCTTCCCAAATAGCAAAATATTGCTTGACCAATTAATAACCAAAATATTTCCCATGATACATAGGTGAGTAAATGCAAATCTGCTCTCTGTAGTCCTTGAAATGCAAACATGAACACTAAGAAAAATCCTGGATATTGAACAAGAGAAAACATTACAAATATCCACGTCATATGGGCCAAATTAGTCAATGGAAACACTATGGAGCCTAAAAATGCAAAAATACTAATTTGGACTAATCCAGTAAAAAGCTGCCACCATACAAAAATTTGAATATAATGAATAGCTTTCTCGGGATTATGTACTCTATATTCTGAGAAATATTTCGCAAGTGCATAAGAAGTTCCGAAATCAAAAAGAAGCCATGCAATTTGAAAAAGATTATATGCATAATTATACCATCCAGAAGCTTGTGCGTAAGTATAGTCTAGAAGCAAAGGTAAGACATATGATGTTAAAAGAAGTTGCGGAATAACAAGAATTAAGCCTATGAAAAAGGTAAATAAAAAGCCACCTAATTGCCGATGTATACCAATAATCTCCCAATCGTCTTTTAGATCCTCTCTACCTCGTTCTTCAATCTTCTTCTCAAGTTCCGCTCTTTCAGTAATTTCCTCCTCAAGCTCTTTCTCTGCATGTTTTTTAAGTGCTTCGATAGTTGCCTGATCTATTCTCCCTCCACTTTTTCTCTTCACAGTAACAAATAACGCAATAGCTAAACACCCAAGTACTACAACTATAAGAAGTAAAATAAATTGCTCTGTAACATGGGGTATGGGTGAATAAGACCAAACAGCATAAGTATCAACTTCTTGATCTAATGTCTGTTGTGCCATTCCATAGAGGAGATAATTGAAATATGGCCAAATAGAGAATTCAATATTTGCACTTTTTTCAGTGCTGCTTGGATCTCTTTGAAGCCACCCTGTGAATAACATAATAGTCCCATTAATTTTATTTTTCTCACCGATGAAAGGAATCCTATTTGATTCTCTAGATAAACTAAGAGAGGTGTTATATACATCAACAATTCTATTCATTGTGTTGTTAATATTTGTTAAAGGTATATAAGTCATATTATTTGGTTTTAAATCTGGAGCAGAATTCCATGCTATATTACCGCCAATGGGATTACTTGCGTTTTTTACTAAAGAGAGCATTGACTCTCTATTCAGAGTCAAATCATTCGCATCATTTATTAGATCCATATTTTTTAATAGGGTTGCATTAGCGTGCAGTTTTGGTCCCATAAAAATAATTGAACTTCCTCCAGATTCTACATAAGAATTAAGACCTGATATTTGCTGGGATGACAGATTCGCATCAAAAATTATAACCAAGTCATATCCACTTAAATTAAGTGGATTAACCCCATATGTTCTATTAATTTCAACATTAAAATTACTTGAATCAATTTTTAAACTCTGAATAAATGATTGATCTTTCCCGCCACTTAAGACTAAGACTTCTTTTGGTTCATTCGTTTGTCCTACAGTTGGAGTAAGAAACAGAAAGAAAAGCATTCCACCGGTTAAAAACAACGTGATAATACATATAGCGAATAATAAAGAGGATTTGTTTTTCAGTTTTGACATTATTTTCTCATTTTTTTTAGATTATAGTAAAGAATATTGATATGTTATTATTTATAGCTTTTTCAAGAATTATGATGTATCAGTTAATCTAAATATAAATAGATTTCTGGATAATATTACATGAAATTACCCATATATTCGGAAATACAATAAATTATATCAATCCAATAAGATTTAGTTTTTATATTACTATTTATGGAAAGAAATTATTAATGTATAGTTTTTCTAACTATTTCCCCTCTTGGTTCTGTTTCCTCGAAGAGTATAGCTTGAAATTTAAAAATCTTGGTCGATTCTTCTTTCCAACAGTCAGCAGACAGCCATGCTTTCTGGCAGGTCTGCTCAAGAAACGTGTTTGCATCCCAATCCCTTCCATGTTCGACTGGAACTTGGGGTAATAATAATCCTCTTCTCATACCCTTCTCAATAATTAACCCATCTTTTCCAACTTCAATTTTTTTAATTAAATCTTCAGGATTATCAAATTGAATCAAATCAGGAGGGGTTAAAATTGAGATTTCAATTACAATATTATCCATCTCTTCTAAACTTACTGAAGGAAAACGTGGATCTTCACAAGCCGAATTGATAGAAACTCTATGCAATACTTCACATAATTCATATTCTGGCTCTATATACCCAATACATCCACGTAATGGATTTCTACTAACATTATGTTTATTTAGAGTAACGAATGCTCCACAATTTGTATTAAATTTTTCTTTTAACTCATCTGGAATTGGAATTCGTTTTCCCGTCTCTAAATAATTTTCGATGTTTTTCCTTACAAATTTAACTAATTTTTTTCCATCTTCAATAGTGATATTCATTTCCTCAGACATTTTTCGTATAAAATTTATTATTTTTTTATATAATTATTTGGGTAATAGTCTATAATTTTTCTCTCTTAATTATCTTTCCAAAAGGCTTTCTATTTTGTTTTATTTCTTTTCCTCTAAGAAAAACTTTCCATATTTGAAGATTAGTTGTATAATTTTCAAATGGAGATATTTTTGCTTTGGATTTAAACTTTTTCGGATTTATTTGATATTCTGAAATTTTATCAACAATTAGAAGGTCTGCATCATATCCTTCTCTAATATATCCTTTACCCTTTAAATTAAAAATGTTTGCGGGGCCTTCGCATGCAACTTTTATAAAATTCTCTAATGATACTTGAAATTTATTTACTTTATCAAGAATAACTAGTGGATATGTTTCTAAACCCGGAAATCCCGAGGGAGCATCAAAAAATTCTCTCGATTTTTCGTCTAAACTATGAGGAGCATGGTCAGTTCCTATAAGCATTAGATTTCCTGAGATAAATTCCTTAAATAGAAAATCAGGATGGGTTTTATCTCTGAGGGGGGGCAGGACTTTAGCGATCGCAGGGGTATTTAAAACTATATCATTTGATAAGAGTAAATGGTGTGGAGTTATCTCGTAACTAATATGAAGATGCGAATCTTCTTTCAAAGTCAAGTTAATTAAAGAATAACTTTCTTTACAACTAATATGACAAAAATGAATTATAGGATATTCTTTTTGTTCTAAATGATTAATTTTTATGAAATCTTGATAATTCTCTATAGCAAGTTTTACAAAATGAGTTTCTGATTTACAGGGGTTTAACTCATCATGGATTTTTAACAGATTAGATTTTCTGAAAATATAATCCTCAAAAATTTCTTCCTTTTCTTCATTTGAAAGAGGCCATTCTGGATGTATAAAAATAGGAATTTGGTATCGAGAGGAAACGTTCAAAAGTAATCTAAAATTCCCTGAAATTTTCCAATCTAAATCAGTTAGAGGATCATGAGGATATATTTTAAAGCCAATCACTCCCAAATCTACAATTTTTTTTATTTCATCTTCATTTAATCTATTCGGTACTCCAGAAATAAACCCTACATCAACGTGTATATTTTGTTTAGCTTTATCCATCCAATGTTTTACTGTTTCAAATGTATTCGCAGGAGGATCGGTATTAGGCATATCAAATATAGTTGTAATTCCTGAAATAGCCGCTGCTTTTGTTCCTGTGGAAAATGTTTCTTTATAGCTTTGATTTAAATCCCTTAGATGAGCATGAATGTCTATAATCCCAGGTAAAATTATTTTATTTTTACAATCAATTTCCTTGCCATCATCGTTCTCAGATCTTAGATATTCCATTTGCTGGTCAGAGACATCAAAATTAATACTTTTAATAATTTCATTTTCAATAAGAATCGCACCTTCTCTTAAAACACCATTATTATAGATTTTCGCATTAAATAGGATCATCGTAAATTATCACTCTCCTCTAATGAATCTAAATAGAAATTAAAATATAAGATTTTATCTTGCGGTTTTTTCCATTTCTCTTGATTTGTGGGGGATAATCTCATTTTCGTGGTCGAATTTCTCCATTTTATTAAGAATGGAAAATCTTCTTCTAATTTAAAAAGTGTAATAATAAATAGGGAGTTATTTATTTTCGATTGTTTGTATAATTTATCTAAATTTGTCATTTTTGCAAATTTTTGGGAATCCTTTGAATCAATAATCCATAGGATTTCTTTAAAATTTTCTGGAGTTAATTCATCTAACAATCTTTTTGGATTTCTATAATATTTACCAAATATCCCAGGTGTAGAAGCAATCCAATTACCTTCATGCCTTTTTTGTAACAAAGTAATTGCTTTATTTAACAATAACGCTTGGGATCGTTCATCAGACCCTAGATAACGCAATTCAGTACCAATAAATTTAATTGCATAATGATTTTCAACAAAATATAGATATAGATTATTATTTTTTCTAATCGAATAAGAAAGACAAAAGGTATCTCGGATACAAGAGCAAATTTCATAAATCTTTGGTGGCGTATTTCCTTGGTCAATATCATTTTTGTCAAAATTTACAATCCTTTTGCTTAAAAGAAGAAAATTGACCAATTTTATCAAGGAAACTTATAATTTAATTACATTTTAAAATCTTTACCAAATTTTTTCATCATTTGCATCATTTGTTTGTTCATTCCCGGCATACCTGCTCCTTTACCTTTACGTAATTGAGTGAATTGTTTCATTATTTTTTTCATCTGGTTATATTGATCTAACATTTTATTTATTATAGAATAATCAGTTCCAGATCCAATAGCTATCCTTCGCTTTCTCGATTTTTTGATGATTTTTGGATTTTCCTTCTCATAGGGAGTCATAGAATTTAATACAACTTCCCATTTTTCAATATTTTTTTCAGCGTCTTCTTTTAAAGCATCAGGAATATTTCCACCCCCCATCATCGAGAGAATTTGTTTAAATTGCCCAACTTTCTTCAGATTTTTTAATTGGTTATACAGATCATCTAGAGTAAATTTTCCTTGCATCATCCGTTTCATTGCCTCGGGATCTGGTACTGCTTCGGCCTCTTGAACTTTTTCGATAAGTCCTTCAATATTAGGGACACCTAATAACGTTCCAACAAAATTAGTTGGATCAAAAGGCTGTAATTCATCAATTTTCTCTCCAGTTCCAATAAATCTTATGGGAACATTCGTGGCCACACATGCTGATAATGCTCCTCCACCTTTTGCAGTTCCATCCAATTTCGTGATGATAATGCTTCCCAGTTCTGTAGATTTAGAGAATTCTTCTGCTTGTGAATAAGCTTGTTGACCTAAAGTGCCATCAATAACCAAAATCACCTCATTTGGTTTTAGAACTTTCTGGATTTTTTGCATCTCATCCATCAATTCCTTCTCTTTCTTATGACGTCCAGCAGTGTCTACGATGAGAAGATCATATCCTTGGTTTAAAGCTCTTTTAGTTTCTTTTACCGCGATCTTCAATGCATTTTTTTCTTTAGGATCCCCAAAGCATTTAACTCCAATTTGATCAGTAAGTTGATGAAGTTGTTCATATGCTCCAGGTCTCCAAGTATCTGTTGTTAAAGCCGCCACTTTGAATCCTTTTCCCTTATAGAATCTTGCTAATTTAGCTACTGTAGTTGTTTTACCAGATCCTTGAATCCCAACCAATAGAATAATATTTTTCTTTCCGGGCTTTATTCTGATAGGTGCCGGCTTTCCTCCGATAGTTTTTATTAGTTCATCATGTACTAGCTTAATAACAAAATCCTTTCGTCTGGCTTTTCTAAGATCTGTATCCATGGCTTCTTTCTTTATATTTTCAGTCATTTCAAAAACTAATTCTACTTTGACATCTGCACTCAATAAACCTCTTTGTAAATCTTGAATCAATGCATTTATCGCATCTTTATCCACTTTTGGAAGACGTCTGATTCTTCGAATCGCATTGTCCAGGCTACGTCCTAACTTTTCTAAGACCATATTGATACAATATTTAATTATTTAGATTTATTAATTTGATCTCTAATATGTTAAATTAAGAAAATCAAAAAAGTTTAATTATGGAATAAGGTTATTGACCTATTAAATTTTGGCAGTTAATTTAAAGATGCCTAATAATAGTAATGAGAACATTTTTCTATTGAAAATAAATATTACATCTCATCCTAATTAATATTTCTAAAACAAAACTTTTTTGGAAACCTTTTATAATATTATCTAAAATATCAAACTAATTTTTGATTTTTATAATTAATATAGGTGTTTAAAAATTGTCAATCCGTAGAGAAGAAATTCAGAAACTAAAAGACGGAAATTATATAATGATTGAAGATGAGCCATGTGTCATAAAAAGTACTGAACGAAGCAAATCGGGCAAGCATGGGCATGCAAAAGTGAGAGTTGTATGTGTTGGAATATTTGATGATAATAAACGTTCATTAACCTTTCCATCGGGCAGTTTAGTTGATGTTCCCGAAATCAATAAGGGAAATGCTCAGATTAATTTCATTGAAGAAAATACCATCAATATCATGGATTTGGAAACATATGAATCATTTGACGTCAAATGGCCGCAAGATCCCGAAATGAGGAAAAAACTGGAAGACCTAAAAAATAATCCAAGTGAGATGGCAAAATCCCAAGTAGAATACTGGCAATTGGCTGGTAAAACATTAATAAATCGTGTTTTACTCAATAAATAAAAAAAATTATCTCTTATTCTTTTTAATGAAACCATAATCTTTATTTTTATTTAAAATTAATATTTTTAAAAAGCAATTAAAAATCAATTCATTAATTTTTTATGAATGAAAAACCCATTGCAATCGCTTGTCGTATGGATTCTGAACCCGCAATTAACTTAACAAAAGAATTATTCAACTATTTAATACAAGAGAAAGGAAAGAATGTTGTGTTAGAAACTCGAATAGCTCCAAAAATATTGGCTCATAATGCTATGGATTTAAAGGAAATGAGATCTGATAATATAGAGTTCCTAATTAGTGTTGGAGGTGATGGAACACTTCTCAGAGTCATAAACGGATTATATCAAAGAGATCCTCCTCCTATTTTGGGAGTTAATATAGGATCCATTGGTTTTTTGGATGAGACTAATAATAGAAAAGTTTATAATGATTTGGATAAAATCTTGAAGGGAGATTACGTCATCGAAAGACTCTCTAAAATAACTCCCTATTTGATTAAAAAAAATTCAGAACCGATTAGACTTAGCAATGCATTAAATGAAATTTTAATAGTTTCCTCGAAAAACTCAAAGGTATTACAAATTTCGGTGAAGATTAATGGAGTTTTTTTGAACAGAAGCTATTTAGATGGAATAATAGTTTCAACTGCCACAGGATCCACCGCTTACAACTTAAGTGCTGGGGGATCTATAGTATATCCTGAACTTGATATTATGCAAATCACTTCTTTAAACCCATATGCTCGGTCTGGATTAAAACCTATTGTCGTTCCGATTGATAGCGAAGTGGAAATAAAATTATTACGCCCACGGCTAAACGCTAGGATCGTAATAGACGGACAAGTGATTATAAAACAAGTTCAACCAAAAACAAAAATTATAATTAAAAAAGCCAATTCGCATGCAAAATTTATTCGTCTTTCCAAAAATCTGTATATAAATTATTTTAAACGACTGAAAAAAAAGATAATAGGTCAGTTAAGAGTGCCTTTAGATGACAGTCCAGAAGAATAATGCCTTAAATAATAATGAAGATAAAATCCTTGTATTAGATACGAATATTTT